>Ga0066644_10000772_pt1 | contig 19465 bp, 12 predicted proteins | sample CryGeyCG2114_020_FD_62735 | JGI IMG/M metagenome (GOLD analysis project Ga0066644, IMG submission 62735) | Groundwater microbial communities from aquifer - Crystal Geyser CG15_big_fil_post_rev_8/21/14_0.20 | ecosystem: Environmental > Aquatic > Deep subsurface > Groundwater | place: USA: Utah...
GGTGTGCTGGGTCAAGTCGGCGAGCTGGCCGACGACACGCTCGACCGTACCGACCGGATTGCGCGCGACCTGGCCCGCGACCGGCTGCGCATGATCGATCGGCTGGTACGCCGCCACGGAGACGCGATCGCGCTCGATGCGCGCGGCGAACCTGCGCGGCGGGGCGAAGTGCTGCTGATGGACGCGGGCGAGGATGCACTGGCGAGGGCCGGGGCGGCGGGATTCGTCCTGCTCGAGACCGTCGAGTTGGCCGACCTCGGGATGCGTGTCAGCCGCTTGCGGGTGCCGGCGGCGCTGGAGCTCGGCGAGGCCGAACGTGTACTGGAGCGGCTTCTTCCCTCGGTCACGATCGCGCCGGACAATCTCCACTTCCAGTCGGGCAATGCAGGCCCGGTTCCGCTTGCCCTTGCGGCGGCCGCCGGCGGAGCAGGCCGCACGCCCGTGGGCATGATCGACGGCGCGCCGGGCAGATCGGTTGCCGTTGCCGCCACCCGCGGCTTCGCCGATGGGGCACCCTATCCCAGCAATCACGGCAGCGCGGTGGCCTCGCTACTCGCCTCGCAGCATGCCGGCCCGATCCGCGTAGCCGATGTCTATGGCACCGACAGCGCGGGCGGCAATGCACTCGCTATCGCGCGCGGGTTGGGCTGGCTGGTCGGGCAGGGCAGCAAGGTCGTGACGATCAGTCTCGTCGGACCGCGAAACCTGGTCCTCGAACGCGCCATAGCGGGTGCGCGCAAGCGCGGCGTGGTGGTGGTCGCGGCGGTCGGCAATGACGGACCCGCCGCGCCGCCCGCCTATCCGGCGAGCTATGACGGCGTGGTTGCAGTCACCGCCGTCGACGGCAAGCGCCGCGCGCTGATCGAGGCGGGACGGGCGCTGCATCTGGACTATGCCGCGCCCGGCGCGGACATCCGCGGGCTCAACGCCAAGGGCAAGCGTATCGGCCTGCGTGGAACGTCGTTCGCGACCCCGCTGGTCGCGGCGCGGCTGGCGCGGGCGATCGAGCGGGGTGGCGACTGGCGCCGCGTGCTCGACAGCGAAGCCGAGGACCTCGGCAAGAAGGGCGCCGACCCGGTCTATGGCCGTGGGCTCCTCTGCGGCAGCTGCACCGGCCGGTAAGAAAATTCGTCCCAGCATGGATTAACCCGCGCAGCCGGTTCGTTTTCCTTGTCGAAGCAGGCGCTCACATCCCTCCCGGAGCCCTGCAGGAAGAAAGGAATTCTCGATGAACAGGCTTCTTCTCGCAGCAGCAGCCATGACTGCCATCACCGCCGCGCCGCAGGCGCATGCCCAGCTCCTCTCGGGCACGGGCCTCGGCCAGGTGACCGGTGGCGTCGGTCCGATCACCCAGAGCGCAACCGGAACCCTGAATTCGGCCACGCGCGGCACGCTGCGCGGCACTGCCCGCACGCGCGGCAACCAGAAGGTCGATCGTCGTTCGGGCGAAGTGTCGCTCGACCGCTCGCTCGACACCGGCGTGGCCGCGACGACCGACCAGGTCCTCGGCAGCCCGCTGGGCTCGGCTTCGGGTTCGGCTTCGGGCAGCGGCGAGGCCTCTGGCTCGGGCAGCGCCGATGCCCAGCTCGTCGGCACCGATGCGGTACGCGGTCTTGCAGGCCAGGGCGTGGGCCGGGCGCGCGAGGGTGTCTCCACCGTGCGCAATCTGGCGACGCCCGCAGTCGGCGCCGCGCGCGATCGCGCCGGCAGCCTTGCTGCGCAGGCCGGAAACCTGTCTGCCACGGGCCAGGGCGGCGGCGCCGCTTCGGGTGAAGGCTCGGCCGGCTTCGGCAATGGCGTACTGGCTGCCGCAGGCAGTGGGGCCGCTACGGGCGACGGCGCCTTCGCGGTCAGCCCGGGCATGCCGGTGCTTTCGCCGCAGGGCGTGCCGGTGGGCAAGGTTCGCCAGCTGGTCAGCGATTCGCGCGGCCGCGTCGAACAGGTCGTGGTCGAGGCCAAGGGCCGCAAGTTCGCGGTTCCGGCAGCCTCGCTCGCAGCCAGCGGCAATGCTCTGGTAATGGCCGAAGGTTCTGCCTCGGGCGAGACGTCGCAGCCGCCTGCCGACAGCACGGTCGAGTAAGCTATCGCGCCGCATTGCGGCCGAACGGGGCGGCCGGGTCATCGCGATCCGGCCGCCCTTTGCGTCTGCCAACCCGATAGACGCCACAGGATACGCCGCGGCTGGTAACTGGCGGCCGGCGATTGCCTTCCCCGGGCGAAATGCCCAAGGATGGGGGCATGAAGCCGGGACAATCCAGCACGGCCGCGCGCCAGGTGGCAAAGGGCACGATCCGCGATACGCTGCTCGAAGCTGCCAGCTCGCTGATGCGCGAACTCGACACGGTGGATATCGGTATTCTCGACATCGCTGCGCGGGCCGAAGTCAATCACGGCATGATCCGCTATTATTTTGGCAGCAAGGAAGGCATGCTTCTCGCGTTGCTCGATCGCGATGTCGGGGTGCGCATCCGGCAATTGCGCGCGCTGCTGCGGCTCGAGGCCAGTCCTACCGAGAAGATGCGCATCCATCTCGAGGGCATTCTCGATACCTATTACCGGATTCCCTATCTCAACCGCCTGATCCAGGCGATGGTCCGCGACGCCTCGCCCGAGCGCGTCCACCACATTACCGAGGAGCTGCTCAAGCCGATCGCCCAGGCGCAACACTCGATCATCCAGAAAGGCATCGCGGCGGGCGAGTTCCGCAGCGTCGATCCCAAGCTGTTCTACTTCAACACCATTGGCGCTGCCGACGGGCTCTATTCCAACCGCTTCACGCTCTCGGCCGTGTTCGGAGGCATCGCCGCCGCCGACGATGCGCTGCACGAGCGCTACAAGCGGCACACGGTCGAAACGCTGATGGCGGGGCTGCTAGCCTGATTATCAGACTTGATAACACCGCTCCGGGCGACATAGTTTCCGGCATGGATCTTCGGTATCTTTCCGCCGATCGTCCGCCAGAAACTCGAACTCGGCCGCGAGTGGGACCTTTCGCTGGGAGAGCGCCTGCTGGTGAAGCTGTTGGGGAAGATGGCCGACCGCAAGGTCGATCCCGAATCCCCCGCCTATCGCGCGGCGCTGCGTCTCGGACTTCCCGCCGATACGGCCTGGCGCTAGCTCGCCTGCATGCCTCACCCCAAAGTGTGACCGCCGACTTGCTGGACCCGCGCGACCGCCTATCTTGAGCGCCATGCATTTCGACGATCTCCTGCGCCGCTATTTCGCTTCGGCCGACATGACCGCCATTTCCCCCGACGCGCTTGCGGCCGGGATCGAGCATTGCCGGGTCGACCTGGGACTCGAAAAGGATCCGGGCAAGCGCTTCGCACTGTGGGCGCTGCTACACCTCTTCGATGCCGCTCCCGATCTCGATGTCGCATTCGAAACGGCGCAAGAACGCGAGGCCGCCCGCAATTTCGCCGACCTGCTGGCCGGGGCGACGGAGCCGGGAGGGAACTGACCTTCGCATAGGGCGATCGCTTCCGGCCCCGCTTTCCCGACAGAGGTCGCACGTCCGGCGACGGTTTACGGGAGGTTCCGTATGGCCTGACCTGGGGGCGCCGCTCACCTTGGCCGCTGCCTCAAGCCGCCGCCAGGGGAGTCCGCCGATGCCAGACCTTTCGCCTATTCTCGACGATCCCGTCGCCGCGCCGGGACGGGAGGCTTCGGAGCTTGTCGACCGGCGTGATGCGGATCGCGCCACCGTGCTTGCGCTGCTCGATCATCACGGCGCGCGGAGCGCCTCGGCCGCTCACGCGATCGCGGTCAGCAAGGGCCTCGATCTCCGGCTCGCCATCGCCAGAATCAACGAGTTTGCCATTGCCGACATTCCCGCCGATCCGGTGGCCTGGCGCTATCAGGACTGCTCGCTCAAGGCCGACTTGCAATCGCTGACGCGCAGCCTGGATGCCGAGGACGAACCGATCCTGTGGTTCGACATCGATCGCCTGCCGGCGACCTTGCGGTCGATCGTGCGGCAGGCGCGGGCCTCGATCATCGTGACCCCGCGCGAGGATCGTACAGGAGGGGCGGAGGCTGCCTATATGCAGCTGCTCGAGCATACCGACGTCTCGATCCTCGTCGTCCCGCCCGACGCGGCCACCGGCGAGGGGCGCTATCGCCGCATTCTCGTTCCGCTCGATGGTTCGCCGCGTGCCGAAAGCGTGTTGCCCCTCGCGCGCCGTCTCGCCGCCAGACACCGTGCCAGCCTGGCGCTGGTCCACGTCCTCGACCGCAACGCAGCGGAGCCCGGCACAGATTCTGCCAGATCGTCGGTCGATCCAGCCCTGCGGGCAAGACGCCGGCTGGAAGCCATTGCCCGCCAATACGAAATCGCCGATCTCCCGGTCGAACTGCTTGTTGCCGGACCCGGCGACCCGCGCCTGTCGCTTCTCGAAGTGATCGAAAAGTGCGATTTCGACCTTGTGGTCATGTCGGCCCACGGTCGATCGGCCCTTGCCCATACTCCTTGCGGCAGCGTGGCAAGGCATCTGCTGGGCGCCGCCGACATTCCGGTCCTGCTGGTGCGGACCGGTTCGCGGTTTACCGAAGCGCGCGCCAGGGAGCTTGGCCCGCAGCCATCGCTGTTCCAGTTTGGCGAAGGCTAGACATGTCCGCCGAGGCAGCTGCCGGACATTGTAGCGAGGACGGCTGCATCGGAGACTTCACGCCGGTGGCGGGACCGGTCGATAAGATCGACCTGATCGGCAGGATCGACTGCGTTCAAGCCTCCTTCGAAGCCTTCCGCCGCGAAGCCCTGACACCTCCCGACGGGACCGAAAAGGCGGCGGAATGGCTGCTCGACAATGACTATCACGTCGCGCGTGCGCTGCGCGAAGTCGTCAAGGGGTTGCCGCGCGCCTATCTGGCAAAGCTGCCCGGGGCGCCGGGCGAAGACATCCGGCCGCGCCCCTACGCGATTGCCCGCGACTATTTTCGATGCAGCCACCTGCAGCTCTCTTGCGGCGAATTCGAGAGTTACATCGGCCAGCTGCAAAAGAGCTGGCCGCTCTCGCTGGCAGAGCTGTGGGCGCTGCCCAACATGCTCCGCATCGTCGCGATCGAAACGCTGCTTGCGGCGCTGGCCGAACTGTTCGGCGGCGTAGGGGCGAAGCAGCTCGATTCCTGGCTGGAGCCGCCCGATCCGCGCTCCGTGCATGCAGTCGAGCGGGTGGCGCGATCGATCACCGTCCTGCGGACGATCTCCGAGATTGCCTGGGGGGATTTCGTCGATGCAGTGAGTATCGTCGAACGGACGCTGCTGGGCGATCCCGCGCTGGCCTATCCGCGCATGGATTTCGAAACGCGCGACCGTTATCGCGGCGCGCTCGAGCAGATAGCCGCCGATGCGGGGCGCCCGGAGCAGGAGGTGGCGCAGGAGGTACTCACGCTGACCGCCGATGCGCAGGACCCGGTGCGGCGACACGTGGGCTACTGGTTGCTCGATCGCGGTCGCGAAGCCCTCGAAACCCGCCTTGGTGCGGCGATCCCGTGGAACAGGCGGGCCGGCCGCGTGGTACTGGCGCATCCCTGGGCCGTCTATGCCTGCCTCGGGTTCGGCCTGTGGGTGGCCTTCATGGTGACCCCGGCGCTTTTCCTCCATCTCGCGCAGGCCTCGCCCCTGGCGTGGCTCGGCGGCCTGCTGTTGGCCGTGATCCCCTCGTCGATCCTCGCCATGGTCACGCTCAACGGTGTGCTGACCCGCTTCCTGCCACCGAGAATCCTTCCGAAGATGGATTACACCGGTGGCCTACCCGCGAGTGCAAGGACGGCGGTGGTGGTTCCGGTGATCCTCTCGCCCCGCGACGACCGGCGCGAAATTGCGCACGTGCTCGAACAGCACTGGCTCGCCAACATCGATCGCCAACTCTCGATCGTCCTGCTCGCCGATCCGGCCGACGCCGACCTGCCGCATAAGCCCGGGGACACCGAGCTGGTCGATGGTCTGATCGCCGAGATCGAACGGCTCAACGCCCGCTATGCGACCGAGGGGCATGAGCCGTTCCACCTGCTGATGCGCCCACGCCGGTTCAATGCCGCGGAAAAGTGCTGGATGGCGTGGGAGCGCAAGCGCGGCAAGCTCGAGCAGTTCAACACGCTGGTGGCGACCGGGGACGCGGCGGCGTTCGCGATCACGGTCGGACCGACCGAGGCGCTGCACGGGCTTCGCTATGTGGTAACGCTGGATGCCGACACCATGCTTTCGGCGGGCAGCGTCGCGCGGCTGGTGGCGACGATCGATCATCCGCTCAACCGTCCATGCATCGATCCCGACACCCGCCTGCCGCGACGGGGGCATGCCATCATCCAGCCGCGGATCGAAATTTCGCCGCAATCGGGCGAGCGTTCGCTCTTTGCCCGGCTGTTTACCGGCGACACGGCGATCGACATATACAGCCGCGCGGTCTCCGACGTGTACCAGGACCTGTTCGGCTGGGGCGTTTTCGTCGGCAAGGGGATCTACGAGGTCGACGCCTTGCGCGCCTGCCTCGCCGATCGCGTGCCCGAGAATGCGATCCTCAGCCACGACCTCTTCGAAGGGGCGTTCTGCCGTGCCGCGCTGGCGAGCGACATCGTCCTCTACGAGAATTTTCCGGCCAGCTATTCCGAATATGCGCGGCGGTTGCACCGCTGGATTCGCGGCGACTGGCAGTTGCTGCCCTGGCTCGGGCCCCGCGTGCCGTCGGAGGCGGGGGCATGTACGCGCAACCCCTTCGCCGCGGTCGACCGGTGGAAGCTCCTCGACAATTTGCGGCGCAGCCTTGTCGCGCCGTCGCTGCTCGCGCTCGCGATAGCCGGATGGCTGGTGCTGCCGGGCAGTCCGCTGGCCTGGACCCTGCTGGTCGTCTTCGCGCATTCGGGACAATTGCTGATCGAGCTCGCGACGGGAATGGCGCGGGGGCGGCGCAAGGGGGCGGTGCGGGGGCTTGGCGGCCGGATCGAGGACAATGCCGGTCGCGCGGCGCTGGCGATCGCGTTCCTCTGCCACGAGGCGCTGGTATCCGCCCATGCCATCGCGCTGACGCTGGGGCGGTTGCTGGTCACGCGCCATCGCCTGCTGCAATGGACCACGGCGGCGGGCGTGGCGCGGACGCAAGCCGGCGACAGCCCTCGCCGGTGCAGCTGGCGCGAGATGTGGCCGGCGAGCCTGGTCGCACTCGGCATCGCGGGGATCGTGCTGCATTTCCGGCCCGCCGCGCTGCCGACCGCGGCGATGCTGCTCGTACCGTGGATACTGGCGCCCGAAATCGCTCGGTGGGTGGTGCGACCGGCGCAGCCCGAGGCGCGCGCGATCGATGCTGCGGGGTTGCTGTACCTGCGCCGCCTCGCACGCCGGACCTGGCTCTATTTCGAAACCTTTGCAGGACCGGCCGATCACTGGCTCCCGCCCGACAACTACCAGGGTCCGCCATTCGAGGAAATCGCCCACCGCACCTCGCCGACCAATATCGGGATGCTGCTGACCTCGACCGCCACCGCCTGGGACCTCGGCTTCATCGGCCGAGCCGAGCTCGAAGCGCGCTCGGAGAACCTGCTCGACACGCTCGACCGCCTCCCGCGATACCGCGGACACTTCTACAATTGGTACAATACGCGCGACCTGGAGCCGCTCGAACCGCGCTACGTGAGCGTGGTCGACAGCGGCAATCTGGCAGTGGCGATGATCGCCTATGCCGCGACGCTGCGCGAGGCGGGGGAGGCCGCAACGCTCGAACCCCAGCGCTGGCTGGGCCTGCGCGACCTGCTCGATCTGGTGGCCGAGGCGGTGGCGTTCACCCGGGGCGAGCCGCTGGCGCACGAGGCGTGGGCGCTCGGCACTGCCATCGCCGACTGCGTGGCGCGGGGCGACGATCCGCTTGTCCCCTTCGAGAGCGAGTGGCGCCAAGCACTGGGGCGGTTGGCAGCGACCGGCGAGCATCTGCTGGCCGACCCCGCGGCGCTCGATCCGGCTCGCCGGACCGACCTGCGTAGCTGGCTCGAGAGGCTCGACCACCACCTGCGTGAGCTGACACGCGACGCCAGCGTCGCCCTCCCGCACGGGACCCGCATGGCGCAACTGGCGCAGGCCTACGAGCGGCTGGCCTGGGCGATGGATTTCGCCTGGCTCTACGACGCCAACCGCGACCTGCTCTATCTCGGGTACAATGCCAGCCTCGGCCGGATCGATACGCATCACTACGATCTGCTCGCCTCCGAGGCGCGGCTCGCCAGCCTGCTGGCGATAGCCAAGCGCGACCTGCCCGTGCGGCACTGGTTTCACCTCGGGCGACCGGTCGTGCGCCGCGCGCGCGACCTGCTGATCCAGTCGTGGAACGGCTCGATGTTCGAATATCTCATGCCGCGGCTGTTCCTGCCGAGCGAACGGAACACGCTGGTCGGGCGCAGCGAGGCCGCGGCGGCGGCGCTGCAGCGTCGCTATGGCGAGCGCAACCGCTTGCCCTGGGGCGTGTCCGAATCCGCCTATGCGTTGCGCGATGCCGAGAACCGCTTCCAGTACCGCGCCTTCGGTGTCCCCGATCTCGGCATGCGTCGCGGCCTTGCCGAGGACGCGGTGATCGCGCCCTATGCCACGGCGCTGGCGCTGGCGGTCGATCCCCCGGCGGCGGTCGCCAACCTTCAGGCGATCGACCGTCTCGGTGCGGGCAGTCGGTTCGGGCTCTACGAAGCGCTCGACTTCACCCCCGGACGGATTCCCGATGGCCGCCGTTTCGCACCGGTCAATGCGGCGATGGCGCATCACCAGGGGATGATCCTCGGCGCGATCGGCAATGCGCTGTGCGGCGATTGCCATGCGCGGCGTTTCATGCAGCATCCGCGGGTGGCCACCGTCGCGCTGCTGCTGAGCGAGCGCGTGCCCTACGAACTGCCCTCCGAAATCACCCGGCTGGAGGTCGCGCAGGCCGGTAGCGAAAGGCGCACGCCCGCCCGCGCACCCGTGCGCTGGAGGCGGCGCGCGCGGCCTTGGCCGCAGGGCGTGCTGCTGGCCAATGGCCGGCTGTCGAGCTGGATATCCGATCGCGGCCCCGCCGCGCTGCGCTGGCAGGGGTATGCGATCAACCGCTTTGCCGGAGACCCGCTGGTCGAGAACGCGGGCCCCGCCTTTTACGTCAAGGACCGGAAGTCGCAGCGGCTGCTGGCCATGGGTGCGGGACGCGGTGAGGGTATCGCCACCGCCTCGTCGATCGGCTTCGCTTCCGACGGAGCCGAATTCCACGCCAGCGACCAGCAGCTCGAAGCGACGATGGAAATCGCGCTGGCGCAGGACCACGATCTCGAAATCCGCCGCATTACGCTGCGCAACGAGGCCGCGCACGAGCGCGACCTGCTGCTGAGCTGGTATGCGGAACCGGTGCTTTCACGGGCCATCGAGGACGAGCGGCACCCGGTCTTCAACCGCCTGTTCGTCTCGGGCCGATTCCTCGATGCACCGGCCGGAATGCTGTTCACCCGGCGTCCGCGCACGCCGCAGGAAACACCGCCGAGCGTGCTCTACACGCTGGTCGACGCAAACGGGCCGGCGCGCGGCCTGACCTGGTCGAGCGATCGCCGCGCCTTCCTCGGGCGGAACCGCGACCTGCGCGATCCGCAAGGCGCGCATCGCCAGCTTCCGCCCGACGATCTTTCGGGGCTCGACGCGGCCTGCGTCCTGCAGCTCGAATGCCGGCTGCAACCCGGCGAAGAGAGGCAGTTCGACTTCCTCACGCTGGTCGGCGGCAGTGCCGAAACCGTTGAGTCGGTCGCCCAGACGCTGCGCACCCCGGCGGCGATCGGCTGGCTGCTGCACCAGGGCCGCGCCGGCTGCAGCCCGGTACACGACGGCGAAGGCCTTTCCGATGCAGAGCTGATCGCCACTCAGGAACTCGGCATGATGCTGGCCTTCGCGCACCCGGCACTGACACAGCGCGATCCTGCCCCGTCCGCACAAGGCGGAGCGCAAAGCGATCTCTGGGGCATGGGAATTTCGGGCGATTTGCCGATCGTCCTGCTCGAGGTCGAAGGCGAGGGCGGCGAATTGCCCGAAGTGCTGGTTCGCGCGCACCGCCAGTGGCGCCTGGCCGGCCTCGAGAGCGATCTCGTCCTTCTCCAGACGGCGGGCTCGGGCTATCTCGAACCCTTGCGCGAACAGCTTTCGACGCTGCTGCATGCAGCGGGCTCGGCCGGGGCGTTGGGGGCGCGGGGCGGCGTGCATCTGCTCTTTTCCGACCAGCTTGGCGAGGCGCGCACGCGCCAGCTCAAGGGCACGGCAGCGGCCTGCCTGGTCGAGAACGAGGGGTCGCTTGCAAGCCAGCTCGAGCGGGCCGCAAACGCGGGCCATCTGCCGATCCCGCCAATCATTGCCTCGCGCCCGCCGCTTTCCGAACCGGCTGCGACGCCCCGCTCGACACGCGCCGAAGTCCCCCTGTTCGAGCTCGGTGAAGCAGCCTGCGCGATCGCACTTGAAGCCGACGGGACGACTCCTGCCCCGTGGGCAAACGTGCTTGCCAATCCCGATTTCGGCACGCTCGTCACCGAGGCGGGCGGCGGCTTCACCTGGTCGGTCAACAGCGGCGAGCATCGCCTGACCAGCTGGACCAACGATCCCGTCGGCGACCGCGTCAGCGAGGCGCTGTACCTGCGCGATGAAGAGACGGCGCAGCTGTGGAGCATCGCACCCGCGCCGTGCGGGGCCGATATCCGCTGCGAGGTCCGTCATGCGCAGGGCTGGAGCAGCTGGCACGCGCGCTCGCACGGTCTCGATCAGCGCATGACCGTGACCGTCCCCCCAGACGACACGGTCAAGCTTGTCCATGTCGAGCTGCGCAATCTGACCGACCGGCCTCGCCGGTTGACCGCGACCTATTACGTCGAATGGCTGCTGGGTGCGCTCGCCAGCACCGACCGTCGCCACATCCGCTGCGAATTTGCCGATGCGCCCGCGGCGCTGCTCGCTGCCAATCCCTGGCGCGAGGATTTCGCCGAGCGGGTCGCCTTTCTCGCCGCAAGCCGACCCGCGCACGGCTATTGCGTCGACCGCGGCGAATTCCTGGGCGAGGACGGCGATCCCGCACGGCCCGAGGCCCTGCGGCGCTGGGGCCTGCACAGTGCGATTCCCGCCAGCTATCAGCCGTGCGGCGCCTATCAGCTGCATCTCGAGCTGGCGCCGGGCGAGACGGTCGAGGCTTGCTTCGTGCTGGGCGACGCCGCCGGTCGCAGCGAGGCGCTGGCCAAGGTCGCACGCTGGACCGCGCCGGGGATGGCACGGCAGGCGCGCGCCGACGCGAGCGCATTCTGGGATAGGCTCGCGGACACGTTGCAGGTCGAAACGCCCGATCCGCGCTTCGACCTGATGGTCAATCGCTGGCTGCCCTATCAGGCGCTGTCCTCGCGCATATTCGGTCGCTGTGGCTTCTACCAGGCGAGCGGCGCCTATGGCTTTCGCGACCAGCTGCAGGATGTCCTCGCCTTCCTGCGTGCGCGACCCACGCTGGCGCGCGAGCAGATCCTGCGCTGTGCCCGCCACCAGTTCGAGCAGGGCGACGTCCTCCACTGGTGGCATCCGCCTGCCGGGCGCGGGGTGCGCACGCGCTTCAGCGACGATCTGCACTGGCTGGCCTATGCCGTAGGAACCTATGTCGAGGCCACCGGCGACGAGAGTATCCTGACAGAAAGCGTCGATTTCCTCGCCGCTCCCCCGCTCGCCGACGACGAGAGCGATCGCTACGACCGCTTTCCCCCTGCGGATAATCCGGCACCGATCATCGATCACTGCGAGAGAGCGCTCGAGCGTATTGCGACCGGGGCGCACGGCCTGCCGCTGATCGGGGCGGGCGACTGGAACGACGGGATGGACCGCCTAGGCATCGCGGGACATGGCGAGAGCGTCTGGCTCGCCTGGTTCGCTTCCGAGGTGATGGAACTCCACGCCAATATGCTGACCCGGCTCGCGCGGGGCGACCAGGCACGCCACTGGCAGGCGCGGGCCGCGACGATCCGCGCTGCGGCGCGCGAACACGGCTGGGATGGCCAGTGGTTCAGGCGTGCCTATGACGATGGCGGCAATCCTCTCGGCTCTGCGGGAAATTCGCAATGCGCGATCGATTCGATAGCCCAGTCATGGGCCCGCTTCGCGCTCGGCGAGGATCCGCGCGCCGAGCGTGCGCTGGACAGCGCCTGGGTCCATCTGCTCGATGGTAAGGCCGATCTGCTCCGGCTGTTGTGGCCCCCGTTCCGCATCGACGGGAGCGATCCAGGCTATATCGCCTCCTATCCGCCCGGCGTGCGCGAGAACGGCGGGCAATACAACCATGCTGCCGCCTGGCTGGGGCTGGCCTTCGCCGCGGCGGGCGATGGCGACAGGGCCTATCGCGTCTTCACCACGATCAGCCCGGCACACCGGTCGGCCGATCCCGTTTCCACCGATCGCTATCGCATCGAACCCTATTGCGTCGCCGGCGACATCGCCACCGAAGGGGCGCGGCGCGGGCGGGGCGGCTGGAGCTGGTACACCGGCGCCGCGGCCTGGAGTTGGCGCCTGGCGGTGGAAGGCATCCTCGGGTTGCACCTCGAAGAGGGGGCGCTTGCGCTCGCGCCCTGCCTGCCGTCCGGCTGGTCGCAATTCAGCGCACGCATCACGCGCGACGGGGGGACGATAGTGGTTCTCGTCGAAACTTCGCAGGTTTCGCACCCGGCGATGACGATCGATGGCCAGCCCGCCCCGTGGAGGCCGGTTGCCTTTCCCCCGCGGGGCCGCACCGTCGAAGTGCGGCTCCGCCTGCCCGCGGCGCACCAGCGCGCAGCATCGGGCGTGGCTGTGGAGCAGACAGGCGTCGAGGGCTAGCCGCGGTGCGGGCCGCGAGCCTTCGCGTTCAGTGAGCGAGAAACAGCGGTATCGGGGGCGAGGTGAGCAGGCTCCGGCTGACCCCTCCCAGCGCGAATTCGCGCAGCCGCGAATGGCCGTATGCGCCCATGACAATGCAACTCGCACCCATCCTTTCGGCGACATGCGCGATGGTCGCCGCGATGCCGTCCTTCAAGGGCGGTTCCACGACGATCTCGGCCCCGATATCGTGGCGCGAGAGATAGGCGGCGGCGGCTTCGGGCGGGAGCCGGGGGTGGCTCGCTTCCTCCTCGACCGAGAGCACGGTTACCGATCCTGCAGTCTTGAGCAGGGGCAGCGCGCCGCGCATCGCATTGGCCGCCTCGCCCGAGCCGTTCCACGCGATGACCACCGGGGCGGTCGCATCGAAACTGCATGTCTGCTCGGGCACCAGCAGCACCGGGGTGCGCAGCTTGATGACCATTTCGGTTGCCAGCGCCTTGTAACTCGCGTCGACCTTGCTGTCGCCGCAGGCACCGGTGATGATGACGTCGTTGAGCGGAGCGTATTCGCGCAGCGCGAGCCGCGCCCACTGGTGGTCGACCACCCAGTTCCACGGAGCGTCTTCCCCGGCCAGGTGCCGTTCCTGGGCTTCGCGCACTTCCTCGGCGTTCTTCTGGATCTGCGGAACGATCTGCGCTGCGGCAATGCCGTAGAAATCGCCATAGCCGACTTCGAGCGGCACGGGCTGCAGGCAGGTGACATGGCCGGTAAAGGCCCGGGCAAGATCGAAAGCGACCTGCCGGCAGGCTTCGAGACAGTGATCGTCGTGGATGTGCAGAAGTATGGAACGCATGAATGCCTCCTCGCTGGCGTGCGGGCGAGGATGGCCGCGTGCGCGCCATGCGTAAGTAGGGATTTGTCCTGATCCCGCCCCCGGACAACTGCGTATAGGCGGAACCGGCGGGGGCGGTCGAAAGTGAATATGCGGAACAAGGAATGGGATCTCTTGGCCGAATGGTGCATCATCAGGCTCGAGCTCGGTCGGACGCCGCAGTTCCCGAACGGTTCGCCCAGCCGGTCCTTTCTGCTCCGGCTTCCACTCGATAGCGGGGGCCGGATCGACGCATCGGTGCGTGCTGCAGATCCGCGCGGCGCAACGGTCAGGCGTTACTGGCCGCAGCAGCCCGATCGGTCGGGCTGGGTGGTCCCGCTCGACGGGGGCTGGGCCTTTTCACAGGCGCTCTCGGGCTGGTGCGAGTGCTTTTCGCGCCTGCCCGACCAGAGCTTTTGCCTGGGCGGGTCGGTAACGGTGGCCGAAGAGGAAATCCTGCCCTTCACCGTGGTCCACCTGAAGCGCGTGGAGCCGGCGGCGGCCTCGCGCGCCTAGGCCGGCATCGCCCCGGACGCGCCCGGCTCCGGTTCGCCCACCCCCGCGGCAAATGCAATCCGCAACAGGTCGGACAGATTGAAGACCTCCAGCTTCTTCATCACATTGGCGCGGTGGATCTCCACCGTGCGGGCGCTGATCCCGAGGTCGTAGCCGATGGTCTTGTTGGGATGGCCTTTGACCAGGCCTTCGAGCACCTCGTATTCGCGTGGCGTGAGCGCATTGAGGCGCAGGCTCGCCTCTTTCCTGCGTTGCGATACTTCCGACGACCGGTCGAGCCGGCTGAACCCCTCCTCGACCGCTTCGAGGACGACCTGCTTGTCGAACGGCTTCTCGATGAAATCCACAGCGCCTGCCTTCATCGCCTTGACCGCCACGTCGACATCGCCATGGCCGGTCATCACCACCACCGGATAGGCGATACCGCGCTCTCTCAGTTCGGCCTGGACCTCGAGCCCGTCCATGCCCGGCATGCGGACGTCGAGCAGGACGCAGCCGGGGTCGAGATGTTTCACTTCCTTCAGGAAGGCGGTGCCATCGGCAAAGACCTGCACATCAAGCCGCGAAGTCTTGAGCATGAACCCGACCGAACGCCTGACGCCATCGTCGTCGTCGATCAGGTAAATCGGGAATTCACTCATCCTCGACCTCGCTATCCGCGGTCATCAGGGTGAAATTGAAACGCGTTCCTCCGAATTCGGACGGTTCTACCCAGATTCGGCCGCCGTGGGAACTTATTATGGTGTGACAGATCGACAGGCCCAGCCCCATTCCACTTTCCTTGCTGCTGACAAAGGGGTGGAACAATTTGTCGGCGACATGCGGTTCGATGCCGGGCCCGCTGTCCGACACGCTCACCGTCAGCATGCCCTGCTGGCCGGGCCGGCTCTCGATCGAGAGGATCTTGACCGGCGAAGCCTCCATCGCCTCGAGCGCATTGCGCAGCAGATTGACCAGCACCTGCTGGATCTGGATCGGGTCGACCAGCACCTCGTCGTTATCGGGATCGAGCCGGCTCTGGACATCGAGCCCGCGCACGTCGCCATTGATCAGCGCCAGCGCGGTCGCCTCCTTGACCAGCTTTTCGAGGCTCGACAGGCGCCGCGTCGTTTCTCCTCGCGAGATGAAATCGCGCAGCCGGCGGACGATCTGGCCGGCGCGCAGCGTTTCCTTCGCGCATTCGTCGAGCGCCTCGCGCACCGTGTCGATCGCCTCCGCATCGGGGTCGACCAGCAGGTCGCGTGCGGCCTGCGTGTAATTGGCCACCGCTGTCAACGGCTGATTGAGTTCATGCGCGATCGATGTCGCCAGCGTTCCCATCGAGGTGATGCGCGAGACATGGGCGAGTTCGGCCTGCAAGGCGTGAAGCTGTTTCTCGGTTGCGCGGCTCTCGGTGAGGTCGCGGATGAAGCCGGAAAACAGCCGCGCCTCGCCCAGCCGCAATTCGCCCACCGCGAGGTCGATCGGGAAAGTCGACCCGTCGCGATGCCGGGCCGTGGTGACCCGGCCGATCCCGATAATCCGCCTCTCCCCCGTGTCGAGATAGCGCCGGATATAGTCGTCATGCCGTTCGCGGTCGGGCGAGGGCATGAGCAGGCTGATGTTCTCGCCGAGGATATCCTCTTCGGCATAACCGAACATCTGCTCGGCACCGCGACTGAAGGATACGATCCGCGCTTCGGTATCGATGACGATCATCGCATCGGGAACCGTGTCGATCAGCGCATGAAGTTCCCTGGCCCCGCCGAATGCGGCGGTGCGGGTCGCGTTCTGGGAACACTCGGACATGCGTGGCCTGCGGTTGGACAGTGCGCCGGGCACCGGACAGGGCGAAAATAAGGAGATATACGCATTCCGGCAAAAGCGCGAGTAGCGAAGGATGCCTCCATGACGCCCGGCCCGCCCCCATCTGCGACAGCCAGCGGATCTCGCGGGCCACCTGTTGCGGTGGCGACGACCGACGGGGTGCGATGATCGCGCCCGGTCCTCGGCGGACCATGGTCGCGATGCAGCTCGACCGTCCGCGAACGCCGCTACGGATGGTCGAGATGGCCTGGCCCGAATGCGGTCCGCGCCAGGTTCTCGTGGAAGTCGCCGCCTGCGGGGTCTGCCGGACCGACCTGCATGTGGTCGATGGCGACATCGACGGTACCCTGCCCATCGTGCCCGGTCACGAAATCGTCGGCCATGTCGTCGAGCGTGGCGCGGACGCGGTCTGGAATCGCGGCCAGCGGGTGGGAATTCCCTGGCTCGCGCGGAGCTGCGGGCGGTGCCGCTATTGCCGCGATGGCCGCGAGAACCTCTGCGACGCGGCGCAGTTCACCGGCTTCACCCGGCCGGGCGGGTTTGCCACCCATGTCCTCGCGGAAGCCGATTTCTGTTTCGCGCTGCCCGATCACCTCGACGACGTTCACGCCGCGCCGCTGCTCTGCGCCGGGCTCATCGGCTATCGTGCGCTGGCGATGGCGGGCGATGCCGGGCGTGTCGGTATCTACGGCTTCGGTGCGGCGGCGCACATCATCTGCCAGATCATGGTGGCGCAGGGACGCGAGGTCTTCGCCTTCACGCGACCGGGCGATGCCGAAGCGCAGGACTTCGCCTTGTCGCTCGGTTGCCGCTGGGCGGGGCGGTCCGATGTCGTCTCGCCGCGCGAACTCGATGCGGCCCTGCTTTTCGCCCCGATCGGCGGGCTGGTCCCGCTCGCGCTACGCTCGGTCCGCAAGGGCGGGACGGTGGTCTGCGCCGGCATCCACATGAGCGACATTCCCGCCTTTCCCTATGCCCTGCTGTGGGAAGAGCGGGTGCTCAAATCGGTGGCCAATCTCACCCGGGCCGACGGGCGCGCCTTCTTCGAGTTGCTGCAATCCTGCCCCGTCGAAACCGAGGTCGAGATATTCAAGCTGGCGGAGGCCGATGCCGCGCTCGCCCAGTTGCGCGAGGGGCGCGTGCGCGGCGCGGCGGTACTGTGCCCGTGAGCCCTAGGGACATGTCCCTATGGCCCTGACCCGGGCGAGCTGGGCAGGACGTCAGCGATGAAGCGGTTCCTCCAAGCATTCCTCGCTGTCCTCCTCGCCTGGCCTGCCGCCCTGCACGCCGAGCCTTCACCTGGCGTCAGTCGGTATGCGCAGACCATGCTCGATTGGGTCGCGGCGAGCGATGCCGAAGCCATCGACTATCCCGAAGCCGACCGGCTCGCGCTGTATGCGATCGCGGCCGCTCCCGCGCTGGTCGATGCTGCCGACGCGAGGCTCGAACATGCCGGCATGGCGTTGCTCCGCGGGTGGTACGGTCGATGCTGCGGACCGGCTGCCCCGTCCTACTGGCACATCGACAACGGGTGGCGCGAGGCGGATCTGCGCGATGGACTGCGGCAGGCGCTGGCCGAAGACCGGCTCGAGGCCTTCCTGCGCGCCCATCATCCGGACCATCCGGATTATCGCGCGCTGGCGCTGGCCTATCGCACCGAAACCGATCCCGGGCGCCGACACCAGCTGGCGCTCAACCTGGCGCGCTGGCGATGGATGCCGCGACCGCTCGGATCGCGCAGCATCCTCGTCAACATCGCGGCGCGCGAACTGACCATGTGGGACAGTGGGCGGATCGTCGACCGTCGCCGGGTGATCGTCGGCAAGCCAACGACCCGCACACCCGTATTCGCAGCCGAGGTCGGCGGCGTCGTGCTCAATCCTTGGTGGGACATACCCGCCAGCATCGCGCGTGAGGGAATCGCCGCGCTGGTGCGAAACGATCCCGCCGCAGCCCGTGCGCGCGGCTACATCAGGGTCGGCAATCGCTACCGCCAGATGCCCGGGGATGGCAATGCGCTGGGGCGCATGAAGCTGGTCATGCCCAACCGCTTCAGCGTCTATCTCCACGACACCTCGAACCGCAGCCTGTTCGAACAGGACGAGCGCCTGCTCAGTCACGGCTGCGTGCGTGTGGCGGGGGCGCTCGAATTTGCTGCGATGATCCTCGCCGCCGACGGCTGGAATGGCGCCAGCGTGCCAGCGATCGTCGAGGACGGGGCGACGCAGACGATCGACCTGGCGCAACCTTTCCCGATTTATGTGACCTATTTCACCGTCGCGCCCGGGGCCGATGGGGCGCTGGTCTACCACCCCGACGTCTACGGTCGCGACTGAGCGGGGTGCGGCGGTGGGGCTGACCTAAGGACCATTGCGTATCCGGCGACTCATCGCAGCGCGGATAATTTGTTCCTCCCACCGAGACGAGGAGCCCCCCGATGCCCGAACACGATTCCCTGCCGGCCAAGCAGCGAACCAATCTCTCCGAACAATTCCTCGAGCCCTTCCACCGCCTGCGCGGCGAAATGGACCGGCTGTTCGACGAGTTTCCCGCCCGCTGGCCTGCGCTTCATCTCCCCGCCCGCTTCGGCGGCGGCGCAATGCCGGCCCCGGCGATGGAAATGACCCGGAAGCCCGATAGCTATCATATCTCGATCGAGGTGCCGGGCATCAAACCCGAGGCGATCGACCTCGAGGTCGAGGGAGACATGCTGGTGCTCAAGGGCGAGAAATGCAGCCGGCGCGACGAGCAGGAGGAAGACTATACCTTCTCCGAACGCAGCTATGGCGCCTTCGAGCGGCGCGTCGCGCTTCCGGCCGACGCGGTCACGGACAAGGTCGAGGCCAAGGCCAGCCACGGCGTGCTCGATATCGTCGTCCCGCGCGATACCGAAGCCGCCGGCGCCAAGCACAAGATCGAGATCGCGGCGGCGCAATAGCCGTTTGCGCGATCGCGAGTTCGGCGGCCCTGGCGACCCGGCCGCCATAGCCATCCCGGCTGTCCGGGATGGCCTTTTTCATGGCGGAGCTGCGGCTGCGATATCCGCTGGGCGCCGCGCGCAGCAAGCGCATGCCTTGTGCGGGCGAGCGACTATCACGCATGATGCAGGGGGTCAGCGAGGCGCGATGCGTACCCCATCCTCGATCGCGCTGCCGGGATTGACCACCACCTGCTCGCCCGGCCGAAGTCCGTCGGTGACTTCGGCATGTTCGTCGTTGATGTGGCCGACCGCGACATCGCGTAGCCGTGCGCGGCCGCCTTCGGCGATAAAGACCTGCCAGCCGCCGCCGCTGCCGCGGAACAATGCCCCCACCGGGACCCGCAGCGCTCGCGGATCCTGCCACAGCACCACGGTGCCATCGACCTGATAGCCATGGCCCAGCCGGGCGAGCCGGGCGGCCGCTGCCGGGGGAAAGGTCACCACGACATCGACGCGCTGTTCTTCGATACCGAGCGCGGAGACCTTGAGCCGG
>Ga0066644_10000773_pt1 | contig 19451 bp, 19 predicted proteins | sample CryGeyCG2114_020_FD_62735 | JGI IMG/M metagenome (GOLD analysis project Ga0066644, IMG submission 62735) | Groundwater microbial communities from aquifer - Crystal Geyser CG15_big_fil_post_rev_8/21/14_0.20 | ecosystem: Environmental > Aquatic > Deep subsurface > Groundwater | place: USA: Utah...
TTGTGGAGGAGAAGCTCGCTGGGGACAGTTCAGGCCATGACTGGTGGCATATTTACCGGGTATGGAATCTGGCAAAAAATATTGCCGAACAGGAGGGGGCGAATTTGTTGATTGTTGAATTGTCGGCCCTGCTCCACGATATTGCTGACTGGAAGTTTCATGACGGGGATGACAGCAAAGGCCCAAAATTAGCGGAACAGTTTCTCCTGGAAAACCAGGTGGAACGTGGCGTTATCGCCCCTGTCATCGAAATTGTCGCCAGCATATCCTACAAGGGTGCAGGGGTCGCCACCCCCATGCGAACGCTGGAAGGCAAAGTGGTGCAGGACGCTGATCGGCTCGATGCCATTGGGGCCATGGGCATCGCTCGTACTTTTGCCTATGGAGGGCACAAAAATAGATTGATATACCATCCCGATGAAAAACCAGTAATGCATCAAAGTTTTGAGGATTATAAAAAAAACACGGGGCACACCATCAATCATTTTTATGAAAAACTACTTTTATTAAAAGACCGGATGAATACCGCCTCAGCCAAGCGAATAGCAGAAGGAAGGCACGAGTTCATGCAGATGTACTTGAACCAGTTTTATGAGGAGTGGGATGGAAAAGCTTGAAATTCTACATAGGGCCTCGGACCTGATTAAAAATTCGAAGCGCACGCTGTTCCTAACCAGCGCCGGCATGAGCGCCGATTCCAATATCCCCACGTTCAGAGACAAGGACGGTTATTGGAAAAACTTCCCTCCGTTCAGGGAAAAAAACCTGGAAGCGCAGGACTTGGCAAGTCCCTGGGCATTTCGCAATGAATTGCCGCATGCCTGGGCTTTTTATGAATGGCGGCGCCGCAACGCCCAGGAAAACCAACCGCATGAGGGCTACAGGATCATTAACAAATGGCTCCAGAACCAGGACGGTTTTATTCACACCACTAATACCGATGGTCTGCATTTAAGGTCGGGTTGTCCTGAAGATCGCATCCTTGAAGTTCACGGCTCCATGTGGCGACTGCAATGCCTCAACACCTGCAATTACCAGTTCTGGGAAGACCTGTCGGTCCCCCTTTGCGATCTGGATATGGGTACGATGAAGGCTTCTAATTATCCGAAATGCAGTAGTTGCCGTGGAATCGCCCGCCCTCACATTTTAATGTTCGGAGATGGGGAATACACCGGCCACCCGGAGCAGGAGGGAAATTTTAAAAGGTTTATACAGAACCCTGTTGACCTGACAATTCTAGTCGGCAGTTCTGGAGCCGTTCCCACCAATGATTATATTGCGGTACATTTTATGGAACGGGGAGCGCCGGTCATCAATATCAACCTGGACCCATCCAGCAACCGCATTGTCAACACGGATTTTTTCATCGAAATGAAAGGCCAGGAAGCCTTGGTCGAACTGGATAGAATCACTTTTGGAAACAATGGTTGAGACCGACCGCTTCTCCGGTATAATGACAGGCAGATTTTATGTTTCCGTGAGTTTGGAATTTATAGTATCCTCTTGTCTTAAGTCAAATTCAATGAAACCGGTTGTTCCGTTTCTTTACCCAGAAAACATTTCCGAACCAGGAGTTTAATATGCGGATCGTGCTTTTAACGTTAATGGTTTTATTGACCCGGCCGATTCCTTCCTTTGCAGGGTGCACGCAAAACGACATTTGTGAAATGATGCAAAAGATGGATCACTTTTCCATTCTTAACGCCTGCCCTGATCCAGACACAGGGGCAAAATTAAAAGAATGTCGCAAAGTCAGCGAAGCGGGATTGCCGAAACTCCCTGAGCCTGCGTTTGTAGACAATGGAGACGGAACCATTACGGACACAGTCAATAAACTCCGGTGGGCCAAAAAAGGGTTGGCGGAGCCATTAACTCTGAAAGATGCACTGGCCTTTGCTGAGAGTGAGAATTTTGCGGGAAGCGACAATTGGCGACTCCCAACCCTGCCGGAATTACAAACACTTCTTTACCCCGAAAAAGTGCCAAACGCCAGCGGCAAAAGATCATGGATCAACCCAGCTTTTGATAGTAGCCGGGCGCATTATTATTGGACTTCCACTACCTGCGACCAGGTATCGGCAATAGAAGAAATTTACCAGTACAAGTCCCAGAAAAAAACATGCCAGATGGGTAAATCCGCCGCCTGGCTCGTGCTTTTTAAAGTCGGCTCCTCTCTCTGGTTCCTCACCAAGGAGGCAAAACATCAGGTCTGGCTGGTGCAGAGTTTGGAGTAAGAAGAGTTAGCGGCACCACGCTCAAAAAACGGGCACCGTCCCTTTAAGAGCCGCGTCTTTTCGCTATTTTTTCTTGTTTGACCGGAGGAAAAAAGAATCCTTCCCCCTCTTTTCCCCATCCACATAATTGAACCCGTTTTATTTCCTGAAATCAAAGCTAAAACTTTAATCCTTTGCCTCACTCCTGTAATTTAAATTTTAAAAACCGTTTTATTGGTCTGGGGCCTGAGTTCTATCAGGCCAAAACTCCAGACCCCGTAACCGACCCTTACCTTATCGACTTTTCCCCCTCCGTCGGGCAGTTGATAAATCTGCCCGCCGGGGCAGACGAAAGCGATGCTTTCCTGGAGTGCTTCAGCGGAAACGCCCCCATGAAAGGTTCCCAGCCTCTGGCCATGGCTTATTCAGGTCACCAGTTCGGCTCCTATAATCCCAGACTGGGAGACGGACGGGGACTATTGCTGGGAGAAGTGCAAAACCAAAATCAGGAAATGTGGGACATTCACTTGAAGGGTGCCGGGCCCACCCGGTTTGCCCGTGGATTTGACGGCAGGGCAACTCTAAACTCTTCTATCCGCGAACATCTTGCCAGCGAAGCTTTAAATGGACTGGGGATTCCCACCACTCGCTCATTGGCAGTTATTGGAATCCGCGAACTTATCTACCGGCAAAAACCGGAGTTGGCGGCAATATTGGTAAGGGTTGGCGATTCACATATCCGGTTTGGCAGTTTCGAGTTTTTTCACTACACTGGCCAGAATAAAAATGTGCAACGGTTGGTCGAGTTTTCAATTCAAAGCTATCACCCGGATATTGCCGACGAACCTGATCGGTATCGAATATTTTTTCAACGCACTATCCAGCGGACAGCAAAGCTTATCGCAAAATGGCAAGCCGTGGGGTTCATCCATGGTGTGATGAACACGGACAACATGTGCATCACCGGCACCACCTTTGACTACGGCCCCTATGGATTCATGGACCGTTTTGTTCCGAATCACACTCCCAACCATTCTGACACGCAGGGTCGATACGCGTACAATCAGCAACCTGAAATCGGATTCTGGAATTTGAGCAAATTAGCCGAGCCTCTCGTTGCTCTGGTTGGCGCCGGGAACCTGCAAGAAGACATGAAACAATACCAGCCGCTTTTCAATGGATTCTATCGTGAAGAAATCGGAAAAAAATTAGGGCTCGCTATTCTGGACTCTGAGTTCACGCAACTGGTCCAGAAAATGTTTCAACTGCTTCACGAAAACCAATTTGACTACACCAATTTTTTCAGGTTTCTCTCCGACTATCCAGACGCTTCTCTCCCGCCTGGTGACAACAGCAACGGATTGAGGTCGTGGCTGAACCACTATCTTGAACTGACCCAACGCGAAGGCATGAGTCACGAAGAACGAAAAATGCAAATGGATGCCACCAATCCCAAATTTATTTTGCGAACCCATTTGCTACAAACAGCTCTGGATAAAGCTCACAAGGAATCGGATTTTTCTGAAATCACACGCCTAAGAATTCTTCTGGAGAATCCGTTTCAGGATCAACCCGATGTTTTTGAGGAACACGAAATCGCACACTATGCCCAGGATACCCCGGAGACATATATTTGCCGACAAACCAGTTGTTCTGCATAATCAAGGCAATCTCAAAGGTTGCAGAAAGGACGCATGATTCTGTTAGATGGAGAAATCACCGAGATCAATACGCCGCCCAATAAAGCCGACCAGTTTCGCGAACTCACTATCTGGGTTCCGGAAACAGGAGAACATCTGGCAATGACATGCTATATTCATGACATTAAAAAGGCCGGACTGGAAGAAGGGAACAAAATTTCCATTAAAATTGAAAAGAAATTTGATGTGGACTCCCTGACCCGCGACCTGTTGAAGCCGCAATAGTCTTGGAAAGCATCAGGAAATACCCTTTTCGTTTTCCTTTTGATTAAGGCACTCTTTCAACTCGCTGAATAAGTGAACCCCTGAAAGCTCGATCAACATTTATGCGCAAAATAAAAGAACTCGGCGAATTTGGGCTCATTCACCAGCTTTCTTCACGCTTAAAATTCCGCGCGCCCGATTCTATTCTGGGTATTGGTGATGACTGTGCCGTTTATCCAGTCAAATCAGGAATGAAAGAAGTCATCTCCACAGATGCGCTCGTTGAGGGAGTCCATTTCAAACTTTCCACAACAACCCCTGAGGCCTTGGGTCGAAAAGCGTTATCCGTCAGTCTCAGTGACATCGCGGCAATGGGCGGAACTCCCAAAAGGGTTCTGGTAACTCTGGGCATCCCTGAAAATTTTTCTGTATCCTTTCTCGACAAGCTGTATTCAGGGTTTAATACAATATGCAACCGGTTCAAAGTAGAACTCGCTGGCGGGGATACGGTCTCTTCCCCAAAATGTTTTTTCATTAATGTTTCAGTCATCGGTGAAGCAAATCGTGTTTTCACCCGCCAGGGGGCCAAACCAGGCGATCTCATTTTCGTGACCGGCACATTGGGAGATTCAAGCCTTGGGCTAAAGTTGCTCAATAGAACAAAAAAAGATGGGAGCAATGATTATAAATTCCTCACCGAAAAACACCTCGACCCGACAGCAAGAGTGCATGAAGCAGGTATTCTGGCCCGTTCCAAAATAAATATCACCTCAATGATAGATATCAGTGACGGACTGGTGCAGGATCTTTACCACATTTGCAAAGCCTCCAAGGTAGGTGCCCGGATTTATGAAGATCAATTACCCCGGTCCCCGGAGTTTGCACGCACTTGCAAAAAACGTTCAATCCCACCTCTGCCTCTCATTTTAAATGGAGGTGAAGATTATGAATTACTGTTTACTTTACCGGCTGATGGTGCTAAAAATTTGAACAGGCAGTTTTTAAAGGCTGAAGTGCTTGTTACACAAATCGGGGAGATTGCTCTCAAACCCAGAAAAGTATTGTTAAAAATGAAAGACGGAGCACAGAATATCCTTTCAGATTCAGAAGGGTTTAATCATTTTTAATTTTACAGCGATAGCATTTCCTTCCCCGACTTGCAAATTGCCAAATCGGATTACAGGATAATTCGATTCACAAGTACCAGCCAAGCTTGAGGTTGCTTAAAAGTTTTGGACGATTCACTAATTTCCCGTTCCCTATTACTATTATTCTTGCTTCTGTGTTCGGCCTTTTTTTCAGCCTGTGAGGTTGCTTATTTTTCTTTAAATTCTCTTCAACTGAATGAGATGTCAGAGAAAAAGGGACGCCTTGGTCGAATTGTAAATTCCCTTCTGGAAAAACCACGCGAATTGCTCATCACCATTTATATCGGTAATGAATTCGTCAACATTGCCGTTTCTGTCGTGGTCACATCCATCGCGATTAACATTTTTGGAAGCCTCGGCGTGGGCATCGCCATTGGGATCGGCACTTTGCTCTTGCTGATTTTTGGCGATATCGTCCCAAAGAGTATTTCGATAAAATTTGCCCAGCCTTACGCCCTTATTTCAGCATATCCTTTACAGTTTTTCGCAAAAATTGTTCAACCTGCCCAGAAATTATTCACCATTTGGACTGAAAAAATCATCGGTTCCATGGGAATTCTGCCGCATGGCCTTAAGGAATCCCCCATTACGGATGAGGAGTTCCGGGCCATGGTTCAGGTGGGTGAAGGGGAAGGTGTTATTGATTCTGATGAAAGGGAATTGATCCAGAACGTTATTGAGTTTGGTGAGACAACGGTGGGAGAAATCATGACGCCAAAGATAGACATGTTCACCGTAAATATTGAGGATAGCCTGGACGACATCCTCCCCAGGATCATAGAAAATTTTTATTCCCGGGTTCCCGTTTACGGAACAGAAGGGGAGAGTATTGTTGGCATTTTATTTACCAAGGACCTGACACGGCTTAAACATTTACCCCGCGAGAAGGTAAACCTGAAAAGCATTCTGCACCGAACCATTTCCGTTCCCCAGTCAAAAAAAATCAAGGACATGCTTGAAGAGTTCAGGAAACTGAAAAGGCATATGGCCATCGTTCTGGATGAGTATGGAAGCGTCTGTGGACTGGTTACACTTGAAGATATCGTCGAAGAACTGGTCGGGGAGATTGACAGTGAAATGCGCCAGGAAGAACTTCCCCTAAAGAAACTGGACGAAAACCACTATCGCATTGCTGGCGCTTATAGCCTGGCAGAATTCAATGAAAGTTTTCAGTGCGAGCTCCCTGAAAACGATTACGACACGGTTGGAGGTTATGTTTTCGGACTTTTTGGGCGGATTCCCAGATCAGGGGAATCGACCACCGTTGACAGGTTCAAATTCCGTGTCGAAAAAATGAAGGGGTCACGAATCCTGAGTCTCTTCCTCACTCTTATGAGCCCCCAACTACTGCTCGAAAAAGAGCAAGCCGAGAACCAGGAAGGCTGATGGATTTCGCGACAACACTCATACTTGTATTACTGGGAATTCTGCTGGAGGCGTTTTTTTCCGGCTCTGAAATCGGCATGGTTTCTGTGAACCGGATAAAAATGAAGCAACTTGCCGATGAGGGAAGTTCAGCCGCCAACTCCATCATGGAGTTGCTCGGCAACCCTGAACGGCTCTTCACTACAACTTCATTTGGCACTAATTTGGCGATGGTAACCAGCACGGCCGTGTTTACCGCGTTTATGGTCACTCACTTTGGAGAATCCGGGGAATGGATGGCCATGATGATTATTTCGCCCTTGATATTTTTTGTGGGAGAAATCATTCCTAAAATTATTTTCCAGCACCGCGCAGATTCCGTCATGTTATTCATGGTTTATCCGCTGGACTTTTTCTGTAAAGCCTTTGCTCCATTTACATCATGGTTGTCGAAAACATCGGCGAAAGTCACCAGCCGCGTGCAATTGGGCTCTGAAGGGGATCATAAGACATTTAGCCGGGATCAGCTTCGAGGAGTCTTAAGCCTGGAATTCCAGACTGTGGATTTAGGGACGACGGAAAAGAAAATCATCCACAATATTTTCAGTTTTGGAGAGCTTCGCGTAGAACATTGCATGGTACCCCTTATTCAAATGATCGCAATTAAAGACACCGCCACGATGAAGGAGGCTCACGATGTCGCCAACGATTCCGGTTTCTCACGAGTGCCCGTTTTCCATGACAGGATGTATAACCTCATTGGAATTTTAAACACCTTTGACCTTTTGGACCAACCCGTTGACAACACCCCTATTACCAGCCTGATCCGGCCAGCTTATTATATTCCCCAAAGTAAAAAGATTGACGACCTACTCAAGGAACTTCAGCAAAAGGGTTTGCATATAGCTATCGTGGTGGATGAGTATGGAGGATGTATCGGTTTAATAACGATTGAGGATCTGCTGGAAAAAATTGTCGGTGAAATTGAAGATGAATACGACAAACCCGAGAAAACCTACCAACCCTATGCTGACGGGGGTTATCTGGTAGAAGGTAATACGGAGATAAGCGTTCTCAACGATGGTCTCAACTGGGATCTTCCCAGCGGAGACTTTGAAACTCTTGCAGGTTTAGCCCTTGACCGACTGGAAAGGATCCCGAACCCTGGTGATCAGGTCATGGTGGGTCCCTATCGGATAACCATTAAAGAAGCCAGTAAAAGAAAGATCCAGTCCCTGATCATCCGCAAACTGGAGCCATCACAGGAAACCAATGGTAGCACGCCCCCCTCGGAGTCTTAAAACTTCCTGATTTTTTCCAACTCCCGATAAGCCGACTGAACCTCAAGAAACTTCAGGTGAGCCTCATGGATCGTATTTTTATCCTCCTTGGCAACCTTGTCAGGGTGACATTGGCTGGCTAGTTTCCGGTAGGCCTTTTTAATTTCATCATTCGAAACATCCGAGGACAGTCCCAATATATGATATGGAGTTTTAAAATATTCGAGGGAATACTTCTCCCTGATTTCATTATGCTGATCGTATGACAATCCCAACTCCAATCCCAATTTTTTTATCAGAGATTGAGTTTCTTCACCAAGAGCATTCTCAACCAGAACAATCTGGTAGCACAGGGCAAGAAGCAACAGGTTGTAATTGTTCCGGCAGGAGTTTTTGTATTCCACCACGAACCGGTCAATGTCCGGTCTTTTGGACTGAACCTCTTCGATCAACCGGTCAAGGGATTTTAAATCCGATGTGTCATAGCCCAGGTTTTTATTAAAGAATTTATGAATCACGGCTACTTGCTTCGGGCTCATTGCCCTCGACTCAGTGGCCACCCGGCTTAAAATGACAACCAGACATGTTATAAATTCCCCCTGATGGATAATCCCGGGCAAGCTTTCCCGCATTTTTTTCTGGAGTTTTTTACCTAAAAAATGTTCAATGGTACCGCCAATGACAGCGCCCAAAGGGCCGCCACGCAAAAAACCCAAACCTGCACCCATCCACCATGACATATGAAATTTCTCACTTACAAAATCAAAAATGCCAATATACCACAAACGGGAACACACACCCCTGCGTCAAAAAATCACTAACAAGGAAAAGACAAACTAAACTGAAAAATAATCCGCCGGAGGAAAAAGTTAATGGTTAAGCACATTGTTATGTTTAAACTGACAGAAAAAAATCAGCACAATATGAACGAGGCAATCGTAGCCCTCAACAGCCTGAGGGGGAATATTGAAAGTTTAAAGTCTTTGGAGATAGGAACCGATTTTTTATGCTCTGAAAGAAGCTACGATATCGTTCTTACAGCCATTTTTGATAACAGGGAGGGGTTAAAAATATATGCAGATCATGAAAACCATTTACCTGTTGTAGATAAAATGCGTTCACTGTGCTCCTCATCCATCGTTGTGGACTATGAAATGACATGATTTTGGCTTCTCCCCCCCAAACCGGCAGTTTTTTATTTCTTCCGGGCAAATAAATTGTTGTACTTTATTTTTCCAAGTGCTACAGTTCAAGGAATTTTTCCCCAGCCAGGGGTGAAATACAAAGGTTTTTGAGTTACCTTCCCGAACGAATTCATAGAGTTCCCTACATACAGGAGATTCGGCAATGGCAACGAAAAAAAAAGCAGGGAAAAAAGCGGCAAAAAAAGTCGTAAAAAAGAAGGTTTCAAAAAAGAAAAAGGTTGCGGCTAAGAAGAAAGTTGCGGCTAAAAAACCCGTGAAAGCAAAAAAGCCAGTAAAGGCTAAGAAAACTGTAAAACCAGCAAAAAAGGTTCAGAGAAAAGCTGTGGCAAAAAAAACTTCCCCAAAAAAGAAATCCGCAGTTCCGGCAGTAAAGAAAACGGCTAAAGTTACGCTGAAAAAGGGCAAAGCTTCGCCCGCAAAGACCACCCCAAATAAAAAGAAAGCTAAAACCCCCAGTGTTAAGCCGGGCAAGTTGCGCCTGGTCAAGCAGGAGCACCCTCATTTGGATCCCGCAGTCGCTAAAATTCGTGAACGGCTTATTACCAACCGAGCTGAATTATTGAGGTTGATACAGGCATCACAGTCTGTCGAACGTGATGCCGGAGACTTGACATTCAGCAACGAAATTGACCTTGCCTCAAGTCTTGAGGGGAGGGAAATGACTTTTCAATTGACCAGTAGGGACCGCAATGAACTCAAGTTAATTGAAGAAGCATTATTCAGAATCAACAACGGTAGTTATGGGGAATGTGAATCCTGCGAAAAGAAGATCAGCCTGAAGCGTCTGCAAATTATGCCGTTGACCTCGTTATGCATTGAATGTCAGGAGGCCGCAGAAAATCTGTAATAGCCCTTTACTGGCCGTGGCACTTTTTATATTTCTTACCGCTCCCACAAGGGCAGGGATCATTCCGACCAACCTTATCCTCATCACGCCGAACAGTTACCGGCTTTTCCAGCACTTCCTGACCGCCCCGGTGCTCAACAACCTGCTGGGGTTTGCTGATAAGTTCCTCAGGAACTTCTACTTCCTGATTAACCTGAACCTTGAACAAATATTCCGTAATTTCTTCTTTGATGCGTGTCATCATTTGACTAAACAGTTCAAACCCTTCCTTCTTATATTCCGTAAGTGGGTTTTTCTGCGCATAGCCACGCAAACCGATTCCTTCTTTAAGGTGATCCATTCCCAGCAGATGATCTTTCCAGAGAGAATCGAGAATTTGAAGCATGATGACTTTTTCAATATGGCGCATGAAGTCAGGATCAATGCCTGCTTCCTTTGCCTCATAGGCTCGTGTTATCGCCTCCATCAGGGCATCATGCAGTTTTTCCCTGTTGCAATCTTTCAACTCCAACCTGGTGTCCCCTTGAAGGAGCAGTTCATGATCGGCAGATTTTTCGATGTGTACCGCAAACTGCCTTTCCAGCAATTCATTCAAACCTTCAATATCCCATTCTTCCGGAAATATCTTTTCAGGAGCAATATCAGCCAGCGCATCATCCACCACCTCGTCCGCCATATCCATTAAAGTTTCTTTCGGATTTTCCGTATTGATGATTTCCCTGCGCAATGCATAAAGAACCTCTCTCTGACGATTCATGACATCGTCGTATTCCAGAAGATGTTTGCGAATATCAAAGTTATGCGCTTCCACTTTTTTCTGGGCATTAGCAACCGCCTTCGAGACCATGGCATGCTCAATGGGTTGCCCATTTTCCATACCTAACCGGGCCATCAAGGGAGAAATTTTATCGGACCCGAAAATTCGCAGTAAATCATCCTCAAGACTGAGATAAAAACGGGAAGACCCTTTATCCCCTTGTCGTCCAGAACGTCCCCGCAACTGGTTGTCAATGCGTCGACTTTCGTGACGCTCGGTTCCGAGAATATGGAGCCCCCCCAGTTCGGGAATGCCCTCGCCCAAGACAATATCTGTACCCCTTCCAGCCATGTTTGTCGCAATGGTAACGGCCCCTGGCTGACCGGCCTGGGCAATGATTTCAGCCTCTTGTTCATGATGTTTGGCGTTTAAAACACTATGCTTGATGCCGGCTTTTTTTAAATTCCTGCTTAAAAGCTCTGATTTTTCAATAGATATGGTTCCCACCAGAACAGGTCTTTTTATCGCATTCAACTCGCGGATCTCTTCGATGGCGGCAGAAAATTTTTCCTTTTCGGTTCTATAAATCAAGTCGGGATAATCTACACGAATCATGGGCTGATTGGTGGGAACAACGACAACTTCGAGGTTATAAATCGAACTGAATTCTTCCGCCTCCGTGTCCGCGGTTCCAGTCATGCCTGAGAGTTTTTCATACATACGGAAATAGTTTTGAAAGGTAATACTTGCAAGAGTCTGGTTTTCGTTTTCAATTTTAACGCCCTCTTTCGCTTCCAAAGCCTGGTGTAATCCGTCACTGTAGCGCCTTCCCGACATCATGCGACCGGTAAACTCGTCGATAATGACGACTTCTCCATCTTTTACCACATAGTCCACCTCATTTTTGAACAGGGCATGCGCTTTAACAGCCTGATTCAAGCAATGAAGAGTTTCAATATTAGTCGGGTCGTACAGGTTTTCGATGTTCAACAATTTTTCCATGAGGACAATACCCTCTTCCGTCAAGGAAGCGGTCCTGGCTTTTTCGTCGACTATATAATGCTCTTCTTTTTTCAGTTTGGGGACAAGTTGATTCACCTTATAGTACTTGTCCGTGGACTGCTCCGCTGGACCGGAAATGATCAAAGGTGTCCGGGCTTCATCAATTAAAATACTATCCACCTCATCCACAATGGCAAAGTTCAATTCCCGCTGAACCATTTGTTCTTTCGCGAACTTCATGTTGTCGCGAAGAAAATCGAACCCAAATTCATTATTGGTGCCATAAAGCACATCTGCGGCATAGGCCGCCTTTCTTTCATCTTCTGGAATATTGTGATAGATCATCCCCACAGACAAGCCCAGAAACTTGTAGACCTTCCCCATCCACTCACTGTCACGGGTAGCCAGGTAGTCGTTCACCGTTACAACATGGACTCCCTTTCCCGGCAAGGCATTCAAGTATACCGGCAAAGTCGCCATCAGGGTTTTCCCTTCCCCCGTTTTCATTTCCGCTATTTTTCCTTCATGCAGGACCACTCCACCTATGAGTTGCACATCAAAGTGACGCATTCCAAGCGTCCTCCAACTGGCTTCGCGGACCACCGCAAATGCCTCGGGCAAAATATCTTCCAGGGTAGCACCCTTGGACAACCTGTCTTTCAACTCGGGTGTTTTGGCTTTGAGTTGATCGTCAGAGAGAGCCTTGATCTCATCTTCCAGGGCGTTCACAGCATCCACATAACTCTGAATCCGTTTGATCTCGCGATCATTACGGGTACCCACTAATTTCTTAATGAAACCAAACACCATCTCAAATCCTGATTTAACTTTTGGAATTAAAAATATCGCAACACAAGGAATCACAGCCCCTGACCATCAAGGGCAACCCTCGCTCATAAAAGGATACACACAGAAAAGTTCGTGATATCGGTGGGGGAAAAATGACTCAAAACCTGGCGATTCAATAATCGCCAAAGGATAACCTACTCTTCTAAAATATAATTCTTAGGGCTGACCGGCACACCGTTGAGCAACACTTCGTAATGGAGGTGAGGCCCCGTACTCCGCCCTGTATTTCCTACCAGGGAAACAACCTGCCCTCTCTTAACGCGGTCTCCGACTTTAACCAAATGCTTGGAATTATGACCATAACGGGTAACAATGCCATAACCATGGTCGACTTCAACCAGATTACCATAACCATTCTCTCTGCCTTCGATCACAACCACGCCATCCGCCGTAGCACGCACCGGCGCTCCAGCCCGGGCCGCAATGTCCCAACCTTCATGCCTTTCCCTCAAACCTGTAAAAGGAGATTTTCGAAAACCAAAATTGGAAGTTACCCAACCGCGAGTCGGCCAGATTGAAGGAGTTGAAGAAAGAAAAGATTTTTGATTCTTAAAAAAATCATCCAGTTCCTGAAAACTGATGCTCTGAATTTTAGCCTGGCGGCTTAAGTGGTCCACCCCATTGGACAATCGATCCACCATACTAGCCGCACCTCGCCCCATAGCCGTGGTGAAACTGTTGGTGCTCAAACCATAAGGTCCACCGACACCCCAATTTTTCTCAACAGATTTTGGAGAGTTTTCCAGAGCCGTAATGACCCGGAGCTTTTTCTCGAAACGCTCCAGTCTTGCCATTTCTGTCTCAAAGTTTTTTACTTGTTGCGCAAACTTTTCGACCTGGATTTTGCGGATTTTTGAGTCCCTGAGAAGCTTGGTCAACTCAGTTTCATTGCCCTGCAAACGCAAGTATTGCTTGGTAAAATAAAATGCAGACCCCAAAAACCCAATTAAAACAACGAAAGACACCAAAGCACCAAACTTCACAAAACGCTTTGGCAGGCGCAATTTTTTGGGAGCGCCCGATGATCCAGGAAAAACCACTATGGTTACTTCATCTTTGCCCACATCGCCTCCTTCATTAGCAACTCTAAACCCGCGCAATCCTATGGAGTTTATAGCTTAAACCCCTTATTTGTCAATAGTTAAATCGCCTGAATTGAAGGCGGAATTACCAGAAGCGCCAATGTTTCACTGCCCGTAACAGTAACCTGCAAACCCAGCCCCTCCCGCCCTAATTTGCAGGCTTTACTTTCTCCCGTGCCTGAATATGATCTGGATTGATCGACAGCACCTGCCTGAAAAATTCCTGTCCCTTCTGGACATTTCCATTTTCCTCGTGCAGAAGACCAAGGCTGAATAAAGTCGGGACCTGGCCATTGATATCATCAATTTGCCGGTAAATACTCAGAATTTTTTCAAACCCGGTAATCGCTCCCTCCAAATTCCCTTTATCATAATCACTAAACGAGCTCTGCCTGATAGTTTGAGCCAGGGTTTTCCCATAACCCCATGCCAGGGATTCTGCCCCTTCCCGCAAGCACTTTTCATATTCTTCCTCAAAGCGTTTATCTTCACCCATTTTCTCAAAAATTTTCTTCAGGTTGAAAAAAAACATCAACTCTTTCGGATTGGTTCTAATCGCGGTTCGCGCTTTTTCCAACGCCTCCTGAAAGTGTTTTCCATTAACAAGAGAAGCCGCCCAGTTATTCCAGGCCAATCCATTCCCAGGGTCCAGGTCTGTCGCCCGCTTAAACATCTCTTCGGCTTTTTGATCGTCATCCTTTATATAATGGAGATAGCCCAACGCATACCAAATCGCGGAAGAATTTTCATGAGACCGCTGGTATTCATTCAAAAACTCCTCGGCTTTATCAAGAGCCTTCATGGCATCCCAGGACTTCACCATTTTGCGAAAAACATAACTGGGATCGGCCTCATCAACCAGAACCGTTTTGTAGATTTCCAACGCCTCTTCAAACTTCCCCTGAGAAAAATAAAGATCGGCTTTAGCCGATAACGGAAAACCATTGGGAAGTGGTTGGGCCTCTATATACAAGGGCAAAAACACCAGCGATAAAAATATCGACGCAAAGTAAATCACTGGCTTAATCAAAACACCAGTACTTTGCGAAGAACATTCGCGATTAAAAGGCAGGTTCAAAGTCTGAAGAATCCGCTTCGGGTGGAACATCCATGCGGGCACTTCTATCGTAGAAGCGTGTGTATTGGTTTTCAAAATGTAAGAATGCCTCCCCAATAGGACCATTGCGTTGTTTGCGAATCAAAACTTCTGTTTTACCGGGGTCATCCGATTCAGGATTGTATACTACATCGCGGTAAATAAACATGACCACATCCGCATCCTGTTCAATGGAACCCGATTCCCGAAGGTCCGACAAGAGCGGACGTTTATCCGTTCGGCTCTCAACAGCACGACTCAACTGCGAAAGAGCCACTATGGGAGCATTTATTTCTTTGGCCAAGGCCTTGAGTCCTCTTGATATTTCTGAGACTTCCAGTTGCCGGCTCTCGGTCTTTCCCCGCCCCTGCATCAATTGCATGTAGTCGATAATAATCAGCCCGAGAGGTTGTTCGGCGGCGAGTCTGCGGGCACGGGCACGCACATCCAGTACCGACAATGCCGGGCTGTCATCAATGAACAATTGCGCTTCCGCAAGTTCCCGGCCTGCATCGTGCACTTTAGGCCAATCACTCTTAGCCAGATAGCCGGTACGAACCTTTGAAGAGTCTACTTGCGCCTTGGAACATAATAGCCGCATCCCCAACTGTTCCTTCGACATTTCGAGACTGAAAAATGCTGTGGGAATTTTTTTATTTAGAGAAACATAACGGGCGATATCCAAAGCAAAGCTGGTTTTACCCATACTGGGCCGTGCGGCCAGAATAATCAGATCGGACTTTTGAAAGCCCGCTGTCATGTTATCCAAATCGGTAAACCCCGATGGCACACCGGTAACCATTCCCGGTTGCTGGGAGAGCTTTTCCAAATCCGACAAACCCTGCTTAATAATTCCGGGCAATTTAAAAAAACTGGGTTTGGTTCTTTTTTCAGAGATCTCGAAAATGGATTGCTCGGCTCTATCAAGCAGAGTATCCACGTCATCGCTGTCGCTGTAGCCGCTGGAAACAATCTCTGTCGCGGTTTGGATCAGATCACGAAGAATCTTTTTTTCGCGGAGAATTTTAGCGTGGTGGACCACCGCAGTGGATGTTGGCACAAAATCTTCAAGAAGGGTGAGGTATTCAATACCCCCAACCTCCTCCAGCTCATTTCTTTTTTGGAGCTTATCTGCCAACGAGAGAACGTCTATAGGCTCATTGCCTTCGAACTGTTCCCGCATTACGGTGAATATTTTTTTATGGGTGGACTTGTAAAAATCCTCCGCACTCAAGATTTCAAGAGCTTTGGCGATCGCATCTTCCGAGTGCAGACAGGCCCCAAGAACACTCTGCTCCGCCTCCTTGTTATAAGGAGGCAATTTGTTCAGAGAAATGTCGGTCAGGGCATCAGCCATAATTCTTGCAGGGTAAAGGGCTTTACTCTTCAGTTTTCCCTTCAGCATTTACTTCCTGTGCAACTTCTTGTTCCGCTACCGGAGCGGGCTCTTCCTTCTCAGCTTCAACAACAAGGCTGATTTCCGCTATCACTTCAGAATGGAGTTTGACTGGAATTTTATATTCCCCGGCTTTTTTAATGGGCTCGGAAAGCTGGATTTTGCGCCGGTCAATATCCACACCCTGGCCTTTGAGCAAATCAGCAATTTCTTGCGCTGTCACAGAACCAAACATCTTCCCGCTATCGCCGACCTTTTTCTTCACCAAACAGGTCGCCTTTGCAATTTCATCGGCAACAGCCCGAGCCGCCGCAATTATCTTTGCCACCTTGCCCTGGACCATACGTTTCTGGTGATTAAAAGCTTTAAGATTATCAGGAGTGGCAAGCAAAGCCTTACCTTTAGGAATCAGGAAGTTTCTACCATACCCATCTTTAACCTCTACCTCATCGCCACAATTCCCGAGGCCATCTACATCTTCTTTCAACAACAACTTCATAAGTTTTCCTTTCCTAAAGATCAGCGTGTTTTAACTTATATCTTCAACGGTTCTCAGCTTTCGAAAGTCCGCCCAGATATCAAACACACCCAATCCGGCCACCAACCCTATTAAAAGAGGTTGCACAAAAATTAATATAAAAAGAACAAACCAAAAGAAAGTCGGGACCCTCCTGACTTTCAGAAAGTGAACGACAATGCTAAGTCCCTGGGCAAAATAAACGCAAAGCATTACCAGAAAAATATTCAGCCCTGCATCTGCAACCATGCCCTGCCCGAAGAACAAAGCCGCGCCCGACAGTATGAAAGCCCAAACCAGATTTTCCGGACAAATCCATTCGGAAAAAACTTTTCCTGAAAACAGGCCCGGCCCATAAAACCGCATCCAAACGATTCGAATCAATGCATAATTGACCGCCGAACCAATCAATGACCCAATCAGTAAAAAGGCCGGGTAAGATGCGGCAAAACCTTCGGCCACACGCTCCGCAAAAGCCTTCATATTCGCGACTTCCGCTTTATCCTCCCCCATGGATTCGAAGGCTGTCATCGACATGGCAAACTGGGCACGAATCTGCTTCTCAAAGAACTCATTGACCGATGTTTCCTGGTCGCCCAGCAAAACCAACAACAAAATGATTGAAACAACGCCTGATGCCAAAGCACTGCCGACTATGCACCGGCCTCCCGGCAACTGGAGTCGGATCAATTCTCCCAAAACAAGAGCCATCAGGGCATATTCAGCTAAAAACAGCATCGCCTGATTGGCCCCAACCAGTAACAGGAGTACCACAAAAACCAACGCTACAAGGGCAATGCCCACCTGCCTGCCCTTTTGCAGATAAACAAAGACGAGAGGAAAAGGGGACAAAACCCCGATCAACGCCCCCAACGGCGGAAAAACCATAAAGGCAAAAAAAAGAATAAAAACCAGAACTAACGGTACCAACAGGTTTTTCGACGGTGAAAACTCAGCCAAGTCTAATGCTCAACAGCAAATGGTAATAAGGCAATGTTTCTGGCTTTTTTGATCGCCCTGGTCAAAATTCTCTGGCACTTGGCGCAGTTCCCCGAAATTCGTGAAGGCACAATCTTGCCCCTTTCAGAAATTAGCGGTTTCAACGCCTTAATATCATAAAAATCTATGTAAACTTTGCTTTGGTCATCGTTGCAAAATCTGCAAATTTTTTGAGAAAACACTGAACTCTTTTTTGTTTCTGGCATAACTACCTTCTTTTAGTTGTTTTATTAAAAGGGAATATCGTCAGCGGCCTGGCCAGAAGCTACGTCAGGGTCCATACTCACTTTTTCCCCCTGACGAGTTAGAAATTGCACATTGTTGGCGACGACTTCAAGCTTGCTTCGCTTCTGCCCGCCATCCGCTTCCCAAGTCTGATAGTTCAGCCTGCCTTCAAGAAAAATCAGGCTACCCTTATTCAGGTATTGCGCGCAATTTTCACCTTGCTTGGCCCAAACCGTGATATCGACAAAACAGACCTCGTCTTTCCATTCTTCTCCCTGCTTAAACTTGCGATTGACCGCCAAGCCAAAACTGGCAACTGCGGCACCACTTGCGGTGTAACGCAATTCCGGGTCCCGGGTCAGATTACCCATTAGAAGTACTTTGTTAAACGAAGCCATATTAAATCCTTAATTATTAACTGATTGATTAAGAGTCTTCTTCTTTCTCGTCATCATCGTCAACTTTAACAGAGGCCTTTCCCGCACTCTTGACGGAAGCCTCTTCCTCTTCCTCTATGGAACTTTCTTTGCCCAAGGCTCTTTCCAGTTCATCATCTTCTAACCGGACAACCATATATTTTATGACCAGATCGTACAGTTTAAATTTGTTTTCCAGATCGGAAACTTTTGCCGAATCCAGGGTGTGATAAAGGTTCAAGTATATCCCGAATCTGTTTTTCTTTACCCGGTAAGCGAGGCGTTTTTTGCCCCAGTTTTCAATTTTAAGGCACGCACCTCCATTGCTCTTGATGAATTCGCCTATTTTTTCCAAGGCTTCAGCAACACGTGCTTCGTCAATATCGGGTTTAAGAATCAGGACACTTTGGTAAGATCGCAACGGATACCTCCTCATGGGTTAAGAGTAGCCCCAGCCTATATCTGGAGCGAGGGGTTAAATTGAATGGATTTAACTAAATTTATTGATTCACTATATAATGAATTTACGTGAATCAGGGATTTTTGCACAGTCGTATAACAAAATCAAGGGTTTTTCAAAAAACAGGATATTTATCATTAAAAAGCGAACTTTCATAAAAATAACGACCTGCTCCACCTTCTTTTTCCGTCATCTGCCTTGGGTCGGTTTATGTTGCGGGATTTTGCTTCTCCCGGCCTGCGATCTGCCACAGCCGCCGCCTGACTTGTTCTATAAATTTGATGTCATGCCGGTGGGTCAGGGACCGGCGCATCTATTGACCGCCGATTTGAATTTGGACGGTGAGCCCGACCTGGTTTCCACAAATGCCAAAAACAGCACTCTTTCCCTCCTCTTGGGCAAGGGCGATGGTAGTTTTCAGGCCGGTTTAAATATTAACGTGGCCATCGAACCGACTATGTCCGCAGTAGGAGATATCAATCGGGATGGGATTCCCGACCTCGCCGTCAATTCGCGTGGATCAGAAATGTTTTTGGTTCTTCTGGGGAAAGGCAATGGAAAGTTCATGAAACCCATCCCCACCCGAACCGGCAAAGTCCCTTTAAATATCATTCTGGGAGACTACAATCAGGACGGCAATCTGGATGCCGCAGTCACCCTGACCTTTGACAAAATGGAATTGTACATGGG
>Ga0066644_10000783_pt1 | contig 19221 bp, 15 predicted proteins | sample CryGeyCG2114_020_FD_62735 | JGI IMG/M metagenome (GOLD analysis project Ga0066644, IMG submission 62735) | Groundwater microbial communities from aquifer - Crystal Geyser CG15_big_fil_post_rev_8/21/14_0.20 | ecosystem: Environmental > Aquatic > Deep subsurface > Groundwater | place: USA: Utah...
CCTCAAGCCAGCCACCGCGTGACGGACAAACGCCGTCGCGCGCTCGTCAAAACCAACCATTCCGAACAACCAAAGAAAAACCCCGCCGAAAATCGACGGGGTTTGTCAGCAGTCTGAGGGCCGCCCATAAGGACGGCCCTTTCCCCGCAATCGACACGGGCGCGCGTCAGCCGCGCCCGGCGGCGGACCCGGCGCCTCTAGCGTTTGTCAATGGGAACATAGGAGCGTTCCGTGTAACCCGTATAGAGCTGGCGCGGGCGGCCGATCTTCTGGCTGGGGTCCTCGATCATCTCGTTCCACTGGGCGACCCAGCCGACCGTGCGGGCGACGGCGAACAGCACGGTGAACATGCTGGTCGGGATGCCCATGGCCTTGAAGATGATGCCGGAATAGAAATCCACGTTGGGGAACAGCTTGCGCTGGACGAAATAATCGTCCTCCAGGGCGATGCGTTCCAGTTCCATGGCCAGGTCGAGCAGCGGTTCGTCCTCGATCCCCAGCTCCGCCAGCACTTCGTGGCAGGACTGGCGCATGACGTTGGCGCGCGGGTCCATGTTCTTGTAGACGCGGTGGCCGAAGCCCATCAGGCGGAACGGGTCGTCCTTGTCCTTGGCCTTCTTGATGAAGGTGGGGATGTTGTCCTTGTGGCCGATCTCGGCGAGCATGTTGAGTACCGCCTCGTTGGCGCCGCCGTGGGCGGGGCCCCAAAGGGAGGCGATCCCGGCCGAGATGCAGGCGAACGGGTTGGCGCCCGAGGAGCCGGCAAGGCGAACGGTCGAGGTCGAGGCGTTCTGCTCGTGGTCGGCATGGAGGGTCAGGATGCGGTCCATGGCGCGGGCCAGGACGGGACTGACCCTGTATTCCTCGCAGGGCGTCGAATACATCATGTGCAGGAAGTTTTCCGCGTAGCTCAGCTCGTTGCGCGGATATATGAACGGCTGGCCCAGCGAATACTTGTACGCCCAGGCGGCGATCGTCGGCATCTTGGCGATCAGGCGGTAGGAGGCGATCATCCGGTGGTGCGGGTCGTTGATGTCCGTCGAGTCGTGATAGAACGCCGACAGCGCGCCGACGACGCCGCACATCACCGCCATGGGGTGGGCGTCGCGCCGGAAACCGCGGAAGAAATAGGCCAGCTGCTCGTGCAGCATGGTGTGATAGGTGATGCTCGTCTCGAACTTCTTCTTCTGCGCGGCGGTGGGCAGTTCACCGTAGAGCAGCAGGTAGCAGACCTCCATGAAGTCCGAGTGCTCGGCCAGCTCCTGGATCGGGATGCCGCGGTACAGCAGGACGCCCAGGTCGCCGTCGATGTAGGTGATCTTGGACTCGCAGCTTCCCGTCGAGGTGAAGCCGGGGTCGTAGGTGAAGCAATCCGTCTCCGCGTAGAGCTTTCGCACGTCGATGACTGAGGGGCCGACGCTGGCGTCCATGACGGGCAGTTCGTAGGACTTGCCGTTCCGGTTGTCCGTCAGGGTGAAAGTGGCGTTCTTGCCTTGGCTGGTGTCACTCATTCGTCCCTCCTTAATGGGCGGCGGAGACAGGGGTCTCCGGTTCGTTTCGGCGCGCATGCCGCGGGGTGCTGCGGTTCTTACGCGTCCGTCCGGGGTTAGGGGCCGGCCAGGACGTCGTCGAGACGCCCCAGGGTTTCCTCTCGGCCCAACACATCCATGATCTCGAATACGCTCGGTGAAACCGTACTGCCCGTCAGGGCGGCCCGGACGGGCTGCGCGACGGCGCCGAGCTTGTGGCCGCCGGCTTCCGCGAACTCCCTGGTCGTGGCCATCAGGGCCTCGTCGTTCCAGGTGCCCGCGGCATCGAGAACGGGGCGCAGGCCGCGCAGCAGGGCAAGGCCGTCGGCGCCAAGTTGCTGTTGCGCCTTTTCCGTCATCTCGATTGGGCGTTGAAGGGCGTAAATTGTAGAGTTTTCAGATAGTTCTGAAATTGTTTTCGCGCGTTCCTTCAAACCAGCCATGCCCTTAAATAGCCGATCCCGAGCGTCTTTAGCAAGCCTTCCCGGATGGCCGGCCTCAAGCCGCTCCATCACAAGTTCGACAAGACGCGCGTCGTCCGCCTCGCGGATATAGTGGCCGTTCAGGTTGGTCAGCTTGGCGATGTCGAAGCGGGCAGCCGACTTGCCGACGTTCTCCAACCCGAACCAGTCGATGGCCTGGTCGGTCGAGATGATCTCGTCGTCGCCGTGGCCCCAGCCCAGGCGTAACAGGTAATTGCGCAACGTTTCCGGGAGGAAACCTGCGTCGCGGTAGGCCTCGACGCCCAGCGCGCCGTGGCGTTTCGACAGCTTGGCGCCGTCCTGGCCGTGGATCAGCGGGATATGGGCGAACTGCGGCGCGTCCCAGCCGAGCGCGAGGTACAGCTGCGTCTGGCGGAACGCGTTGGTCAGGTGGTCGTCGCCGCGGATCACGTGGGTGATGCCCATGTCGTGGTCGTCGACGACGACGGCCAGCATGTAGGTGGGCGTGCCGTCGGCGCGCAGCAGGACCATGTCGTCCAATTGCGCGTTGGCGACGGTGACGCGCCCCTGGACCCTGTCCTCGATGACCGTTTCGCCCTCCAGGGGGGCCTTCAGGCGGATCACCGGATCGACGCCCTTGGGCGCATCCGCCGGGTCGCGGTCGCGCCAGGTGCCGTCGTACATGCGTTGGCGGCCCTCCTTGCGCGCGGCCTCGCGCATGGCGGCCAGCTCCTCGGTCGAGCAATAGCATCTGTAGGCCTTGCCCTCGGCCAGCAGGCGTTCGGCGGCGGCGCGGTGCAGGTCGGCGCGCGCGAACTGGGACACGGGCTCGCCCTCCCAGTCCAGGCCCAGCCAGGTCAGCCCGGCGTAGATGGCGTCGACCGCCTCCTGCGTCGAGCGCGCGCGGTCGGTATCCTCGATGCGCAGGAAGAACTTGCCGCCGGTGCCATGGCACGCGTGATGCTTGGCGAACAGCCAGTTGTACAACGCCGTGCGCGCGCCACCGATGTGCAGGTAGCCGGTGGGAGAGGGGGCAAAGCGTGTCACGACCGTCATGGCTGTTTTTGTCTTGTCCGTTTATGTGCCTGATTGAGAGGCTTTGATCGGGGGGCGCCGGAGGTCTACCATACTTTCTGTGCGGGCGCAGCATACCTTATGCGCACGTGCACGGCGAGGGGGTGACGGGGCGCGGGGGCGCCACAGAGGCGATGTCTCCAGGCAGCAGGATCAAAGGGAAAGCGGCCGCCGCGGCCGAGGCCAATCAAGGGCGCTGGCCGTTCGCCCTGCCGGTCGGCATGGGGATCGGTATCGGTGCCTATTTCCTGTGGCCGACGGAACCGCCGTGGTTCGCGGGCGCGCTGGCGTTGGTCGGGACGGCACTGGCGGCGGTTCTGCTGCGTGGGCGGGGCGGGGCGCCGTTCCTCCTGGCGCTGGCTGCCGCCTTCGTGGCCCTGGGCTTCAGCGCCGCCTCGGTGCGCACCCAGGCCCTGGACGGTCGGCTGCTGGCGAAGGAGACGCCGACCACGGTGATCGAGGGGCGAATTCTCGAGATCGAGCCTTATGACCGGGGATCGCGGGTGATCCTGGACCGCGTGCGCATCGCCGCGCTCGCCCCGCCGCAAACGCCCGCGCGCGTGCGTATCCGGCTCAAGGGCGACCAGCCGCCGCTCAGGGCCGGGGACTGGATCCGCCTGCGCGGCCGCCTTTCGGCGCCGTCGCCGCCGCTGTTGCCGGGCGGCTTCGATTTCCAGCGCCATGCCTATTTCACGGGCATCGGCGCCGTCGGCTTTTCCATGGGGTCGGCGCGCGTTCTCGCCGGGCCGCCGCCGGGGCCGTTCGACTGGCGCGTCCACCTGTCGAATCTGCGGGTCCGACTGGCCGCGCGCGTGACCGCCGCCATTCCCGGCGACGCCGGCACCGTCGCGGCGGCGCTCATTACCGGATACCGCACGCTGATCCCCGAGCCCGTGCTCGACGCCTTCCGCGATGCGGGGCTCGCGCACCTGCTGGCCATTTCCGGCCTGCACATCGGCTTGGCGGCGGGCATCGTGTTCCTTGCCGTGCGGCGGTTCCTGATTCTCTTCCCGCCCGTCGCCCTGCGCTGGCCGGTGAAGAAGACGGCGGCGCTCGCGGCACTTCTGGCCGCCTTCGGCTATGCTCTCATGGCGGGGGCCACGGTGCCGACGCAGCGCGCCTTCCTGATCGCCGCGATGGTCCTGGTCGCGGTCATGGCCGACCGCCGGGGCGTGTCCCTGCGCATGCTGGCCTGGGCGGCGGCGGTGGTGTTGCTCGTTCAGCCGGAAAGCCTGCTCGGCCCCAGTTTCCAGATGTCTTTCGCCGCCGCCATCGCACTCGTCGCCGGTTACGAGGCGGCGGCTGAACGCGGCCTGTGGCGGCGCGACGGCGCGGCCTTCCGGGGGCCGGGCCGGGGCGTCTTGCTCTACGCCGCCGGGGTCGCCTTCACGACGGTGATCGCCAGCCTGGCGACGGCGCCCTTCGTGCTCTACCACTTCAATCAGGTCGCCCGGTTCGGCCTCGTCGCCAACCTGATCGCCGTGCCGGTCACCGCCCTTTGGGTCATGCCGGCGGCCATGCTGTCGTTCGTGCTGCTGCCCTTCGGCCTGGAGAAACTGGCGCTCGTCCCGATGGGCTGGGGCACCGAGCTGGTTATCCGCACGGCCGAGAAGGTCGGCGGCCTGCCCGAGGCGACCCAGGTCCTGCCCTCCGCCCCCGGCTGGGCGCTCGCGGCGCTCGCCCTGGGAGGACTTTGGTTCTGTGTCCTGCGCGGCCGCCTGCGCCTCGCCGGACTGGCGGGACTTGCCCTGTTTGCCGTGGTGACCGCCCGGGTGACGCCGCCGGACCTGATCGTCTCGACCGACGGCGACCTGGCCGCCGTGCGGCGGGACGGCGGCGGGTACCTGTTCTCGTCGCTGCGCCACGGCCGGTTCGCGCGCGAGAACTGGCTGGCCCATGCCGGGTTCCGTCCCGAAGACGCGGCCGCCTGGGCCCGTGACGGAGGGTACGGGGCGGCGGACACGGCCGCCGGATTGCGCTGCGACGGCGCGGGATGCGTCCTCAAGCGGGCCGGGTGGACCGTTGCCCTTGCGGAATCCCGCGCGGCCCTGGCCGAGGACTGCGGCCGCGCCGACCTGGTGATCGCCCTGGTACCGAAGGGGAAGACTTGCGCCGGCACGCGGGCGCGGGTCGTCGATCTGTTTGAATTGCGCGAACGGGGTGCCCACAGCGTCACCCTGGGGCGCGATCTGATCCTTCACGCCGCGAACGACGGGCGCGGCGACCGGCCCTGGACGGTGCGCCCGCGGCCCCGACGAAAGGCCGGGAATTGATTGGGCGGGAAAACCTCAGTAGCGGCGCATGAGGCCGACGAGGCGGCCCTGCACCTCGACCTGGTCGAGACCGAAGATGCGGGTCTCGTAGGCCTTGTTTGCGGGCTCCAGGGCGATGGACGCACCCTTGCGGCGCAGCCGCTTCAGGGTGACCTCGGCGCCTTCGACGAGCGCCACCACGATGGCGCCGCTCTCCGCCGTGTCGGCGCGCTTGATGATGACCGTGTCGCCGTCGTAGATGCCGGCGTCGACCATGGAATCGCCGTCGACCTCCAGCGCGTAGTGTTCGCCGCCGCCCAGCATGGAGGGCGGCACGTCGATGGAGTTGGAATGGTCGCGCAGCGCCTCGATCGGCGTGCCTGCGGCGATCCGGCCGTACAGGGGGAGGGACACGGCCTCGCCCGGCGCATCGGTCGTTTCGCCGCCGGTCAGGGGCGGCGGGGCGCCGCGGAAGCGCCCGGGGATCACGTTGGTCGCGGAAGACGCCGCCGGGACCGGGGCGTGCGCGGGACGGGGGGCGGACGCGGCGCCCTCCATGTTTTCCGGCAGGCGCAGAACCTCGAGCGCCCGGGCGCGGTGCGGCAGCCGGCGGATGAAGCCGCGTTCCTCGAGCCCCGTGATGAGACGATGGATGCCCGACTTGGAGCGCAGGTCCAGGGCCTCCTTCATCTCCTCGAAGGACGGCGACACCCCGGTTTCATTCAACTTTTTGTCGATGAACACCAGGAGCTGGTATTGTTTTTTTGTAAGCATGCTGTCTCCACCCCTTGTCTGCCGCCGGACCGGTCGCCGCCATGGTCGTTTCGTTCTGGAAACGAACCCCGTATTCCTGGCCGCTCGGCAAGACCGCTGTCCGGTGTCGTCACGTTCTCGGCGCCGCACAGGGCGAGAACATGATGCGATCTGAATATACCGCATATGTTCTACTTTAGTTCACGTATCGTGTCAACTTTGAATCGGATGTCGATGAATTCCGCCCCAGCCGGCAGCGAACGGGCGGTTAGAAGCGCAGAACCCCGAAGCCGAGGGGCAGGATCCGCACCAGGTCGCCGGCCTTGGCGGGCGGGGCGCCGACCGGCCGGACGATCAGGCAGTCGGCCCGGGTGAAGGCCGCCAGCATGGCGCTGTCCTGCCGTGGGAAAGCGGTGGCCACCATGCGGCCGTCCGTCCCTGTTTCCAGGCTGGCGCGCATGTAGTCCTCGCGCCTGCCGTTGGCGGGCAGGTCGCCGCCCAGCACGGCGGCGCATTCCGTGCGTTCGCCGGCAAGCCCCAGCATCTTGGCGAAGGCGGCGCGCAGGAAAAGGGCGCTGGTCACGCCCGTGGACACCGGATTTCCCGGTAGGCCGAGCAGCGGCGTGCCGTCGATATGGCCGAAAATCAGCGGTTTCCCGGGGCGCATGGCGATCTTGTAGAAATCCAGCTCGAACCCGCGCCCGCCCAGCACCTGGCGCACCAGGTCGTGGTCGCCGACCGACGCCCCACCCATGGTCACCAGAAGATCCGCGCCGCGCGCGCCCGCGAGTGTTTCCGCGAGGCTTTCCGGCGTGTCCCTGGCGATGCCCAGGCTCACGGGCTCGCCGCCCATGGCGGTGACATAGGCGGCCAGGGCCAGGCTGTTGGAGGAGATGATCTGGCCGGGTCCGACGGGCTGGCCCGGCATGACCACTTCGTCACCCGTGGCGACGAAGGCGACGCGTGGGCGCCGCCGCACCATCAGCCAGGGCACGTTCATGGCGGCGGCCAGGCCGACGCCGCGCGCGGTGACGACGTGTCCGGCCTTCAGCAACACCTCGCCTTCCGCGAAATCGAGGCCCGCCGGGCGCACGAACTCGCCCTTTTCCTTGGGGTTCTCGAGGATACGCACGGTCTCGCCGTCGCGCTCCGTATCCTCCTGGATGACGATGGTGTCCGCCCCCGCGGGCAGGGCAGCGCCGGTGAAGATGCGCGCCGCCTGGCCGGGCCCGACGGTGCCTTCCAGGCCGTGCCCGGCGGCCGACTCGCCGATCACCGTGAGCGGCGCCGGGACCGATCCCAGGTCGTCCCAGCGCACGGCATAGCCGTCCATGGCAGAGACGGCGACGGGCGGATGGGTCAGGGTCGAGGCGACGTCGCGCGCCAGCACCCGGCCGAGGGCATCGCCGAGCGCGACCTGTTCGGCCGGAAGCTGGCTGACACCATCGGAAACCTTGGCGAGAGCGTCGATGACGGACAGCATGGCGTGGGGTTCCTGGCGTTTAGGCGGCGTCGAAGGTGCCGGACTTTCCGCCCGACTTGTGGGTCAGGCGCACGTCCACGATACGCATGCCGCGGTCGACCGCCTTGCACATGTCGTAGACCGTGAGGGCGGCGACGGACACCGCAGTCAGCGCCTCCATCTCGACCCCCGTCCTGCCGGTCAGGCGGCAGGTCGCCTCGATGTCGACGGCGTTGCGCGCCGGGTCGCAGGAAAGTTCGACCTTGACCGAGGTCAGCATCAGGGGATGGCACAGCGGGATCAGGTCCGGCGTGCGCTTGGCGCCCATGATTCCCGCGAGCTGCGCCACCGACAGCACGTCGCCCTTCCTGACTCCCCGGTTCATGATGCGCTGGAGCGTTTCCGCCGCCATGATGACGCTGCCCTTGGCCGTCGCCGTGCGTTCCGTCTCGTCCTTGGCCGAGACGTCGACCATGACCGCGTTGCCTTCGGCATCCAGGTGGGTGAATTCGTCTGCCATGGTCGCCGGTCCTCCTGGATCAGGCCGCCGCCCGCGCGGTCGTGAGCAGGGTACGCGTGGCGCTTTCGACGTCGTCCTGACGCATCAGGGATTCACCGATCAGGAAGCAGCGCGCGCCCACGGTCGCCATGCGTTTCAGGTCCGCCCCCGAATTGAGGCCGCTCTCGCTCACCAGCACCCGGTCGTCGGGCACGCCGCGGGCCAGGCGTTCCGTGGTTTCCAGCGATACCTTCAGCGTCGTCAGGTCGCGGTTGTTGATGCCGATGAGCGGGCTGCGCAGGCGCAGGGCGCGGTCCAGTTCTTCGGTGTCGTGGACCTCGATCAGCACGTCCATGCCCAGGTCGAAGGCGCGGTGCTCCAGATCCCGCGCCGTGTCATCGTCGAGCGCCGCCATGATGAGGAGGATACAGTCGGCGCCCATGGCGCGGGCCTCGACCACCTGATAGGGGTCGATCATGAAGTCCTTGCGCAGGACGGGCAGGCCGCACGCCGCGCGGGCGGCCGTCAGGTACTCGGGCCGGCCCTGGAAATAGGGCTCGTCGGTCAGCACCGACAGGCAGGTGGCCCCCCCCGCCTGATAGGCGCGGGCCAGGGCCGGCGGGTCGAAATCGGGGCGGATCACGCCCTGCGAGGGAGAGGCCTTCTTGATCTCGGCGATGAGCCCGAAGCCGGTGCGCGACGCGGTCCGCAACGCGTGCAGGAAGCGGCGGGGCGCGGACTGGTTTTGTGCTTGTCGTTGAAGTGTTTGCAGGCTGACGCTGGCTTTCTGCTCAAGCACTTGCCGATGCTTGTCGGCGATGATCCGGTCAAGCACGTTGGCGGGTTTCCCTGCCATCTCACGCTCCCCCGTTGGTGATGGCGACCAGCCGCTCCAGCGCCCTTTGCGCCGCGCCGTCGTCGATCGCCCGGGCCGCCAGGGCGGCTCCCGATTCCAGATCTTGCGTCTTGCCGGCGACGACCAGTGACGCCGCCGCGTTGAACAGCACGATGTCGCGGTAGGCCCCGGCCTTGCCGGCGAGAAGGTCGCGGATCGCCTGGGCGTTGACCTCGGGCGAGCCGCCCTTGAGGTCCTCGGGCCGGGCCGTCGGCAGGCCGGCGTCGGCGGGCGTCACGGTGAAGGTCCTGACCGTGCCGTCCTTCAGTTCGGCGACGTAGGAGGCCCCCGTGGTCGTCAGTTCGTCCAGGCCGTCCTCGCCGTGCACCACCCAGCAGGCCTCGCAACCCAGGTTCTTCAGGACCTGGGCCAGGGGTTCCACCCATCGGCGGGCGAACACGCCGGTGAACTGGCGCGTCACCCCGGCCGGGTTGGACAGGGGGCCGAGGATGTTGAAGATCGTGCGCACGCCCATTTCGACCCGCGCGGGCATGACGTGCTTCATGGCACTGTGGTGGCGGGGCGCCATCAGGAAGCCGATTCCGGCCTCGGCGATGGCGCGCTCGACCAGCGGCAGGTCCGCGTCCAGGTTGACGCCGAGCGCCGTCAGCACGTCGGCCGCCCCCGATTTCGACGACAGCGCCCGGTTGCCGTGCTTGGCCACGGGAACGCCGCAGCCTGCGACGACCAGCGCCGCGCCCGTGGAGACGTTGAAGGTGCCGGACCCGTCGCCACCCGTGCCGACCACGTCGATGGCCCCGGCGGGCGCCGAAACAGGCAGCATTTTGGCGCGCATGGCGCGCACCGCACCGGTGATCTCGTCGACGGTTTCGCCGCGCACGCGGAGCGCCATCAGAAGTCCCGCGATCTGCGCCGAGGTGGCCTCGCCGGACATGATGACGGCGAAGGCGTCCTCGGCCTCCCGGGCTGTCAGAGCCGCGCCGTCCGCCGCCTTGGCCAGGAAGGGTTTGAGCGCATCGCTCATGCGGCGGCCTTTTCGCTGGAAATGGCGATGAAGTTCCTGAGCAGCGCGTGGCCATGCTCGGAGGCGATGCTTTCCGGGTGGAACTGCACGCCGAAGACCGGCATGTCGCGGTGGGAGACGCCCTGGATCACGCTGTCCTCGCTGTGCGCGGTGACGCGCAGGCAGTCGGGGATGGTTGCCGGGTCGAGGGTCAGGGAATGGTAGCGGGTCGCCGTGAACGGATTTTCCAGGCCCGCGAACACGCCCGTGCCGTCGTGGGTGATGGTCGAAACCTTGCCGTGCATGGGTTTGGGGGCCAGGACGACCTTGGCGCCGAAGGCCTGGCCGATGCACTGATGGCCCAGGCACACGCCGAGGATCGGCGTCTTGCCGGCCGCCTTGGCGATCAGCTCCAGGCATATCCCCGCCCTGTCCGGATCGCAGGGACCCGGCGAGATGACGATGCCCTGGGGACGGAGGGCGAGAATCTCCTCGGGCGTGATCACGTCATTGCGGTACACCGTGACCTCGGCCCCAAGCTCCCCCAGGTAATGCCACAGGTTGAACGTGAAGCTGTCGTAATTGTCGATCAGGATGAACATTCAATACCTTGGACGTGGTGGCGGACCGCCCGGCTGGATGCCGGAAAGGCCCGGAAAAACGGGGGCCACAATGCCCTCAGGGGTCGCCGGGGGTCAAGGGGAATAGAGCCGCCCGGAACCTTGACGGAACCGGACGAGGAGAGTACCAGCGCAGGTCAGGGGCGGGCGCGGCGGCGCCGGTTTTTAAGTGAGCGCGATGACGGAACGGCCCATCGGACTTTTCAGGACGGCGATCAAGGATCCCGCGGTGCGCCTGGCGGCGCTGGGCGGCGCCTTGGCGGGCGCGGTCCTGGTCCTGATCGTGGTGACGCTGGCCGGCGGTCCCGACAAATCCGGGCCGACCGCCGCAACGCCCGTGGCCCTGCCGCGCCAGGCCCAGGTCGCCCGTATCGAAGCGCCGGCCCCGGCCCATGTGGTCCAGCCGGCGACGCCGCCGGGCGAAGACGCCGGGACGCGGCCCGGGAGCTATCCCCAGCTTCCGGTCGCGCGGGTCGAGGAGGCGGCCCGCGCCGAACAGGCGCCGCCGACGGCGGTCACGGCTCCGGCCGCGGAGACGGCGCCCAACGGGCAGACCGCCGCGCTGCCGCCGCTGCCGCGGGCCGTGCCCCCGCCGCCCTCGGCCAGACCGATGATCGCGATCGTCATCGACGACATGGGCGTCGACCAACGCCGTTCGGCCCGCGCCATGAAGCTGCCGGGCAAGGTCACGTTGTCTTTCCTGCCCTATGCCCGCAATCTGAGGAAACAGGTCGCCGAGGCCGCCGCAAGCGGTCACGAGATCATGCTGCACCTGTCCATGGAGCCGGAGAGCGCCGAGGCGGACCCCGGCCCAAACGTGCTGCTGACCAGCGTGTCCGAGGCGGAACTGCTGGCCAGCCTGCGCTGGAACCTGGATCAGATGGACGGCTATGCGGGTATCAACAACCACATGGGCAGCCGCTTCACCCGCGACCTGGCGGGCATGCGCATGGTCATGGCGGAATTGAAGGCGCGCGGGCTGTTCTTCCTGGATTCCATGACCAGCCGCGACAGCGTCGGCGCGCGCACGGCGCGCGAGGCGGGCGTGCCCTACGCCACGCGCGACGTCTTCATCGATCACAAGGACGACGAGGCCTTCGTCGACAGGCAACTGGCGAAGATCGAGGCCCAGGCCAGGAAACACGGCATCGCCATCGCCATCGGCCATCCCCACGACATCACCCTGCGCGCGCTGAAGGCATGGCTGCCCAAAGTCCGGGCCGAGGGGTTCGATCTCGTGGGCGTGTCGCGCGTGCTGCATCGGCCCGCGCCTGCCCGTTCGGGGCTATCCGGCACGTCGGGATAACCAAGGGGCAGGTCCGGCCTCATGGCGCGTTCTTCGAGACGCGCCCTTCGAGCGCTCCTCGGGATGAGGTAAGAAATTGTTTTTCAAAGATAACCTCGTCCTGAGGAGCCCGCGCGGCGGGCGTCTCGAAGGACAAGGCTCGGGTTGCTCGCTACGTGTTTTTTTGAGGGTCAGCCGGCGAACTTGACCGCTTCCTCGGCGGCGCGGATCAGGGCGCGCGACTTGCTGATGCTCTCCTGGTACTCGCCCTCGGGGCTGGAATCGTGGACCACGCCGCCGCCGGCCTGGACGTACATGACGTCGTCCTTGACCACCGCCGTGCGCAGCGCGATGCAGCTGTCCATGTCGCCGTCGGCGCCGAAATAGCCGATGCAGCCCGCATAGACGCCGCGCCGCACCGATTCCAGTTCGTCGATGATCTCCATGGCGCGCACCTTGGGCGCGCCCGACACGGTGCCCGCCGGGAAACCGGCGTAAAGGGCGTCGAGCGCGTCCAGTTCGGGCTTCAGCTTGCCCTCCACGTTGGAGACGATGTGCATGACGTGGGAATAGTGCTCGATGGTGAACTGCTCGGTGACCTTCACCGTGCCCGTCTCGGCCACCCGGCCGACGTCGTTGCGGCCCAGGTCCAGCAGCATCAGGTGCTCGGCCAGTTCCTTGGGATCGGACAGCAGATCCTGGGCGAGGTCCTGGTCCTCGGCAGCGTCCTTGCCGCGCCGCCGTGTGCCGGCGATGGGGCGGATGGTGACCTTGCCTTCGCGCACGCGGACGAGGATTTCCGGACTGGAGCCGACGATGGCGAAGCCGCCGAAATCCAGGAAGAACAGGAACGGCGAGGGGTTGAGCCGCCGGAGCGCGCGGTAGAGCGCGAACGGCGGGTAGGGGAAGGGCACGGAGAACCGCTGCGACAGCACGACCTGGAACACGTCGCCGGCGATGATGTATTCCTTCGCCTTCTCGACCATGGCGTGGAATTCCGCCTGGGTCATGTTGGAGGCAGGGGCGAGGTCGGGCACATCGCGTTCCGGATGGGCGCGCGCGGCCTCGGGCAGGGGGGTGTCGAAATAGCCGACGATGCGCTTCAGCCGCTCTACGGCCGCGCCGTAGGCGCGCTGCGCGTCGACCCCTTCCTTGGGCCACACCGGCGTGAACACGGAAATCAGGTCCTTGATGGTGTCGAACACGGCCATCACCGTCGGGCGGATGAACACGCCGTCGGGGATGCCCAGCCGGTCCGGATTGGCGTCGGGGATGTCCTCGACCAGACGCACCGTGTCGTAGGAGGCATAGCCGACCAGCCCGGCGCTCATGGGCGGCAGGCCTTCCGGCAGGTCGATGCGCGATTCCGCGACGAGCGCGCGCAACGACGCGATGGCGCCCTCGGCCTCGGCCACCGGGCAGGGGGCGAAGGCGTCGGCGTCGTCCAGAGCGTCGCGGTTGACCTCGGCCGCATTGCCCTGGCAGCGCCAGATCAGGTCCGGCTCCAGCCCGATGAAGGAATAGCGCCCGCGCACCGCGCCGCCTTCGACGCTCTCCAGCACGAAGCTGTTGGGCTTGCCGCGGGCGAGCTTGAGGAAGGCGGAAACCGGCGTCTCCACGTCGGCGACCAGCGATGTCCAGAGAACCTGCGGTTCGCCGCGCTCGTAAGCCTGGGCGAAACCGTCGAAGGCGGGTTCGATCTTCATCGGCGCGGGTGCCCGTCCGGCTCGGCCTAGTTGGCCGCGGCCGGCTGGCCGCCGGGGTTGAGGATGCGGCCGAGGACGTCACTGTTGACGGTCACGCCCTTGTCCTTGCGAAGCGCCCCCGCAAGCTGCGTTACCAGATCGTCCTTCATGACGGCGGCCAGCTCCTGGCGCATGGCGCCGACGCCGTCCTTGTCCGCCGTCGGGTCGGCCGGGGTGACGGATTTCAGACGCGCGACGTAATAGCCGCCGTCGGCCCGGGTCACCCTGGCCTCGCCCATCTGGAGGGCGAAGATGTCCTGCAGCACCTGGTCCGGGACGTCCGCCTTGTCCTTCGGGAGAAAGCGTTTCAAGGGCTTGGTCTCCGCATAGGCCGCTCCGGCGTCGGCGGCGACGGCCTTGGCGTCCTCGCCGGCCTTCAGGCGGTCGGCAAGCCGCTTGGCGACGGAAAGCGCCGCGTCGCGCCGCCGTTCGGCCGTCACGGCCTCCCTGACCTCGTCCTTAACGGCTTCGAAGGGCCGCAGTTCAGGTTTGGTCACCTTGTCGACGCGCAGCACGAAGAAGGCGTCGTCGCCCAACTCGCGCAGCGTGGAATCGGCCCCTTCCTCGGTGTCGAAGGCGGCGGCGACGATCGGACCGGCGTTCTCGGGCAGGCCCGGAGCCTTGTTGCCGTCGGGGCCGTTGCCGTCGGAATCCAGGGCGGCGATCTTCACGGTCTTGACGTTCATGGCCTCGGCGGCGGTTTCGATGGACACGCCCTTGCCCAGGTCGTCCTCGAACCGGTTGACCTTGGCGTAAAGGGCGTCGACGGCACGTTCGCGCGCGATGTCGGCGCGCAGCTTGTCCTTGATCTCGTCAAGCCTGGCCGGCCGCGCCGGTGTCACGTCGCGCACCTTGACGACATAGTAGCCGATGCCGCCGGGGCCGGGCACGGGCGCGGTCACGCCGCCGGCGGGTGCGGTGAAGGCGGCGTCGGCGATTTCCTCCAGCACGTCGTCGCGGGTGACCGTGCCCAGGTCCGTGGCCGCCGCATCCATGCCCGCCAGTTCCTTGGCGACGTCGGCAAAGGGCCGGCCCTCGGCCACCGCCTTGGCGGCCTTCTCGGCGGTGTCCTGGTCGGGAAGGATCATCTGCGACAAGGCGCGCTTCTCCGGCACGCCCAGACTGTCCGCCTGTTCGTTGAACGTCTTCTCGACGTCCGCGTCGGTCACGGCGGCCGGGTCGGCCAGATCCGCGGCGCGGATCACGGCCAGGGTCACGGCGCGGTACTCGGGCGCCGTGAAGTTTCGGGGATTGTTCTTGTGATAGGTCCGCAGCTCCGCGTCCGTCGGTTCGGCCGTGATCCGGGCGTCGACGTCGGTGACGAACAGCATCTCGGCCGTGCGTGTCTCCTCGCGATAGCGATAGAAGGTCTCGGCCAGGACGTCGGGGGCGACGACGCCGGTCTCGACCGTGTTGAGCAGCTGACCACGGGCCAGTTCCTTGCGCGCGCGTTCCAGGAACTCCTGCTCGGTCAGACCGAACTGGTAGAGCATGTTCTGGAATTTCTGGCGGTCGAACCCGCCGGCGCCCAGCGAGCTGCGGAAGGCGTTGGACGAATGCACCGCCTCGCGCACGATGGCGTCGGACACGGCGACGTCAAGGCCCCGCGCGGCCTCCGTCAAAAGGATGTCGTTGATCATCTGGCCCAGGACGGACTGCGGCAGTCCCAGAAGGCGCGCGGTCTCGGACGTCAGCTGTCCGGCGAAGCGCGGATTCAGCCGCGCCATCTCGCGACGGACCTCGGTCTCCACTTCCTGGCGCGACAGTTCCCTGCCGGCGACCTCGGCCACCGGGCGGTCGTCGGCCTGGAACCTGATCATGTCGCCGATGCCCCAGGCGCCGAAACTGATCACCAACAGGAACAGGATGATCTTGACGACGAGCGAACCGGTCTTTTCGCGAATTTGACGGAGCATGAAAAATCCTTCTGGGCTACGCCTGGGAAACAAATGACCTTGGCGGGTCTTTGGGCGGCGCATCATAGGGCGGCGGTTAAGGCCCCGCAACACCGCTTGGCGGCGATTTCCTGCGCGATCGCATTGGCTTGCAGGTGTCCCTGTGTTAGACGGATCGCACTGGGGGCTTTAAGATTCGGGAAGGTGATGCATGAGCCAAGGGCGCAGGCCGCTGATCGCGGGCAACTGGAAAATGAACGGCGGGCTGGACGAGGTCGACTCGCTGGCGGGCGACCTCGCCGGGCGCATGGCGGCGCTTGACGGCCCGCCCGCCTTCGAGTTGGCCCTGTGCCCGCCGTTTCCGCTGCTGCCGATGATCGCCGCCCGGATCGAGGAAAGCGGCATCGCGCTAGGCGCCCAGGACTGCCACGGGGCGGAAAAGGGGGCCCATACGGGCGATACCTCGGCCAATCTGCTGGCCGAGGTCGGCTGCGCCTACGTCATCGTCGGCCATTCCGAACGCCGCGCGGACCACAAGGAAACGGACGACCAGGTGCGCCGGAAGGCCGAGGCCGCCCAGGCGGCGGGCCTGTGCGCCGTCGTCTGCGTCGGCGAGACCGAAGCCGAGCGCGACGCCGGGCGCGCCGTAGCGGTCGTGGTCGGGCAGGTCGCGGGCTCGGTGCCCGAGGGATCGACATCTCGGAACCTGGTCGTCGCCTACGAGCCCGTGTGGGCGATCGGCACGGGCAAGACGGCGACGCCGCAGGACGCCCAGGACATGCACGCGGCGATCCGCGCGGCCCTGGGCGAACGCTTCGGCGCCGAGGCCGCGGCGGGCATCCGAATCCTCTACGGCGGGTCCATGAAGCCGGACAACGCGGCCGGCCTGCTGGCCCTGGCCGACGTGGACGGCGGCCTGATCGGCGGCGCGTCGCTCAAGGCCGACGATTTCTGGGCCATCGCCGAGGCCGTCCGCTGATCCTGCAAAACCCCCTGGTAATCGGGCTTGCAACGCAGTAAAACGCGGCCCAACTGTTGGGAGCGGCGCGGCCCTGTCGCCGCGCTGCGCCCCGAGCGGAAGGAAGTTCGATGCAAAACGTGATCCTGGTCATTCACCTGCTGCTGGCCATCGGCCTGGTCGGCGTGGTGCTGCTGCAGCGCTCCGAAGGCGGCGGTCTGGGCATCGGCGGCGGCGGCATGAGCGGCTTCATGACCGGACGCGCCACGGCCGACCTCCTGACCCGCACGACGGCGATCCTCGCGACCGCCTTCATGGTCACCTCGCTGATGCTCGCCATCATCGCCGCGCACGACCGCAGGGCCGCGACGGGGTCGATTCTCGACCAGCCGGCGCAGACCGCGCCCGCGCCGGCCGAGCCCGCGACGCCCGCGGCTCCCATCGCCAAGTAGGGAAATGGCGGGAATCCGCGATTCCCGGAACAACCTTCAGAGGCGGGCAAACTCCCGCCTCTTTTCTTTTTGCCCCTCAGCCCCAGGGTGTATTGTGTAGGCCCATGACGCGGTTCATCTTCATCACCGGCGGCGTGGTCTCTTCCCTCGGAAAAGGACTGGCATCGGCGGCTCTCGGGGCCTTGCTGCAGGCCAACGGATTCAAGGTCCGCCTGCGCAAGCTCGACCCCTATCTGAACGTCGATCCGGGGACCATGAGCCCCTATCAGCACGGCGAGGTCTACGTCACCGACGACGGGGCCGAGACCGACCTCGACCTCGGCCATTACGAACGGTTCACGGGCGTCGCCTCGCGCCAGACCGACAACGTGACCACCGGGCGCATCTATTCGGACGTGATCGCCAAGGAGCGGCGGGGCGACTACCTGGGCGCCACCATCCAGGTCATCCCCCACGTGACCGACGCCATCAAGAACTTCGTCCTGTCCGACATCGACGACGAGGACTTCATCCTGTGCGAGATCGGCGGCACGGTCGGCGACATCGAGGGCCTGCCGTTCCTGGAAGCCATCCGTCAGCTGCGCAACGACCTGGGCCGCGAGCGCACAATGTACCTGCATCTGACGCTGCTGCCCTACATTCCGACGGCGGGCGAACTGAAGACCAAGCCGACCCAGCACTCGGTCAAGGAACTGCTCAGCGTGGGAATCCAGCCCGACGTGCTGCTGTGCCGCGCCGACCGGCCGCTGCCGGCGGGCGAGCGCAAGAAGATCGCGCTGTTCTGCAACGTCGACGAACGCGACGTGATCCCGGCGCTCGACGTCGACACAATTTACCGGGTGCCGCTCGCCTATCACGCGGAAGGACTCGACTCGTCCGTCTACCGCCACTTCCACGTGGAGGCGGGGGAGCCGGACCTGTCGCGCTGGGAAGCCATCGCCGAGACCGTGACCCGGCCCGAGGGCGAGGTCTCCATCGCCGTGGTCGGCAAGTACACGGTGCTGCCCGACGCCTACAAGTCGCTGACCGAGGCCCTGACCCACGGCGGCATCGCCAACAACGTGAAGGTCAACATCAAGTGGATCGAGTCGGAGATCTTCGAGACCGAGGAGGAAGCCCTTCACACGCTGGAGGACGTGCATGGCGTGCTGGTCCCGGGCGGCTTCGGCGAGCGCGGCTCGGAAGGCAAGATTTCCGCCGTCACCTTCGCCCGCGAACGCGGCGTGCCCTATTTCGGCATCTGCTTCGGCATGCAGATGGCGGTGGTCGAGGCGGCGCGCAACCTGGCCGGGGTGAAGGGCGCAAGCTCCACAGAATTCGGCCCGGCCAAGGAGCCGGTCGTCGGCCTTCTGACCGAATGGATGAACGGCAACCAGTTGGAACAACGCCGGGCGGGCGGCAACCTGGGCGGCACCATGCGCCTGGGCGCCTTTCCCTGTGTGCTGAAGGACGGGTCGCGCGTGCGCGAGATTTACGGCAAGCCTGAGATTTCCGAGCGTCACCGCCACCGCTATGAGGTCAACACCGAATACCGCGCGCGGCTGGAGACGGCGGGCCTCGCGTTCGTCGGCATGTCGCCCGACGGCCTGCTTCCGGAAATCGTTGAAATCCCCGACCATCCGTGGTTCATCGGGGTGCAGTTCCACCCGGAACTGAAGTCGAAACCGTTCGAGCCGCATCCGCTGTTCAACTCGTTCATCGAGGCGGCGGTCAGGCAGGCCCGGCTGGTCTGAACAGACGACCGCCGTCACGCTCAAGGAAGTGCCACCCGTGTCCTCAACGATCACCGTCGGCGACCTGAACATCGGCAACGATCTGCCGCTGACGCTGATCGCCGGCCCCTGCGCCATGGAGAGCCGGAACCATGCCCTCGACATGGCCGGCGCGCTCATGGAGATGACCGGCACGCTGGGCATCGGTCTGATCTACAAGACGTCCTTCGACAAGGCCAACCGGACCAGCGCCGCGAGCCCGCGCGGCCTGGGCCTGGACAAGGCGCTGCCGGTATTCGAGGCGGTAAAGAAGCAGATCGGCTGCCCGGTGCTGACCGACGTGCACGACGCCGGACAATGCGCCGAGGCGGCCACCGTCGTCGACGTGCTGCAGATTCCGGCCTTCCTGTGCCGCCAGACGGACCTTCTGATCGCTGCGGGCGAGACCGGGGCCGCCATCAACGTGAAGAAGGGCCAGTTCCTCGCGCCCTGGGACATGCAGAACGTGGTCGACAAGATCCGGTCGACGGGTAACGAGCGGGTCATGGTCTGCGAACGCGGCGCGAGCTTCGGCTACAACACGCTGGTCAGCGACATGCGCGCCCTGCCGATCATGGCCGACATGGGCGCGCCGGTGATCTTCGACGCCACCCATTCGGTGCAGCAGCCGGGCGGCCAGGGCA
>Ga0066644_10000791_pt1 | contig 19110 bp, 24 predicted proteins | sample CryGeyCG2114_020_FD_62735 | JGI IMG/M metagenome (GOLD analysis project Ga0066644, IMG submission 62735) | Groundwater microbial communities from aquifer - Crystal Geyser CG15_big_fil_post_rev_8/21/14_0.20 | ecosystem: Environmental > Aquatic > Deep subsurface > Groundwater | place: USA: Utah...
GCGCGGGCCTGAGCCCCGGCGAGCAGCGCGAGGAACAGGGCTGCCCAGGCCAGCAGGACGAAGTAGCGCCCGACTGCCAGGTCGAAGGTCATCCGCCACTGGTCGAGCGAGGTTGGGGCAGGGGCGATGACCACGCTCTGCGGGGTCGCCTCCTCGGCTTCCTCGACGTCTTCGTCCATATGCTTGCGGGGCAGGTCGATGAGCAAATTGCCGGCGTCGTCGCGCCACAGGGCGATGCCGCGTTCCTTGCCCATCTGCTCCTCGACCTTGGCTTCGATCGAATCGAAGACCCAGCGATTGACCTGGGCGATCATGATAGCGCCGGGCATCGCCGCGATCAGGGCCACGGCGATCTTGATGCCGAGCGCGCGGTCCTCGACCGCACGCAGCAGCAGCCACAGCAGCCCCGTCACCGCAACCCCGACCGTACAGACCAGCGCGCGTCGCCACAGCAACTCGTCCTGAAATTCCAGTCCGACGATGACGCCGCGTAGAGTGATCAGCAGGAAATAGCACAGCCACACACCGACCATCGAGGCCAGCACGACCTTGCCGGAGAGGCGTTCGCTTTCGGGATTCATCTGGCGTTCATCGATCGACACGCTCTGCGATGTGCCCATTCGCGCCGCCAAATGCCAGAGCGGCGGTCGAACAGGCAACGCGGTTGGTCGAGCGTCCTGCTATTCGGCGGGTTCCAGATCCCCTTCGGCGATGCGGCGGCGCCATTCGGCGGGGGCGAGCTTGTGAACGTTGTTGCCCTCGGCGTCGACCGCCACCGTCACCGGCATGTCCTGCACTTCGAATTCGTAGATCGCTTCCATGCCGAGATCCTCGAAGGCGAGGACCCTGGCGCCCTTGATCGCGCGGCTGACAAGATAGGCTGCGCCACCCGTCGCCATGAGATAGGCGACCTTGAACTTGCTGATCACCTCGACCGCATCGTGCCCGCGTTCGGCCTTGCCGATCATGGCCAGCAATCCGAGGTCAAGCATCATCTCGGTGAACTTGTCCATCCGGGTGGCGGTGGTCGGGCCGGCGGGCCCCACCACTTCGCCCATCACGGGATCGACGGGGCCGACATAATAGATCGCGCGGCCCTTGAATTCGACCGGCAGTTCTTCGCCTTTTTCGAGCATGTCGTGAATGCGCTTGTGCGCCGCGTCGCGACCGGTGAGCATCTTGCCCGAGAGCAGCAGGCGATCGCCATGGCTCCAGCTGGCGACCTCTTCGGGAGTGAGTGCGTCGAGATTCACGCGCTTGGCCGCCGCGTCGGGCTTCCACGTCACCTGCGGATAATCGTCGAGCTTGGGCGGCTCGAGATAGGCCGGCCCCGATCCCTCGAGCGTGAAATGCGCGTGGCGCGTGGCGGCGCAATTGGGGATCATCGCCACCGGCTTGCCCGCGGCGTGGCAGGGGGCGTCGAGGATCTTCACGTCGAGGACGGTCGAAAGCCCGCCAAGTCCCTGCGCGCCGATACCCTGCGCATTGACTGCATCGTATATGTCGATGCGCAGTTGCTCGAGATCGCTCTGCGCACCGCGCTTCTTCAACTGGCCCATGTCGATCGGATCCATCAACGACAGCTTGGCAAGCTTCATGCAATGCTCGGCCGTTCCGCCGATGCCGATGCCGAGCATGCCCGGGGGGCACCAGCCAGCGCCCATCGAGGGCAGCTGCTCGACCACCCAGTTGATGATGTTGTCGCTCGGGTTCATCATCTTGAACTTGGACTTGTTCTCGCTGCCGCCGCCCTTGGCCGCGACGTCGACACTCACCTGGTTGCCCGGCACCATCTCCACCGAAAGTACGCAGGGCGTGTTGTCGCGCGTATTGCGCCGGGTGAAGGCCGGATCGGCGAGAATTGAGGCGCGCAGCTTGTTGTCGGGATGGTTGTAGGCGCGGCGCACGCCCTCATCGACGATATCCTGAAGCGAGCGCTCGCTGTCGATGCGGCAGTTCATGCCCCATTTGACGAAGACGTTGACGATCCCCGTGTCCTGGCAGATCGGACGATGCCCTTCGGCGCACATTCGGCTGTTGGTCAGGATCTGCGCGATCGCGTCCTTTGCCGCCGGCCCTTTCTCGGCCTCGTAGGCCTCGCCCAGCGCGCGGATGTAGTCCATCGGGTGATAATAGGAGATATACTGGAGCGCATCGGCCACGCTCTCGATCAGGTCGTCTTCGCTGATGACGGTCATGTCGCTCATCGCCGCAAATTCCCATGTTGCAGATTTGCGCTCCCCGATAGGCGCGTTTGGCGGCATCGGTCAAAGCGCTTGGCCGCAACGGGCCTTGCGCCTAAGGCAACCGGAGCTTGCATAAGCGTGTTATTGATGTAATACAGCTCGCGGAACGACCATGACCCTGACAACCACCCGCCCCGATTTCGCTGCCGCCCGCAAGGCGATGATCGACAGCCAGCTGCGCACCAGCGGCGTCAACGATGCCTTCGTACTCGAGCGCATGAGCGCCGTCGCGCGCGAAGACTTCGTGCCCGAAAGCGCGAGGGCGACCGCCTATATGGACCGAGCGATCCGGCTCGAGGACGGCGGCTTCCTGCCTGCTCCGGTGTTCCATGGGGCCATGCTCGCCGAGGCGCGCCCGACCGTCGAGGACCGCACGCTCGTGGTCGATGCAGGCAGCGGCTATCTGCCGGCGCTGGTCGAACCGCTGGTCGGAAAGCTCGACACCATCGCCCCCGACAAGGCCGCCAACGGCAGCAAGCGCGGCGATTACACCCTTGTCCTGGTCGACGGGGCGATCGAGCATGTGCCGCCCGCGCTCGCGAAGCTGGTTGCCGAAGGCGGACGGATCGTCACCGGCATGGTCGATCGCGGCGTCACCCGTCTGGCGACGGGGCGCAAGTCGGGCAAGGCGCTGGCACTGCTTCCGCTCGCCGAAATGGGAATCCCGCGGCTCGGTGCCTTCGACCGGCCGCAAAGCTGGAGTTTCTGAATGCATCGCACCGGGTTTGCACGATCTCTGGTCTTGGCGTCGGGCACGGCTGTCCTCGCGTGGGCGGTACCGGCTCAGGCCGATACGCTTCAGGAAGCGCTGACACAGGCCTATGTGAACAACCCGACGCTGCTTTCGGCCCGGGCCAGCCAGCGCGCCGTTGACGAAAACGTCCCGATCAACGAAGCGCAGGGCATTCCCAGCATCGACGCTACGGCAAGCTATGTCGAGTTCATCAAGAAGTCGCCCAACAGCTTCACCGCACCCGACCGGACCTTCCAGGTCGGACCGACGCTTACGGTCCCGGTCTATGCCGGTGGCGCGATCAGGAATTCGGTGAAGGCGGCCAAGGAGCGGGTCACCGCCGGACAGGCCGACTTGCGCGCAATCGAAAGCGCGATCTTCAGCCAGGTTGTTGCCGCCTATATGGACGTGCTGCGCGCCGAGGCGCTCGTCAGCCTCTCGGCCAACCAGGTCGATGTCCTGTCGGTCAATGTCCAGGCGACCAGCGACCGTTTCGAAATCGGCGATCTGACCCGGACCGACGTGGCCCAATCGCAGTCGCGGCTGGCGCTGGCTCGGGGCGATCTGCGCAATGCACAGGCCAATCTGATCAATGCCCGCGAGACCTACATCAGGCTGGTGGGCGATGCGCCGACCGACCTGGCGCCGCCGCCGCCGCTGCCCAACCTTCCTGAAGACGTCGAGAGCGCGGTCGACATCGCGCTGGCGAACAATCCCGACCTGATCGCAGACAAGGAGCGCGCCAAGGCCGCCGGTTTCGATTCGGAAGTCGCGGGCGCGGGGCGTCTGCCCAATGTGTCGCTGTTTGCCGGGGCGACCTACACCGATTACTTCAATACGCTGGCCGGCGGGCGAGGCGGCATTGCGCAGGAAGAAACCACCGCGCGGGCCGGCGTACAGGTCAGCATCCCGATCTTCCAGGGCGGGCTTCCCGCCGCGCGCCAGCGGCAGGCGCAGGCCCGCGAGACGGCGGCGCTCGAACAGGTCATCGCCACCGAACGCGATGTCATCGCACAGGTTCGCGCGGCCTGGTCTAGCTGGCGCGCCTCGCTCGCGGTCATCGAAAGCAGCCAGGTGGCTGTCGAAGCCGCCGAACTGAGCCTCGAAGGGGTGCGGGCCGAGAATTCGATCGGCAGCCGCCAGATCCTCGATGTTCTCAACGCCGAACAGGAACTGCTCAGTGCGCGCGTCCAGCTGGTGACCGCGCGGCGCAACGCGTATGTTGCCGGTTTCAGCCTGCTTGCCGCCATGGGGCGGGCCGAGGCCCGCGATCTCGGCTTCATCGGCGAAGGCCTGCTCTACGATCCGGCCGAAAACTACGAGCGTGTACGCGGCAAGGTATGGGACTGGGATCGCGATCCCGTGCCCGTTGCCACCGCCACCCGGACCGTGGATGTAGCAGCCCCCGACGCCGCCGTTTCCGCAATTGGTGAAAACGAAACCGTTTCAGGCTATTGAACGCGTGTACCGAATCGGGACGTGCCGATTCGCAACAGGGGCCTGAAGAACGATGCAACACCCGGGTGAGCCTTCGGTCGAGGAAATCCTCGACTCGATCAAGAAGGTGATCGCACGCGACAACCGCGAAGGCGCGCTGCAGGAGCGGCGGCGGCGGACCATGTCGGCGGAAGACCGCGGCCCCGCCGAACCGGTCGACGCTGAAGAAGCGGAAGAGGTGCTCGAGCTCGCCGAGGAAAGCGCGCTCGACGACGATACGCGCGAGGGCGATAGCGAAACCGACGCCCTCACCCGCGGCGACACACGCGAGGCGATGCGCCAGAATTTCGCCGCGCTCGCCATGCTCGCCAAGCCCGGCAAGCAGCCGCAAATCGTCCGCTCGGGAGAGACCTCGCTCGAGGGGCTGGTGCGCGAAATGCTGCGCCCGATGCTGGCTCAGTGGCTCGACGACAACCTCCCGGGCATGGTCGAGGAGCTCGTGAAGGCGGAAATCGCACGGATTGCTGGCAAGCGCAGCTAGGCGGCTCCTTGCCCGAATTGACTGCCCGACCGAAATCGCTGCGCAAGGCCGAGCAAGCGCTGGCCAAGACCGGTGGCGCAACTGCCCAACGGCAGATTTTTCTCTGCGCGATCTCCGAGAAGCAGAAATGCTGCCGCTACGAAGAGGGCAAGGAGGCCTGGAGCTACCTGAAGCGGAGACTGAAGGAACTCGGCCTCGTTGGCCGCAACGGCACCGTCCAGCGGACCAAGGCCGATTGCCTGCAGATCTGCGAAGCCGGCCCCATTGCGGTGATCTGGCCGGACAATGTCTGGTATCATTCGTGCTCGCCCGAAGTGCTCGAGGCGATCATCCAGCGACATTTGATCGGTGGCGTGCCCGCGGAGGAATTCCGGCTCAGGCCGGCCGATTAATCGCGATCCGAGAGCGGGTCCTCGATCGACTCGTCGTGGCCGGTCCCCGACGAGAGAAAGACCAGGCCCATCAGCGCGCTGGTCAGCAGCATGGTGAAGCCGATCCCCAGCGCTGCGGCAATGTAGTAGTGGATCGATACCTCATCGTTGCCGTGCTTGTAGAGCAGTGCCAGCGCGATCGCGACGATCCCCACCGTCAGCAGGAACATGAAGCGCATGATCCTCCGATAGCGCGCCCAAGCGTAGGCGGCGTTCCCGGGATCATCGAGGGGAGACTTGCGGGCCATCGCAAGCGAGATGGTATGCACCAGCGCAAGTTGCAACGCGCGCGATGCGCTCGGCTGGCTTTTTCGCGCCCAAGGTGGCATTCTGTACCCATCAGAGAGAAAGAGGCAGGCATCTATGGACATCGGCACGCTGATCGAGGGACGGACGAATTCGGAGGTGGTCTCCTGCGCCATCGACACCTCGGTTCGCGAGGCGGTATCCCTGCTTGCTTCGCGCAGGATCGGCGCGGTACCGGTTATGGACGGCGACCGGGTGGCCGGCATCTTCTCCGAGCGGGATGTAATCTACCGCCTGGCCGAAGAAGGAGACGCTTGCCTGTCACGGCCCCTTGGCGAAGTCATGACCGCCCCGGCCATCACGGTGGAGCGCAGCACGGCGGTGCTCGAGGCGCTGGCGCTGATGACGCGGCGGCGTATCCGCCACCTGCCCGTGGTCGAAGCCGGGGCCATGTGCGGATTCATTTCGATCGGCGATCTCGTCAAGGCGAGGCTCGACGAGATCGAGCACGAAGCCGAAGCCATGCGCACCTATATCCAGACCGCTTGAGACCGCCGCCGCGGCTCCCTACATCGCTTCCATGACATCCGCCCCCTACCTCACCGACGCGGCCGCAGCCCGGGTTGCCGCGATTGCCGCCAAGCAGGCCCAGCCGGCGATCCTGCGCCTTTCGGTCGAGGGCGGCGGCTGTTCCGGATTCCAGTACAAGTTCGCGCTCGCCCAGACGGCCGAGAGCGACGATGCGGTGAGCGAGAACGCAGGCGTGAAGCTTGTAGTCGATCCGGTCAGCCTCGACCTGGTTTCAGGAAGCAGCGTCGATTTCGTCGAATCGCTCGGGGGTGCGGCGTTCCGGGTTGAAAATCCCCAGGCGGCGGCCGGTTGCGGCTGCGGATCGAGCTTCGGGATTTAGGTTAGACCCGCGCAGGCGTTTCGGGCATCAGGTCCGCCATGCGTATCGCCAGTTTCAACATCAATGGTATCAAGGCGCGCCTGCCGCGCCTCAAGGAATGGCTCGAGGAAACGCGCCCCGCCGTCGCCTGCCTGCAGGAAATCAAGACGATGGACGAGGGTTTCCCGGCGGAGGAATTCGAGGCGATCGGCTATCATGCGATCTGGCACGGCCAGAAGGCCTTCAACGGCGTTGCCATCCTTGCCGATGGTGTCGCACCGACGGAAGTCCGGCGCGGCCTGGGTATAGACGGCCCCAAGGATGGCGAGGGTGAGCAGGCGCGTTATCTCGAGGCCGAGGTCAACGGCATCCGCATCTGCAACCTCTACCTGCCCAACGGCAATCCGCATCCGGGACCCAAGTTCGACTACAAGCTCGCCTGGATGGAAAGATTGCGCGAGCGAATGCGCGAGGTCTGGGCAGCAGAAATCCCGGCGGTCGTGCTGGGGGATTTCAACGTCATTCCCGAGAACAAGGACGTCTGGTCGGTCAGGGCGATGGCCTCGGACGCGCTGATGCAGCCCGAATCGCGCGACGCTTATCGCCGGCTGCTGGACGATGGCTGGACCGACGCGATCGACACGCTCAACCCGCGCGGCGGGGTCTGGACCTATTGGGATTACCAGGCCGGAGCGTGGCAGCGCGATCACGGCTTCCGCATCGACCATGTGCTGCTTTCGCCCGAACTCGCCGACCGGATGGTGGCGGCAGGCGTCGACAAGGAATACCGCGGTCGCGAGAAGGCCAGCGATCACGCACCCGTCTGGGTCGAGCTGCGCGACTAGCCCGCCAAGCACGCCTGGGGCCGTCGCATCAGCCGACGGCCCCAGGCGCGCGTGGCCGCCTCAGCGATAGAAGATGTGCGTGTCGATCGTGGCGAGCGCCACCTTGCGGCGGCTCCAGCTGGGCCGGACATAGCGCGCGTGGAAATAGACCGCATCCTGCGCGCTGCTGTCCCACAGTCTGCGATGCGCGATACGGGCGATCGCCTGGGCGCGCTTCCACGCCTTCGATCCGGTTCGGATCCGCGGCATGCTACCGTTCTTCACGAAGGAGAATTGCGCGCGCTGGTAGACCACGCCGCAATAGCTCGAGGGCCAGCGGCTGTCCTCGGCGCGGTTGATCACCACCTGCGCGACTGCGAGCTGGCCTTCGAGCGGTTCGCCGCGCGATTCGAAGTAGACCGTCCCGGCGAGACACTGCAGCTCTTCGGAAAGCTGGCCCGCGGCAGGCATGGCATCGACGAGCTCGCGCAGGCTGTTTGCCTGCGGCATGTCGTCGGCTGATTTTTCGGATTGGGCTTCTGCCTGTTCGGGAAGCTCCTGTACCACCGCCTTTTCGACAAAGACCGGCACCACCTCTTCGGTGAGCTGTGCGTGGGTGGCGGTATTTTCAGTTGCCGCGGCCCCTACCTGGGCGTTGGCACCGGAACCTTCGGCTCCGGCAAAAGTAGTAAGGGCAATCGCCGCGAGGATCGCGGTGAGACCGGTAGTCTTGCGAATCATTTGTCACTGACAACTGAGCGGTTGGCGGACTGTCGCAGGCTGGGATCCATGGCGCGTTTCTAGCGTCCTGGAAGACGGATCCGTTGCGGGCCTGCCGCCCACCCCCCGTCTGCGTGCCTGCGTGTCGACCCCATTGTCGTCCAAACGCCGCCTGCGCATCGAAGTTCGCGGCCAAATAGTCGCAAATGAAATCAAGTCAAGTTAACGCGCAGCCTCTGCGACGAACCGTTCTGCGTTTTCGATATCCAGCTCGATCACCCAGCAGTCGGGATCGGATTGCCGCCGACGATCCACATACTCTTCAAATTCCTGTTTTTTTTCATCATCTTGTGTCCGCGTGCAGACGAATTTGCGGGACCCGTCGAGCTGCGGCATCCGTTCCCACAGGCGGGTATTTTTGCCACTATGCGTGGTTAATATGAGTATTACTCCCGCGTCCTTTTCCCCCCTTTGCACCACCACGGCGAAACCGCCATCTGCTTCTACAGCACGGATAAGGCCGGAAACTTCCACATGGGCGGGCAGGCGCGCGTCCATGGCGCTCAGCCGTCGGCGAGGTAGCCGGGAAGGCTCGACAGCGGGATATGCGAGCGCATGAAGGTGCCCGTCCCCCGTCCGATCTCGTCGCCTTCGGAATCGACCAGCCGCGATTCGGCAACGAAAACCCGCTTGCGCCCGCTGACCCAGCGCCCTTCGGCCACCACCTGGCCGATCCGGACCGGCTTGGTGAAATGGAGGTTGAACGAGGTGGTCAGCAGGAACCGGTCGGTGACGAAGGTATTCGCGGCATAGAAGCCCGCATCGTCGAGCATCTTGAAATAGATCGTGCCATGCGCCGCACCCGCCGCGTGATACACCTCCTCGGTCACGTCGAAAGTGATGCGCGACGTGCCTTCGCCGGTGATTTCGAGGTGCGAGGAAAACAGCGCGTTGACCGGCGCCGAGGCATAGAGGCTCTCGAGCGCACGGTAGTGGCGCCCTGCCCCGCTGGATGCGGCCCCGGTCATCGCAGTTTCGCCTCCTCTAGCGCGGTTCGACCCAGCCGATCGACCCGTCGTGGCGGCGATAGACCATATTGTGCTCGCCGCTGCCAGCATTCTTGAACAACAGGCCGTTGGCGTTCTGCAAGTCGAGCATCATCACTGCATCGGCCACGCTGCATTCGGGAATGATCGCTTTCGTCTCGGCGATCACCGGCGGGCTGTCGGCCGTCACTTCCTCGTCATTGTCGGGCTCGGGCGCGGCGAGGATCGTATAGGCGGCCTCGGATTCGCGCATGGCATGCGCTGCCTGCTCGTGGCGATCCTGGATCCGCCGCTTGTAGCGACGCAGCTGTTTCTCGATCTTGCCCGCGGCGGCATCGAAGGCCTGGTGCACATCGTGCGCCTCGGCATGTCCCTTCAGGATCAGGCCCTGCATGACATGCGTAACGATGTCGGAAGTGAAGGCCCCGCCCGGTCCCTTGCCGAAGGTCACATGCGAGGAAATCGCCCGATTGAAATATTTTTCGACGATGGAGTTCAAGCGATCACCGACATGCTCCTGGAGCGCTGCGCCGGTGTCGATCTGGTGGCCGGAAACACGAATATCCATCTTGTCGTTTTCTCCTTCTACCGTCCCCCGTGCGATCCCAACTCGCCGGCCCGCCGGCCGGTTTCCGATCGGGATCGATTTACCCCCACAAGGGGTTTTCGATCCCGGCCATGAAGTCGCGATGGCGTGCCAGTTCGGCGGCACTGGCCCGATGTGGGCGCGGCTCGCGTCTCGGCCCGGCAGGTGCCTGGCGCACGACCGGGTCCGCCTTGGCCGGTCCCGTCTCGACGATCGCCGCTTCGGCAGCCAATTCGAGACCGATCTGACGGCCGCCCTTTAACTCTACATAGACCTGCGCAAGCAGCTCCGCATCGAGAAGCGCGCCGTGCTTCACACGGTGGCTGCGATCGATCCCGTAGCGCGAGCAGAGTGCGTCGAGCGAAAGCTTGGCGCCCGGATGGCGCTTGCGTGCCAGCGCGACCGTGTCGACCATGCGGCTGGTGCAGACTGGATCCATCGCGCACAGGGCCAGCTCGGCATTGAGAAATCCGAAGTCGAAACCGGCGTTGTGGGCGATCAGCGGGGAATCGCCGATAAACTCGAGCAGCTCGCCGGCCAGCTCGCGGAAAAGCGGCTTGTCCGACAGGAATGCGGCCGAGAGGCCGTGCACCGCCTCGGCGCCCGCAGGCATGTCACGTTCGGGATTGAAATAGGCGTGATAATGAGCGCCGGTCGGGACGAGATTGACCAGTTCGATACAGCCTATTTCGACCATCCGGTCCCCGGTCTTGGGGTCGAGTCCGGTCGTTTCGGTATCGAACACGATTTCGCGCATCTACTCTTCTATCGGCCTCGTACTGCCAGATTACAAGGGGGTTGCGATCACGAGCGGGCGCCGCTCGCCGCACGCAGTTCGGCCACCAGCTCCAGCACCGCATCCTCGGTCCGGGCCAGCGTGGTGCCGGTATCGATGACATGATCGGCGCGGGCGCGCTTTTCGCCATCGGGTGTCTGGAGTGCGAGGATGTGGGTGAACTTGTCCTCGGTCATACCCGGTCGGGCCAGCACACGCATGCGTTGTATTTCGGGAGGGGCGGACACGACGACAATCCGGTCGACCGCCGCGGCTCCTCCCTTTTCGAACAGCAAGGGAATATCGAAGACGACCACCGGCGCACGGGCATGTTCGATCAGGAATGCCTCGCGCTTGCGGGCCACCGCTGGATGGACGATCGCCTCGAGCCGGGCGAGCTGTTCGGGATCGCCGAAGACCAGCGCGCCCAGCCGGTCGCGCGATACCCCGGAGGAATCGGTGCTTCCCGGGAACGCGGATTCGATCGCGGCCACCAGCTCGCCATCGGGTCCCTGCATGGCGCGCACTTCGGCATCGGCATCGAACACGGGCACGCCGGCCGCTTCGAACATCGCCGCGACGGTCGATTTGCCCATCCCGATGGAGCCGGTGAGGCCCACGATCAGCGGGCGCGTCATGCGCCGAGCCTTTCACGAAGATCCGCATCGTATTCGCGCGGCGGCTCGACCCCGAAGAAGTGGGTGAAGGCCACGGCTGCCTGCCCGATCAGCATCGAAAGGCCGTCGATCGTTTCGAATCCGGCCGATCGCGCGTTCTTGAGGAATTCGGTTTTCACCGGATCAGTGACGATGTCGTAGGCGATTGATCCGGGGGGTGCATGACTCCAGTCGAAAACTAGCGACGGCTGCCCGCACATGCCGAGCGGACTGGCATTGACGACCAGGTCGCAGCATCCCTCGCGGTCGTCGAAGGCGAAATCGGTGGCCTCGGAAAAGTGATCGAGCGAAGCGACGTGGTGTTCGCCCTCGGGATCGAGTTCATCGAGCAGTGCGCGCGCCTTGTCCGGGTTGCGCCCGGCAAGCACGAGTGTGAAGCCCTCTTTGGCGAGGCCCGCCAGGATCGCCCGCGCCGCACCGCCGGTGCCGAGCACGCGCGCCATGCGGAAATAGTGCTGGTCGCGCAGCCGCTCGGCCAGCGGCTCGAGGAAGCCGGCGACGTCGGTGTTGCGTCCGACCAGTTTCCCATCGGGTGCCTTTATCACGGTGTTTACCGCGCCGACGCGTTTCGCCAGCGGTTCGAGCCGGTCGAGCAAGGGCAGGACAGCCTGCTTGTGCGGCATCGTCACATTACAGCCGCGCCAATCGGCATCCCGCTGCCGATCGGCGAAATACTCCGCGAGGCCTTCACTCTCTACCCGAGTGGCGCGATATTCGGCATCCAAACCAAGCTTCTCGATCCAGAAACCGTGAATCGCAGGCGATTTCGACTGGGCGATCGGATCGCCGATGACTTCGGCATAGGGTTTCATTCGAGGAGCGTGCCTGCTTCGCGCAATGCTTCCAGCACCTGCAGCAACGGCATGCCCAGCACGGTGAACTGGTCGCCCATGATGCTCTCGAACAATTGCACGCCCGGCCCCTCGATACGGAATACGCCGACGCAATGCGCAACCGCAGGCCATTCCGCTGCCAGATAGGCGGCGATGAAATCCTCGCTCAGCGTCCGCACGCGCAGGCGCGCGAAATCGGAACCGATCCAGACAATCTGTCCGCCGCGCGCCAGTGCCGCGGCGCTGTGCAGCGTCATCACCTGGCCCGAAAAGAAGCGCAGGTGCTCGGCCGCTTCCTCGCGGCTTGCCGGCTTGTCAAACCGCCGGCCTGCGACCTCTACCAGCGAGTCCGATCCGAGGACCAGCGCATCGCCACGTCTGTCCGAGACCGCCGCCGCCTTGGCCGCCGCGAGCGCCTGCGCGATCTCGCCGGGCTCGGCACCGTCCATTTCCGCTTCGAGCGCGCGCTCGTCAATATCCGCGCCAAGTGCTTCGAAGGCGATCCCTGCCGCGTCGAGCATCGCCCTGCGCGAGGCGCTGTTCGAAGCGAGCAGGATTCCGAGTCCGCTCAGATCGTTCATATCGGCTTCGCTCCTTGCCGCGTACCACGCGCTGCCCGTTCGTTATAAAGGCGGATCACGGCCGCCGCGGTTTCCTCGATCGAGCGACGGGTGACGTCGATCACCGGCCAGCCGTTGTCGGCGAACATCCGCCGCGCGAATTTGACCTCGTCCTTCACGCGCTCGTTGTCGACATAATGCGTCTCACGCTGTTCATTGAGCGTCAGCAGCCGGTTGCGGCGAATCTGGACCAGCCGTTCGGGCGCCGTGGTGAGGCCGACGACCATCGCGCGTTCGAGCTCGAACAGCTTGGGCGGGGGCGGGCTTTCGACCACCAGCGGGATATTGGCGACCTTGTAGCCACGATTGGCAAGATAGATACTGGTCGGAGTCTTCGAACTGCGCGAGACGCCCGCGAGCACGATATCGGCTTCGTCCCAGTTCTCCCAGCCAACACCATCGTCATGCGCGATGGTGAACTGGATTGCCTCGACGCGGGCGAAATAGGCCTGGTCCATCGCGTGCTGCCGCCCCGGCCGACCGTGCGCTTCCTGCCCCAGCGCCTTTTCGAGTGCTTCGGTCACACGGTCGAGGATCGGAACTGCCGGCAGGCCGAGCTGACTGCAGGCATCCTCGAGCCTCTCGCGGGTTTCGGGATTGACCAGCGTAAACAGCACTAGCCCCGGATTGGCCTTGAGTTCGGGAAGGATCCTTTCAAGATGCTGGCGGCTGCGCACCATCGGCCAGAAATGGCGCACGACATCGGCATCCTCGAACTGCGCAAGCGCCGCCTTGGCGAGCATTTCGAGCGTTTCGCCGGTGGAATCGGACAGCAGATGGAGATGGACGCGGTTGGAAATTTCGGAGTCCTGCGGCCTGTGGAGAATGCGAGGCATAAACCACGGGAGAAAGCTGGCGACAAGTTCGGGAGCAAAAACCCTCCCCGCTACGAGTCCTCCACGGGGCGATTCCCGCACAGCAAATATGATTTATGCGCAGGGGTGGGGAGAGCGAGGATAAGTTTGACTCGACTCACAGGTGCTGGCGAGTCGCAATCCGGCTTCGACCCTTTGCAGCGCGGGAGAAATCGGGCAGGGGCCGGTTATCCCTGAAATCCACAGGGCCAACAGACTCCTTCAACCCTTATATAAATATCATTATTTATTGGATTGGACTCCTCGATGCCCGGTCTCCTCCTCGATACGCTGAACGGCAAGCGCGGCGATCGCGTGCCTCTCTGGCTCATGCGCCAGGCGGGTCGCTACCTGCCCGAATATCGCGCGTTGCGGGAAGAGAAGGGCGGGTTTCTCGCCATGGCCTACGACAGCGAGGCGGCCTGCGAGATCACGCTGCAGCCGATCGAGCGCTTCGGTTTCGACGGAGCGATCCTGTTCTCGGACATTCTCATCGTGCCGCATGCGATGGGCCAGCATCTCGAATTCCTCGCAGGGGAGGGGCCCAAGCTCTCGCCGCCGCTGGTCGAAGCTGAGCTCGACGGGCTCACTCCCGACCGCTCGCGCTACGATCCGATATACGAGACGGTACGCCTCTGTCGCCAACGGCTGGGCGCGGACACGACCATGCTGGGCTTTGCGGGTAGTCCGTGGACGGTAGCCACCTACATGGTGGCGGGCGAGGGCAGCCGCGACCAGCATGAAGCGCGCGCAATGGCCTATCGCGATCCATTAAAGCTCGACGCAATCCTCGACAGGATCGTTGCAGAGACGATCGAGTATCTTTCGGGCCAGATCGAATCGGGTGCGGAAGCGGTGCAGCTGTTCGACAGCTGGGCGGGGAGCCTGGCCCCCGACGAATTCGAGCGGCTGGTGATTGCGCCCAACGCCCGGATCGTCGCCGCGTTGCGTGCAAAGCATCCCGATACACCGGTGATCGGCTTTCCCAAAGGCGCGGGCGAGAAGCTTCCCGCCTATGCGCGCGAGACCGGCGTGCAGGCGGTCGGAGTCGACGAGACGATCGATCCGGCCTGGGCTGCGCGCGAACTGCCCGCCGGAATGCCGGTGCAGGGCAATTTCGATCCGTTGCTTTTGCTCGCCGGGAGCGACCGGCTCGAGGCCCGCGCCCGCGTCATCCTCGAGGCCTTCGCCGACCGGCCGCATGTCTTCAATCTCGGCCACGGGATCGATCGCCGCACGCCGATCGAGCATGTCGAACGCCTGATCGCAGTCGTCCGCGCTTTCGAGGGGTGACGCGGGCATGCCGGATCCCTACATGACGGCGCGATGCAGGAATTCCTCGCGATGACCTATTACTGGCTCAAGGCCGGCCACATCATCTTCATGGTGTTCTGGATGGCGGGCCTGTTCATGCTGCCGCGCCAGATGATCTATCTCCATTCCGCCGCACCCGAATCCGAGGAAGCGGCGCTGTGGGCGAAGCGAATGGGGCTGCTGCGCAAGGTCATCCTCACTCCCAGCGTCATCGTCGTCTGGGTTCTGGGCCTGCTGCTGGCGCAATCGATCGGTGCGTGGAGCCAGGGGTGGTTTCACGCCAAACTGGCCATTGTCGTGGCTTTGACGGCATTCCACGGCATCATGGTCGCCCGGTCGAAGAAGATGGCTGCCGGCGAGCGGTCGATGACCGAGAAGCAGCTGCGTATCTGGGGCGAATTTCCGGGGATCGCGCTGGCGATCATCGTCGTGCTGGTCGTCGTCAAACCGTTTTGAGCCACGGGCCGCGCCGAATGCGGTACTCGTAGCCGCCGGCAAACCATACGTCGCTTTGTGAATTGACGCCCCATCTGCGCGGGCGTAACTGCACCTCATCTACCGGCTACGGGCTTCGTTTTCCACGAGGCCGGGTCCGCTTTCTCCAAGCCCATACCGACCCGCCGGCCATCCAAACCCGAATACCGAGTAAAACATATGCATCTCAAGGATTTGAAAGCGAAAACCCCGGCTGATCTGGTCGCGATGGCCGAAGAGCTGGGTGTCGAGGGGGCCTCGACCATGCGCCGGCAGGACCTGATGTTCTGCATCCTGCGCGAACTGGCGGAGGACGAGGAATACGAAGAAAAGATCATGGGTATCGGCACCATCGAGGTGCTCCAGGACGGTTTCGGCTTCCTGCGCAGCCCCGAGGCGAACTACCTCGCCGGCCCCGACGATATCTATGTTTCGCCCAACCAGGTCCGCAAATGGGGCCTGCGTACGGGTGACACGGTCGAAGGCGAAATCCGTGCGCCGCAGGAAGGCGAGCGCTACTTCGCGCTGACGACGCTCTACAAGGTCAATTTCGACGACCCCGATGCGGTCCGCCACCGCACCAATTTCGACAATCTCACGCCGCTCTATCCCGACGAGAAACTCTCGCTCGATACGCTCGACCCGACGGTCAAGGACAAGTCGGCAAGGGTGATCGATATCATCTCGCCGCAGGGCAAGGGCCAGCGCGCGCTGATCGTCGCCCCGCCGCGCACCGGTAAGACCGTGCTGCTGCAGAACATCGCCAAGGCGATTACCGACAATCACCCCGAGGTCTTCCTGCTGGTGCTGCTCGTCGACGAACGCCCCGAGGAAGTTACCGATATGCAGCGCAGCGTGAAGGGCGAGGTCATCTCCTCGACCTTCGACGAGCCGGCCAACCGCCACGTCCAGGTCGCCGAAATGGTGATCGAAAAGGCCAAGCGGCTGGTCGAGCACAAGCACGACGTCGTCATCCTGCTCGACTCGATCACCCGCCTCGGCCGTGCCTACAACACCGTGGTGCCGAGCTCGGGCAAGGTGTTGACCGGCGGTGTCGATGCCAATGCGCTCCAGCGCCCCAAGCGTTTCTTCGGCGCGGCGCGCAATATCGAGGAAGGCGGTTCGCTCTCGATCATCGCCACCGCGCTGATCGACACCGGCAGCCGCATGGACGAAGTGATCTTCGAAGAGTTCAAGGGCACCGGTAACAGCGAAATCGTGCTCGACCGCAAGGTCGCCGACAAGCGCATCTTCCCCGCACTCGATGTCGGCAAGAGCGGCACGCGCAAGGAAGAACTGCTGGTCGAGAAGGACAAGCTCTCGAAGATGTGGGTCCTGCGTCGCATCCTGATGCAGATGGGCACGGTCGACGCGATGGAATTCCTCCTCGACAAGATGAAGGATTCCAAGACCAACGAGGACTTCTTCGCGACGATGAATCAGTAAGGCATCGCCGCAGGCGATGGCGGGCTGCACCTGGTGTTTGCCACTTTCGGCTTCGCGTCAGGCGTCCTGCCCGCAAGCGTGCTCGCTCTGGTACCGCTGAGCGCGATGATCTCTGTGCCCGTTTCGCCGCAGTCACGCGGCGAGTATTTCCTCGAGGGGGAAGGGCGGGCCTAGGCGGAGGCGGCCTTCATCTTCTCGAGCATCGCCGCCATCTGCTCCCACACCTTGTTCACCGCCTTCAGCGGTCGCACCATTACCTTGAAATCGGTGATCATGCCGTCCTCGTCGAAGCGGATCAGGTCGATGCCGTTGACGTGGATGCCGTCCATCTCGGTGGTGAATTCGAGCATCGCATTGTCGCCGTCGACCAGCTCGCGGACATATTCGAAACTGGCGTTGCCGAGCGTCTTTCCGGCCGCCGAGAGATAGGCGACGACGATCGGGCGCCCGACCTGCGGCGTGTGGACGACGGGAGAATGGAACACCGCATCCTTGTGGATGATGGCGGCAAGCGCTTCGGTCGAGGACCCGCCTTCGATCACCTCGTGCCAGCGTTTCAGGCCCTGTTCGGCGCTCATCGATACCTCCTGCAGTCCGGTTGCTTTTCGGGACTGGCATAGGGCGCGATCGAGCCACCGGCCAGCAATTCTCCTGTGCCGGACAGGAAAACCGTTTCCGACAGGGGAGAGTGGGTGAGGCTCGCTCGCTGTATCAGCCGAGATTCGCGGCGAAGAAATCGGCGGTGCGCTTGTCTGCCAGCTGCGCCGCCTCTTCGCTACGGCGCTTGCCGAATTCGGTGGCGAACCCGTGGTTGAGACCCTCGTAGTCGTGCAGCGTGACCTTGGGATGGTCGTCGAGGCCTTCGTGCATCGCCTTCTGCGTTGCCTTGTCGACAAAGCCGTCCTCGGTCGGAATATGCAGCATCAGGGGATGGGCGATGGCGTGCTTTTCGCCGAGCAAGCCATCGATACCGACACCGTAATAGCCGACGCTGGCGTTCACATCGGTGCGCGCCGCGGTCATATAGGCGAGTCGCCCGCCGAGGCAGTAACCGACGCAGCCCACGCTGTGCACTCCCTCGGTGTTGCGGATGTAATGGATCGTCGCTTCGATATCGCGAATGCCCTGATCCTGATCGAACTTGCCCATCAGCTCGAGCGCGCGCTGGAATTCGGGTTCGACATCGGGGTCGAGCTCGACGCCCGGTTCGAGGCGCCAGAAGAGGTCGGGCGCGACCGCGAGATAGCCGTCTTCGGCGAGCCGGTCGCATTTGCGCCTGATACCGGCATTGACCCCGAAGATTTCCTGGATGACGAGGATGGCCGCTCGCGGGGTGTCGGCCGGCCGGGCGACATAGCCGGTGAAGCTGTCGTTGCCCGAGAGGGTTTCGATGGTGACGGTCTCGCTCATGATGGGGTCCCTCGCTGCGAATGGTGTCTTATGCTTGCATGACGCGTGATGCGGACCCAAATAGGGCCTTGCAAGAGGTAACGGAGAAAGTGCGATGAAGGTCCATATCGAAATCGACTGCACGCCCGAAGAGGCGCGGACCTTCATGGGGCTGCCCGATGTGGGCAAGGCCAACGATGTCTATGTCGATATGATGTCGAAGGCGATGAAGGGTGTCAGGAACACCGACCAGCTTCAAGAATATGCCAAGCAGCTGGCGCCGATGGGCCAGGCGGGTTTCAAGCTGTTCCAGAGCTTCATGGAAGGCGCCAACAGCGCGAAGGGCGCTTCGAAACCCAAGACTGGCGACGACGACTAGAGGCGCCAGAGCTCGATGGATGAGACGATCTATGCCCTGTCCAGCGGCGCGCCGCCGGCTGCCATCGGGGTAATCCGGATCAGCGGTCCGCGGGCGGGACAAGCATTGGCCCGGTTATGTGGGACGCTTCCGGTCGAGCGCTCGCCGCGGCTGCGGACCCTGCGCGATGGCGCCGGCGAAATGCTGGACCGTGCCCTGGTGCTGTGGTTCCCGGGACCGGCGACGGCGACGGGGGAGGACCTGGTCGAACTGCATTGCCACGGGGGCAGGGCGGTCGTCGCAGCGGTCCTGGCCACGCTCGGTACCATCGAGGGACTGCGCGAGGCCGAACCGGGCGAATTCACGCGCCGTGCCTTTGGCAATGGCAGGATCGATCTCGCAGAGGCCGAGGGGTTGGCCGATCTGCTTTCGGCTGAAACCGAATTGCAACGCCGCGGCGCACTGCTTGCCGCAGGGGGTGAATTGTCGCGCCGGATAGAGGGCTGGCGCGATCGCCTGTTGGCCTTCGGCGCGGCGATCGAGGCGGTGATCGATTTCGCCGACGAGGACGATGTTGCCAGCTTGCCTGCCGGTTTCGGGGCAGAGTTGGGCGCCCTTGCAGCCGAAATTCGCCGCGTAGCCGAACGTCCTGCGACCGAGCGGCTCAGGGA
>Ga0066644_10000807_pt1 | contig 18853 bp, 19 predicted proteins | sample CryGeyCG2114_020_FD_62735 | JGI IMG/M metagenome (GOLD analysis project Ga0066644, IMG submission 62735) | Groundwater microbial communities from aquifer - Crystal Geyser CG15_big_fil_post_rev_8/21/14_0.20 | ecosystem: Environmental > Aquatic > Deep subsurface > Groundwater | place: USA: Utah...
TTTCCCGACTCAACTCTATGTCTGAAGACGGCAAATGAAGCTCGCAATCAATTCCGGTTCGCTTTTGAAATTCTGAGGTTTCCCAACGCACGGCTTCCGCCAGCCCGAGGACATCCAAAATCTGCGGACGCAGTTCTGTGGCGATTCGCTGAACGGACTGAATGGTATTGTCTATCAGCGCATTCATACCGCTGATGCGACTTCGGGTTTCGTCGGAGGTGGATTGCAGATCATGGTTCAAACAACCCAATTCCATTTTCAAAGCCGTGAGGGTTTGGCCCAATTCATCATGAACTTCACGTGCAATGTGTGCTTTTTCTTCTTCACGAACCGTTTGCAACTGATGCCCAAGATTTCGTAACTGTTCCTTCGACTCAATCAATCTGTTTTCAGTATTTATATGTTCTTCAACTTCCATTTCTAGATTTTCATTGCTCTGATGGAGAGCCAGTACGGCTCGATTGCGAAAATATTCAAACCGATACAAAGCAATCCCGGCAACCACAAATATGATAAGACAAACAACCATCAAAATATACTGGGTCGCCTTGAAATACTGCAAATCTGTTGCGATAAGCTCAGTCAGTCGATACTTGATCTGGTCCGCATTTTTGGTGAATGCGGAGTACACTTTGTCATAGCGATAATCAATGGGGGAACCCGTCAAAGAAGTCTCACGATGAGACAAGCGACTTTCAGCAATAGCCCGGAATTCGGTCAGTTCCTGTATAACCTTTTTCACTATATTCTGAATCTCGACATCCTTCAGGGGAATAATCGCCTGGCCTGCATTTTCCCCTCCTTTCAACATTGCCCATGCATTTTTATCGGCATTGTCCAAAGCTTTCCAAACATAGTCTACTTTTTTGGTCGTATCTCCCGCTAAAATTTCTTCCACCCACATGTGCGCTACCGATACATTGAGCTTGATTTCGGTATCGGCATTGATGAGCGGCGCGTATACAGTGATCATCTCCAAGCCTTTTTGAAAACTGAAGCCCACAATTCCAATCACCAAAAATACCACCATGACCAGAAATATTGAAATTCTGAGTGGTAACAAACTCCACTTCGACTTTGCATCAGCCGCAAAGGGAATTTTCGCTTTTGTCATGATGTCGATGAGATTATTCATACTCAGATGGAACCAATGAACAATGAAATTGATTTAATTCAGGGTAGACCATTCGCATCGCCTCTGCAATGCAATTTACCAAAAGTTTCCCGCCTTGATTTCAAATCTTCGATTAAAAATCTTTAAATTTAAATCTGCAAGCGAATTCAGAAAAGAACATGCCTCCCTGATGTTTCTAATTCTTACGATTAACAGAAAAAACTTTCAATTACATGCTAAAAATTCCAAGGAATCCTGAAAATCAGATCTTCCGTGAAAAATTCAAGTACATTCCTCTCGTATCAAAATACAAAATAAAAAAACAGAGCACCTGCATATTACCCGGCTATAGGAAAAACACCTACACGCACATCGAACAAATACAAGAATTAATTCCAACTTTATGCGGTAACAATTCATTGATATCAGGATATTGCCTAGAGGCGTAAATATGTATCTTATAAACATGCTTTTATGGTGCTTCATAGCATCGCATTTAAAATCTTTCTTGTGGAATTTATGCACACTTCATTGACCTCTTCTTGGGCTGGTATCACTGCTTTACTGATTTTTCTGATTGCATACACATTTGTAATTTTTGAAGAGAAAACCCATTTAAGGAAGTCAAAGCCTGTTCTCGTCGGTGGATGTCTCATGTGGTTGATGATTGGGATTTTTGAGGCCAGTCATGGGAGCAAACACTCCCACATCTTTGTTGAGGAACTCATCGGCGAAATTGGAGCCCTCTTCTTTTTCTTGCTCGCGGCCATGACTTACATCAATACACTTGACGAAAGAAATGTATTCAAAGCACTGCGAACCTGGCTTTTGAATAGAGGCTTTGGTTTCCGTAAATTGTTCTGGGCAACCGGTGGCATCACTTTCCTTTTGTCGCCCATGGCAGACAATATGACCAGTGCCTTGCTGATGGCGACTGTTGCAATAACTTGTAGTGGTGGCAATAGACAATTCATTGTTCTGGCTTTTATAAACATTGTCGTCGCCGCCAATGCAGGAGGTGCATGGAGCCCCTTTGGTGATATCACCACTCTTATGGTTTGGACCGCAGGAAAAATTCAAACCAACGAATTCGTCTATTTGGTCGTCCCTTCCATGATGAATTGGGGTGTCACCGCACTGATCATGCATCCTTTCATTCCAAAAGAAAAACCACCTGAGGTTCATGAAACTGCTGAGATGAAGACGGGTGCAAAATCCATCATTTTTCTGGGCATATCCACAATTGCCACCGCTGTCAGTTTTCATCAATTTCTAGGCTTGCCTCCGTTCATGGGAATGATGTTGGGTCTCGGAGCCTTGATGGTGTTTGGCTATTACCTGAAGATGAAAGGCTCGCGAGATTACATCACGAAAACGGGAGTGGATGTCGGGCACGATAGCAACCAGCATTTTGATATCTTCCGAAAAATCGAAGGTGTCGAATTCGACACTCTACTCTTCTTTTTTGGTGTATTGACCGCTGTTGGAAGTCTGCAATACATTGGCTATCTCGCCATTGCCAGTGAAGCCATCTACGGTCAGATGGGCCCCACTATTTCAAACATCATGATTGGGGTGTTTTCCGCCATTGTGGACAATATCCCCGTGATGTATGCGGTACTTAAAATGAACCCTCCTATGGGTCTCGATCAATGGTTGCTAGTCACTCTCACTACAGGAGTCGGGGGAAGTCTCCTCTCCATTGGCTCTGCTGCAGGGGTTGCTGTTATGGGAGTTGACCGAAAAAATTATACCTTTATGAGCCACTTGAAATGGGCTCCAGCTGTCATCGCAGGATATATGTCCAGCATCGGAGCCTGGTATCTGGTCACAATGAACCTTCGATAGAGGAACTCAAACAGTTGGAAGCATCAACCAGTATTCCCATCAATTGAAACAATGTCCACTCTATCTGATGCGGAAAATCTAAAATTTAATCTTTTGACACACTCATTATCATGACAAACGATTCCCTTAAATCAAAATTCGATTTTAGCAATTTAAAAGGCGATATATTTGGCGGGATAACAGCTGGAGTGGTTTCTTTGCCTTTGGCTCTGGCCTTTGGATTGCAATCGGGTCTCAGCCCCGTATCCGGTCTGTATTGTGCCATCTTCCTCGGTGCCATTGCGGTGATTTTTGGTGGCTGTTATACCCTCATCAGCACACCCACCGGGCCTATGACGGTTGTCGCCGCCCTCACGATTTCTCAGGCAATCACCCTCATGGGAAGTCTGGAGCTGGCTCTCGGGACGATTCTGGCTATCTTTATGCTGGCGGGAGGTATTCAGATACTGTTTGGTTCTATTAAATTTGGCAATAATGTCAAGTTCATCCCCTACCCGGTCCTCTCTGGCTTCATGACAGGAATTGGAATCATTTTGATTTTATTCGAAATCTATCCTGTACTAGGATTGGTAAATCCCAAAACAATCAAAGCAGTGGTAATGGGATTGCCGGATAACATTGGGAATACAAACCTGCAAGCCCTGGGACTCGGCGTGTTTACACTTGCCGTTCTCTATCTGTTCCCCAAGGTAAGCAAAGACGTCCCCGCTACTCTGGTCGCTTTGCTCGTAGGGACAGTTGCTTCAATCACAATGGGTTTGAACGTTCAACTCATAGGCGATGTCCCCCAGGGAATGCCCAGCCTGCAATTGCAATCTGTATTAGATGTAGATTTCACACACCCCTGGTTTATCATCAGTGCGGCATTGACACTTGGAGCTTTGGGATGTATCGACACCCTTTTGACTGCGGTCATTATCGATAAAATCACCGAAACAAAACACAACAGCAACCGGGAGCTCATTGGTCAGGGTATCGGTAATATGGTTTCTGGAATGTTCGGCGGTTTGCCCGGTGCGGGTACCACGATGTCCTCTGTTGTTAACGTGAAAGCCGGGGGGCGCACTCGATTGTCGGGTGTCATTTCCAGCTTATTCCTCCTCGCTGTATTGTTAGGCCTGGGTGCTTACGCTAAATATGTTCCGATCCCTGTTTTGGCAGGGATTCTGATCTCGGTGGGCTTTGACATCATCGACTACAGTGGCTTGCGTGAAGTAGTGAAAGTCGACCGAGCGGAAGCGGCTATCCTTATCATCGTATTGGCAATGACGGTATTTGTCGATCTGATTGCCGCTGTTGGTACGGGAATGACTTTGGCGGTATTCGTTTTCATGAAAAAGATGAGTGCCATTGGAGAATCGACCATCGACCTCTTTCCCATTCGTGAACTCAAGGTGAGAAAACCTTGCGACGTGCGGGACGAGTTTATCTTGCCGGCAGAATATCTTGACCAGATCTATGTCAAATCATTCTCTGGCCCTGTATTCTTTGGGTTCTCGCAGTATCTGATTGACAGTCTTAAAGAGTTGCCTCCAGTAAAGGCAGTTATTTTTGAAATGAACCGCGTTCCCTATCTGGATCAATCTGCGGCGCATGCCCTTCAACTAGTGTTCGAATATCTGCGTAAAAACAATATCGAAGTGTATCTGGCTCACCTGAACGAACCACCACTCAATATATTACGCGCCGTGGGGATTGTACCAGGAGTTGTTCCCGAAGATCACATTTACGACCATATTTTCGACTGCCTCCAAAACCTGGAAGAAGACTTTGTCTTCAAAAAATCCAACAATGATTTGCACAATTCAATTGCATGACTAATTTTCTAACTCGATTCACAAACCTATAGGCACCCGTTATGAACAAACTTTTATTAGACTCATTTTCCTTTAAATCCAGTGTCAATTACATCATTGCGATGGTTGTTACCGCCATGGTCATTTCCTTCATTGATAGCCAGTTGCCCCAAGGTGTCTCCGTGGGAGAGGCCTACGCAATTCTGGTATTGATAGGATTGATGTCCAAAGACAGTAAAATGATTATTGCGGGTGGACTCGCTGGAACTGTTTTAACTCTGGAAGGCTTTTATGTTTCAGATCACGAAGTTGCAATGTGGATTGTGTGGACCAACCGATTGCTGGCCATTTTTCTCATCTGGGTGGTGGCCGCATTTTCACTGGCACAAGTCCAATATTTAAAGGAGCAGGAAGAATCAGAACGTATGAAGGAAGCCTACAAGCTCTTATCACAAGAAACAAACTATTCAACCTTGCTCAAAGACATTGCTATCCTGTCCAATTCTTCTGACCCTGTTGAAGAAGCATTGAAACAGGCAATGCAAAAGATTTGCCAGTTTAAAGAATGGCCTGTCGCTCACATCTATATAAAGAAGGCCGATGAAGATTTGCTCCGATCCAGTAAAGTATGGATACTGGAAGACTGGGAAAAGTTTAAGGAATTTAAGGCCGAAACAGAAGCCACCGATTTCCGTCCCGGCGTTGGTTTACCGGGAAGGGTTCTGAGCAATCAAAAGGTATCTTCGATCAAGGATTTGAGCAAAGATTCCAACTTTCCTCGTGCAGAAATTGCTCTAAAAAATGGTTTGCGATCGGGATTTGCATTTCCAATTTTCATCGGACGCCGGATCATTGCCGTCGTAGAGTTCTATAGCAAGGAACTTCTTGAAGAAGATGCAAAACTGATTGAGTTCACCGAAACCCTTGGCCTCCTTTTAGGACGTCCCTTTGAGCGTGACCATGCAGGACTGAGAAAAGAAGAATATGAAAATCACCTGAGACGACTTTATTCTCGAATGAAAGCCGTCCGAGAGGAAGAAGGCACAATCGAGAATTCAGATATTCACGATAATCTAAGGTAAAACAGATAAAGAAGTCCCCTCCGGCAGAGCTGAGTCTCCCAAGACTCACAACGATTCATTCGTTGTACGTCTTGGGAGAACGCTTGCACTGATCCCAAAAAATTTTAACAACGCCTTCCTGCCAATCAACACACCTTCACAATAAAATTTTACTCTCTTACTCCCACCCCTCTTCCCCAAAGCACTTAGAACTGATAAGATCAGATGAAAACAATCAAAAACTATCTCATGAGTTTTAGAATTCACTATCCCTATCCATTCATGTCACGCCACTTTCTCCAAACCCGTGGTGGTGTCTGTAAATAATTAAAGGAACTGATGATGCAATACGATCCCAACTCAAAACGAATCAAAGGGCGGGAAGCTCTGGCAAAATACAGGAAAGCCATTCAGGAAAAACAAAAATGGGAAGGTGAATACCCCATGGGTGAAGGCGAACTGAACCGGGATGGCAACCCCAAAACACCTCCCGGTCAAAGGCTGGTGACCAACTGGCCTGTACTCGACCTCGGTGTACTCCCTGAAATGCCTATGGAACACTGGAGCCTGACCGTCACCGGGCTGGTCAAACATGAAAAAACATACACATGGGAAGATTTCATGGCACTGCCCCAAACGGAAGATACTTCCGACTTCCATTGCGTCACCTCCTGGAGCCGACTTGATAACCATTGGAAAGGCGTCAAGTTTGCGGAGATAGCAAAACAATCAGAAGTTTTGCCCAATGCAAAATACGTTTTTTTCAAAGCGTATGACGGTTACTCAACCAACCTGCCATTGGAAGAAGCCATGAAAGACGATGTCATGCTCGTCCACGAATGGGAAGGGAAACCCCTGAGCAAAGAACATGGCGCACCTCTGAGGATGATAACCCCTCAACTTTATGCGTGGAAAGGTGCCAAGTGGATAGGAGAAATTATTTTTCGTGAAAAAGACGAATTGGGATTCTGGGAGCTTCGAGGTTATTCCAACACCGCAGAACCCTGGCTGAACGATCGATATTCTTAAAGAAAGAAACCACCGTTGAAGAACGATAAGTTGTTGTCCAAGACTATTTCTTCTTATCGAGATAGATCACTTTATAAGCGGCGGCCGCTTTGGAAACGCCTCGGGTAATGGCTCGAACGGAAAGAGTGGCACCAGTGATGGAATTGATTTCTCTATAATCGGACTGTGCATTTCTGCCAAAAAATTGTTTGAGAAAGGATTCGTACTTCACTTCCCAGCCTCGGGGTTCACGATAAACCATGATCTCTACATCCCGCACCGTACCGTCCACATTCAATATCGTAATGAAGGTGATGGGAAAAGACTTGCCGATCATGTGATCTATCAGCGCATAGCCCAAAACCTGACTCCCCTTCTTGCCCACATAAAAATTGAACCTTCGGTCTTCAATCGTTTGTTGACAAATTTCCCCGATGGCAAGTCTTTGCTCATCTGTCACCCAGGTTTTTTCCCGTTTTACTTGATCCGATCCAGGAAAAGCGATTTCAAAAGCCTGCTCATTTGTGAGGAGAACCTGTAAATCGAAATTTTCACTTTCTTCACCAGGAACAACCTGAGCGAAGGCGGTATTTAAGACACAAATGGTCAAAAAAACTGTGAGGAATGACGCGATAGATAAGAGTTGGTACTTTCGAATAGAAATCATTGTCTTATTATAACCGAATACTGTGAAAAAAATAAAAAAATCCTGGTTACCGGACTCTTGGAGGAGTGCGATCCGGCAACCAGGATTTGAGTTCTCTCGCAAAGGAGAGTTTCCGCATCAATACATATAAGCAACGCCAAGATTGAATTTTTCAGTGGTTCCCGCAGTTTGCTCGAAATTCAGGACCGAAAAATCAGCTTTCAAGGCAACGTTAGCAACCGGTAGATAAGACATTCCGACCGTAACAACATCAAAATTCACCGATGTACCGGTAACTGTCTTAGGAGCGGTTCCCGAAGGCATTCTGTCCTGGGGACGAATTTTTTCGTACAAAACAAAGGGAATCAAATCCTGCGTCGTGCTTTTGCCCATCAACTGAAACAAATGGACGCCGGCCTGGAAATTCCAGCCAAAAATATTGTCAGCAATATCATTTGTACAACCCGCATTGGTTGCACAAAAAGTATTCATAGCCGCGGCATCCTGAATATCAATATTTGCAATCGCGGCATTCATATCAAACCAGCCATTGCGATATTTCATATCCGCTTCAAGAATAGTGGTATTGCCGTCTTCATTGATGAGACCCTGGGTGGTATTCCCATTGTAAAACGAAAATCCAAGCTGAAGACCTGGATACAACTTACTGAACTCTGCACGCCCAACCACAGCAAAATCGGCCGCAACAGCAGTATTGAGTGAAACACGGCCTTTACGGATACCATCGGTGCCTCTAAAAAATCCGGTTCGACCACCGTTTCCAATGCCGTCGCCAGCATCACCACTACCTGGCAACGATTGCAGAGAATTCACCACAAAAACGCGATAATTAATACCTTCCGTAGGGGTTCCGAACAATCCAATACCGCCCGCATTCCAACTGGAGGGAATGATCTTCGTTTGAAACTCTGGACGTTCAACAGACCAGAACAAGATCGGCTCATGATATTCGTTGAGGTTACCCACGGGCAGAGGCATAACTCCCGCACGCACATTCGCAGAATCATTCAACAAAATATCGAGATAACCAAATTCAAAATCTATTTCCTGTGCACCGTGTTCAAAATCTACTTCCGCGTTGAGATGAATCCAGCTAGCCAACTCGGAATGCACACCAATAACGTAGCGATGGTTATCGATTCGAGTCGGCCCATCCGACTGTCCATTGATATGCATTTCACCATAACCAAAAACAGATGTACGACTTTGCACGTCGACACGACCGATACGACGACTCATCTTATCAACCTTCATACTATCCAACTCATCGGCAAGCGAATCAATGCGTCGCTCAAGTTCCTTAGAATCAGCAGACCATGCAGGACTGGCAAGCCCAAGAGACACCAGTAAAACCAGTAGCCCCCTAAAAACAATTTTTTTCATCTTCCCTCCTTCAAAGGATAAATAATACATATACCTGACTTAAAAATAGAATAATGAATTAGCAAAATTTTTTAATAATGATAATGGTTATCATTTATATTAAAAGAAAATGATTGTCAAGGGGAGATATGAAAAAACTCACAAATACCTCTACAATCAATCATCATGCTAAAATCAATTACTCACAATGCACAAACTAAAATAACGAACAAAGAAATGGGCAATAAATAAAACAAAAACTATCTAAGGTACCCTTAAAGCAAATCCACAGAGCAAGAACTAAATGTATAAAAACTGTATCTGAATCAATCTATTTAATAAATTCGTGTAATTGCCTGGAAAAAGAAGACATTCCACTGGAATGGGACCGTTCGACAGGAATACAATGCTGTTTGGCCGCCTTCAAAGCTTCCCCTACCATGCGATGCCCAACAGTTCCCGTAAGGATGACAATCCCATTGACCTGACTCAGCCTCTGAGCCATATTAGGGATCCCCTGACTGAATACCCTGATATCCATTCCCAATTCTTTACCCTTCTCCTCATAACTTCTTTTCAATCGATCCAAACCGCCAAGCACCGCAATGGTCATTAATAAACCTTTCCCGTTGACGGCTCAAAAACCTTTTGCTAAGATTATTCTGTCTTTTAAAATAGGTCTCAAGCCTTGTTAAGAAGATGTGGCAGTCGAGAGGGCCCACCCCTTTCGACTGCTTTCAAACAGCTATATTCTTTGAGAAAGCTTCTCATTCTCATTTGTAAGGTCAAAAAAAATATCACGAACAAACCTTCTCTTCTTGAATCAGACTTTCGGGAACCAAAACGTTTATAGCAGAAGTCAGTTTTCTAAACTTCAAAATACTCTTACATGCTTTTGATTTTACCGAGATACCACCCCCACATTTATTCATACAAGAAACGGGTTTGACCATTTTGGCACCCTTTCCAAATTCTCCTTCAATCCGGGTCAATTCATGGATCAACTCCTGAGAAGCCCAAGCCTTGCACCCAGGTCCGTTACAAACTTTCACCGCCCCACACAATTGATTAGCCATTACCCAAACCTCAAATAAGTTAATTGATAACGATTATCAATTTAATATATTCCGACCCGTAGGTCAAGAACTTTTTTCAAAAATAATTGATTTTCTTTAGCATTCTTAAAATATGATTTGGTTTCGGAACCTTCTGACAGTCCAACCCCACCTTTCAACCAACTCCCCAGTTCTGCATAAAACCACATAAACTATTTAAACTAAAGATTTATTTTAATTAACTATTTGTTTTTTTAAGCACCTTGCAAGATTATATGACCATCAAACAACCTGCCTGAAACATTTTTATTTATTTTGATTTTATTTTTTTCTTTTTATCGCTTCTTTCCTGCATCTATTCCCTTGCAAAGTGGAGCCATCAAATTTACAATTTAATTTTGAAAACAGTTATCATAATTAAAAAACAAATGCCTGTCATCGACATTTTCAAGGATTTTATTAGGGAAAAGAGATTGCGCTGGACACCTCAACGCGAAATCATTATGGATGTTTTTTCTAATTCAGAAAAACATTTAACAGTGGAGGAAATTTTCAAAATAACGACTCAGCAAAATTCTTCCATTGGTATCGCTACTGTTTACAGAACAATGGCTTTATTATGTGAAGCGGGGTTAGCGCGAGAGGGAACCGACTTGTGCGGAAAAATTACTTTTGAACCTCTCTATCAACGGAAACAGCACGACCATTTGATTTGCACGCAATGCGGTATTATTCTGGAGTTCGAACATCCCCTCATTGATAAGTACAGGAAGGATATATGCCTTCAACATAATTTCATTCTACAATCTCATCGTATGGACTTGTACGGCACTTGTAAAGATTGTACGCCCTCTATCATCCCCCCTCTCCCTTCTTCTTGATCTTTGCAAGTACTGGATCGAAACCCGGTTTTATATTAAAATCGGAATCTATGGTTTTTCCCAAGTAAATTAGCAATCTTCACGTTCAACTGAGTTTGTTCGTAGCGACTTCACCCATTGAAAGAAAAAATGACATCCAAGCTTATATTGCAATCAAAAGATTTTATTAAAAACCGTCTTGAAGGCGATGCTTCGGGCCACGACTGGTACCATATCGAGCGTGTATGGAAACTGTCTCAAACACTCGCTGATGCGGAAAATGCCGATCGGGAAATCACCGAACTGGGTGCTCTGCTCCATGATGTTGCCGACTGGAAATTCTACGGCGGCGACGACTCGGAAGGGCCACGTCAAGCCCGGGAATGGCTGGAATCGCTATCAGCACCTGCAGATACCATATCAGCAGTGGTACAAATCGTTGAAGGTGTTTCATACAAGGGAGCCGGTGTTGAAACACCGATGGAAACGATTGAAGGAAGAGTCGTCCAAGATGCGGATCGACTGGATGCGATCGGTGCGATCGGAATCGCGCGCGCTTTTGCTTATGGCGGTGCTAAAAATCGTTTGATCTATGACCCCAATGAATCGCCTCAATTACACGCCAATTTTGAGGAATATAAAAAAAACAAGGGACATTCGATCAATCATTTTCACGAGAAACTGCTTTTATTAAAAGATAGAATGCAAACAGAAACAGGACTCAGGATGGCAAAAGAAAGACATCGTTTTATGGAGCTTTATCTTGAGCATTTTTACAAAGAATGGCCCGCGTGAAGAGAGAATCAAATGGGAAACACTGAAGCACTGGAGCAGGCGGCTAAATTGATACGGCATGCAAAGCGCGTTCTTTTTCTGACCAGCGCGGGAATGAGTGCCGATTCGAATATCCCCACTTTCAGAGATAAAAACGGTTACTGGAAAAATTTTCCACCCTTCAAGGAAAAGAATCTGGAAGCACAAGATCTTGCCAGCCCATGGGCTTTTCACAATGTCCTCCCACATGCCTGGGCGTTTTACGAATGGCGGCGAAGGAATGCGCATGAGAATACGCCGCACGAAGGTTATTCTATTATCAACCGCTGGATCGACGAACATTTCGAGGAAGGATTTGTTCACACAACCAATACCGATGGTTACCATCTGAGATCGGGACTGGATAAAAGCCGGATCATGGAGATCCATGGCTCCATGTGGCGTTTGCAATGTCTGGAAACCTGCACAAAGGATTTCTGGAATGAACCGTCGGTTCCCCTCTGTGGACTGGACTACGAACGCATGATCGCAACCGACTTTCCTCATTGCCTGAACTGCAACGCAATAGCACGTCCGCATATATTGATGTTTGGTGATTGGGATTATGTCGGACATTCCGAACAGGAGACACAGTTTTCAAAATTTATCCAGCGTCCTGTCGATTTGGCAATCCTTGTAGGAAGTTCGGGAGCCGTACCAACCAACGACTACATAGCCCAACGTTTGAAGACCAGCGGTACGACACTCATCAATATCAATCTCGATCCAGACTCAAACCGCATTGCTTCTGCGGAACATTTTCTACCTCTAAAAAGTAAGGAAGCCTTCATTGAACTCGACCGTTTTGCCTTTTCTTGAGGGGACAAAAATTTACAATCTTTTATTTTGGTGGATTCGTCAAATATAGTATCCTTACTTTTAATGCAGTAAGAAAAGCTGTTAAATCATCATCCAGTCATTAAGAAAAATCTAGGGAGATTATAAGATTATGCGGATTGCCTTCGTTATTCTTGTTTTATTTCTGACACAAAGCACCTCCGCTTTTGCCGCCTGCAGTAAAACCGAAGTCTGTGAAATGCTGGGCAAGATGGGGCATTTTGATATTTTAAATCAGTGTCCCGACGCGGGTTCTCTTTTAGCTGAATGCAGAAAAGTAACGGAAGTTACTGCTGAAACACTTGGCCCTCCCGAATTCATCGACAATGGAGATGGCACCATCAGCGATACCAAAAACCATCTGCTCTGGGCAAAAGCCGGAGTTCTAAAAGATGGGAAACTGATTAAAGCCTCTCTGAAAGAGGCAAAACGCATTGCTCTATCGAGTGAAATTGCAGGAAAAGGCGGCTGGAGACTCCCAACTTTGTCAGAGTTGCAAACTTTGACGACGGAAGAAAGGATTGAAAACGTCAGCGGCAAGAAGGCCTGGATCAATCCTGTATTTGACGATGGCCGCGGTCATTACTACTGGACAACAACGACCTGTGCAGAAGTCTCTTTCATTGAAGACCGCTACCAGAAGAAAATTTGTCAACAAGGTGAAGAGGCCGTCTGGCTGATACATTTTAATATCAATGCCGTCTTCTGGCATCATTCCACTGCTGAGAATTACCACATCTGGCTGGTCCAGAATATTGAATAATTTAACAAACATCGGTTCGCACGGTAATCAAAATTTCTAATCCATCTAAAACGTTCACTCAGCAACTGAAGCTTCAAAATACCTTTGCTGGATTGGGGGATGATTTTTATCAAAAAAAATCACCCGATCCTGTAACCGATCCTTATTTGATCCATTTCAATCCCTCGGTAAGCCAGCTCATCGATTTAAATATTTCGTCAGAATCGGAATCAGAATTCACAAGTATATTCAGTGGCAATCACCCTCTTCCACAAGCATTCCCATTGGCAATGGTTTACTCCGGGCATCAATTTGGAGTGTACAATCCGCGTCTCGGAGACGGCCGCGGACTGCTTCTAAGTGAAGCCCATGCTACCGATGGATCGGTGTGGGATATCTACCTGAAAGGATGTGGCCCCACTCGGTTTGCTCGTGGTTTTGATGGTCGGGCCACCCTGCGATCTTCCATTCGAGAGTATCTGGCAGGAGAAGCGATGCATTCTTTAGGCATCCCCAGCACACGTGCCATTGCCCTCATCGGCATACGGGATTTGATCTTTCGAGACCGTCCCGAGCTTGCCGCCGTTCTGGTTCGCTTCAGCGACTCGCATATCCGGTTTGGAAGTTTTGAACAACCCCATTATTCCAATCACCCCGAAAAAATTCCTAAACTCCTGGATTACGCCATCCAGCGCCATTTTCCTGATATCAACGATTCTGCTGATAAATACCGTTTGTTTTTTCGCGAAGTCGTCCAACGCACGGCTGTTTTAATAGCCCATTGGCAAACCGTAGGATTTGTTCACGGCGTAATGAACACGGACAATATGCTGATCACCGGAGCCACATTCGATTACGGTCCCTTTGGATTTCTGGATCGATTCAACCCCGGATTCACTGCAAATTCGTCTGACACAAGTGGTCGTTACGCCTGGAGCAAGCAGCCTCAAATCGGACATTGGAATTTGGGCAAGTTGGGAGAAACACTGGTCTCTATTTGCGGTGCCTCTGCACTGGAAGCCGAGTTAAATGAATACCAACCCATATACAACCAAACTTTCAGAGCTTTGATGGGGAAAAAACTGGGCCTGGATTTACTTGATGAAGAATTTTCCAACCTTGTGGGTCGCTTGTTTCAGATCCTGAGTGAGAACCCCGCAGATTTTACAAATTTCTTCCGTGGACTCTCCAACTTCCCGGAGGGTTACTGTGATAGCTTGTACAACTACTTCCCGGATAAAAAAGTACTTGACGACTGGCTCTCGCTTTATAGAAGATTATTAGATCGTGAAGATCAAGACAACGATCTACGCGCCCGGAAAATGAATCGAGCCAATCCTAAATTCATTTTACGCAATCATTTATTAGAGCACGCTATCAGTAAAGCAATGAAAGAATCGGATCACAGCGAAATAGATCGCCTGTTCGCATTTGCACAGTCTCCTTTCGATGAACTGCCTGAATGTCTGGCAAAAGACAATTTTGATTCGCAGTTTTATTACGCCGACACACCACAAAAGTTTATCGACTGGCGTTTGAGCTGTTCTGCATAAATAAAGCAATACACTTATTAATAAAACTTTAAAGGATGTTCCCATGATCAAGCTCGATGCCGAAGTCACAGAAATAGCATGCCCCCCCAATCAGGCAGCACAAGCACGAGCTATTTCCGTGTGGGTTCCCGATACGGAAGAACATATTGAATTCACCCTCAAACTTGAAGATTTTCAATCTTTGGGAATTTCAGAGGGCGACAACATTACCATCAAGATTGAAAAAAAGTTTGACATCGATGCTCTCGCAAGAGACTTGATGAACAAGTCTAAATAATAATCACCCCCCAATTTGTTCCGCAATCATCGCACTCAGCAGGCCATGAATGATTTAAAAAAACTCGGGGAATTTGGTTTCATCGGCAATATCCAGAAGCAATTGAAAGCCCGTTCTCCTCATGTATTGACTGGAATTGGTGATGATTGCGCCGTCCTGTCTCCTTCCGGAAAAAAGCAACTGATCGTCACTACCGATGCCCTGATCGAAGGCGTGCATTTCGATCTCGCCTGGACTTCTCCTTCCGCTCTGGGAGAAAAGGCCATAGCGGTCAACGTCAGCGATATATCCGCAATGGGGGGGGAACCCACCGCCGCTCTGATTTCTTTAGGTATCCCAGCCAAACTGCCTTTGAAATTCTTGCAACAATTTTATAAGGGAATCGATTCTGCCTGCAAGCAATACAACATTGAGCTTTGCGGAGGCGATACGGTTGCCTCTAAAAAGGACTTATTTATCAACATTGTCCTGTTAGGACAAACAAACGCATCACGGACCTTTTACCGAACGGGTGCGCAAACGGGTGATCTGATTTATGTAACAGGAACTCTTGGCGATTCAGCACTAGGCCTTAAGCTATTAAAGTCCCGGCGAAAGAAGTGGAATGCGAAAGAATCCGATCTCAAATTTTTAATTAAAAAACATCTGCAACCCACCGCACGACTCAAAGAATCGAGAGTCCTGGCACTGTCTGCATTAAAAATCACCGCAATGATTGATGTCAGTGATGGCTTGGTCCAGGACCTCCATCACATCTGCCAATCTTCCAAAGTAGGAGCTGTACTGAATTTGCAAAGCCTGCCACGGTCCAAAGCTTTCCAGCGCGTATCCAGCTTTAACAAATTGAATGCAAACGAGCTGGCGTTCCATGGTGGAGAAGATTATGAATTGGTATTTACTTTGCCCCCCCAAGATGCTAAAAAGATGGAAAAACTGTTTCAGAAATCTCAAATCTCCCTCATAGGGGAGATACTGCCCACGCCAGATTCTATATTTATCAAGGAAGCGGATGGGAAACTGAAACCCGTTAAAAAGTTGCAGGGCTACCAACATTTTTAATTCAATCGGGTTTAAAGTTAAAAGTTTCAAACCGTAACCAGACATCTTAATTGATATCTTTATAAAGGAATTTGGCTTTTGCCAAACTTTCCAAATACCTCGGTTCACCGAGGGAACCGTGCCCATAAGGAACCCAATTAAATTTTGGACGACTCAATAATACCTCGCTCCATCCTCCTCGTAATGCTCCTCTTCGGTTCGGCGTTTTTCTCTGCTTGCGAAGCGGCTTTTTTTTCTTTAAGCCGAGTTCAACTCAACGAATTGAAAGAAAAAATGGGTCGAAGAGGCCGACGAGTTCATCATTTGATGGAAAAACCCCGCGAGCTACTCATTACCATTTACATTGGCAATGAATTGGTAAACATCGCCTCTTCTGTCGTCGTCACTTCCATATCCCTTTCTCTGTTGGGCAATGTTGGAATCAGCCTGGCCATTGGCGTCGGGACCTTTCTTTTGCTGATCTTTGGCGAAGTCATTCCCAAAAGTCTTTCCTTGCAGTCTGCATCCGGCTACGCCCTTTGGGCCTCGACGCCTTTAAAAATATTTTCCAATGCCGTCCAACCGGTACGACGTTTTTTCATGCAAATTGCAGAGCGAATGATCTCCTCCATTGGCCTGGGTTCCCTGAACGTGAGAGATTCCGCCATAACGGATGAAGAATTCAAGGCCATGGTTCAGGTCGGTGAAGGTGAAGGCGTCATCGACGCAGAAGAAAGCACAATGATCCACAACGTCATAGCCTTTGGCGAAACTAGTGCAGGCGATGTGATGACCCCTCAAATTGATATGTTCTCTCTGAATATCGGCGACACCTACCAGGATATTCTGCCCAAAATTGTTCAGAATTTTTTCTCGCGCGTTCCCGTATTCGATATCGATGGAGAAACTGTGATAGGCATTCTCTATACCAAAGACCTGAATCGATTCAAACAGCTACCTCCAGATAAATTTAATTTGAAAGGGATTCTTCACCCCCCTTATTCCGTACCCGCATCGAAGAAAATCAAGGAACTTCTGGAAGAATTCAGAAAAATAAAACAACACATGGCAATTGTTCTCGACGAATATGGAAGCGTGTCCGGGCTGGTCACACTGGAAGACCTTGCCGAAGAGCTGGTCGGGGAAATTGACAGTGAAATGCGCAATGAGGAAGCCCCTTTGGTTAAAATGAAGGAAAATAGTTATCGCCTGGCGGGAGCCCTTCCCATCTCAGATTTCAATGACTATTTTGAAGAAAATTTACCGGAAAATGATCACGATAGCGTAGGCGGTTTGGTCTTTGGGCTTTTTGGCCGTGTGCCCCGTTCGGGAGAAACCATCTCTTTGGATTCCTATGAGTTTCGGGTCGAAAAAATGAGAGGACCACGCATCCTCAACCTGCATTTGACGGTGTCAAAAAAATCTGTCGAATCAATGAAAGAAGAATCCGAGCCCGCATGACCATGGAACTCTTTCCAACAATAGCCATCATTATCATTTTCGTACTCGTGGAGGCGTTTTTCTCCGGTTGCGAAATCGCCATGATTTCCGTAAATCGTGTCCGCGCCAAACAAAAGGCCGACGCGGGGGATCCTCAGGCCCAAAATCTGATCAATCTGCTCAATAATCCCGAAGTATTATTTGCCACCACATCCCTTGGCACCAATCTGGCGGTCGTCACCAGCACTGCGGTTTTCACTTCTTACATGGTTTTTACATTTGGTGAATCGGGAGATTGGCTGGCGATGCTGTTCATCTCCCCAATCATTTTATTTGCCGGTGAAATCGTTCCAAAAATCATATTCCAGAATCGGGCAGACACCCTCAGCCCAATTCTTGCGGCTCCTTTAATTTTCTTTAGCAAAGTATTTTCACCGATAATTTCATGGACCTGTAAAGCCACACGAAGCGTTTCACGCGGTGTGTTGGGCAAAAATGCCGAAAACGGCAAAACTTACAGCCGGGATCAAATTCGGGAAATCTTGAGTCTGGATTCCCAAACCATCCACCTCGGTCCAACTGAGCGAAAGATGATTCACCGTATTTTTAATTTTGGTGACATCACTGTGGAACAATGCATGACACCCCTTGTTCAAATAGATGCCGTTCACGACAGCATCACCTTGCAAGAATTGCATCAAGTTGCCATCGATTCCGGTTATTCCCGCCTCCCGGTATTTCATCAGAATATGCATAACATAATAGGCTTGCTCAACATATTTGACCTGCTCGACAGTCCCATAGATTCCAGCCCAATCACACCACTGGTCCGACCCGTTCATTATGTGCCGCAAAACAAGAAAATAGACGATCTTCTCAAAGAACTTCAAACACGCGGTTTGCACATGGCCATCGTCGTTGATGAATACGGTGGGTGTATCGGGCTGGCAACGGTAGAAGATTTATTAGAGGAAATTTTAGGTGAGATTGAAGATGAATTTGACAAACCTGAAAAACAATACGAGAACTATTCGGATGGTGATTATCTGATCGAAGCAGGAATGGAAATCAGTGCGATCAACGATACTTTGCATCTCGACCTTCCCATTGACGAAAACTACGAAACACTGGGTGGGCTCATCATCCATCACCTCGAAAAAATTCCCACAGCGGGTCAACAGATAACCGTTGATGGTTATCGACTCACCGTCAAAGAAGCCAATAAAAGAAGAGTGATATCAGTGATCGTCCGCGCTCTTACTGAAGAAGAGGAAGAAGATGCGGAAGACGAAGAGGAACACTAGAAACAAATCAACAGGCACCACCTCCAAACAACTCCCCTATTTCAGTCCGCGCAATTTCTCCAGGGTCTCATAAGCTTT
>Ga0066644_10000816_pt1 | contig 18726 bp, 17 predicted proteins | sample CryGeyCG2114_020_FD_62735 | JGI IMG/M metagenome (GOLD analysis project Ga0066644, IMG submission 62735) | Groundwater microbial communities from aquifer - Crystal Geyser CG15_big_fil_post_rev_8/21/14_0.20 | ecosystem: Environmental > Aquatic > Deep subsurface > Groundwater | place: USA: Utah...
GTTGGCCTGCGAGCCCGAGTGCGGCTGGACGTTGGCGAAACCGGCGCCGAACAGCGCCTTGGCGCGTTCGATGGCGATGGTCTCGATCTCGTCGACATATTCGCAGCCGCCGTAATAGCGCTTGCCCGGATAACCCTCGGCATATTTGTTGGTGAACACCGAGCCGGTGGCCTCGAGCACCGCGGTCGAGGCGATGTTCTCGCTCGCGATGAGCTCGATCTTGTCCTGCTGGCGCGCGAGTTCCTTGCGAATTGCGCGATAGATCTCGGGATCGGCTTCGGCGAGCGTGTCGTGCCAGAAACGGTCCATCGGGCTGCGGTCGGTCGAGGCGGGCTGGGTAGCCAAGTCAGATCTCCGGATTGGATAGCTTGTCGACGCGGCGCTGGTGACGGCCGCCGGCGAATTCGGTGTCGAGGAAGGCCGCGAGGCACGCCTTGGCCATGTCGCTGCCGGTCAGCCGCGCGCCCATGGCGATGCAATTGGCATCATTGTGTTCGCGCGCGAGGCTGGCCGAAAGCGGTTCGGAAACCAGCGCGCAGCGCACGGCGGGATTGCGGTTGACGCTCATCGAAATGCCGATCCCCGAGCCGCAGAGCGCGACCCCGCGCTCTGCCGTGCCATCGGCGACAACGCTTGCGAGCTTGTAGCCGAAGTCGGGATAATCGACGCTGTCGGTGGTCTCGGGGCCGAGGTCGGCGACCTCGTGGCCCTGCTCGATCAACCAGTCGCGCAGCTCGGCCTTGAGGTCGATGGCGGCATGGTCGGAGGCAATGGCGATACGCATGCGGGGGCACATACTCGGCCCGCGGAGTCGATGCTACCCTTGAGAGGGAATTCGCCGGCAAAAGTGCATCGGGGAAAGGCAAGGTGAATTTATTAAGGCTGGCTGCTTATTACGCCGTCGATGGAAAGTACGTTCGACAACCCGCTGGCGGAAACCAGCCGATCGATGGTCGCCGTGAAAAACGCATCCATCGACCGCATTCTCTTCGCGGCCCGAGAGCATCTGGGAACAGAAATTGCATTCGTTTCCCGCTTCCTCGAAGGCGACATGAAAGAACTCACCCACGTCAGCACCGATCTCGAACTGCCGATGGGCGCCGGTTACGTCGATCCGCGCGAAGACAGCTATTGTTGGCACATTGCACAAGGGCGTTTGCCGGAGTTGATCCAGGATCCGGCGGATTATCCTTTTGCCCAGACGCTCGGAATCACACAGTTACTGCCCGTAGGTTGCCACCTCAATACCCCGCTGCGGCTATCCGACGGTAAGATTTATGGCAGCTTTTGCTGTCTGAGCCGCGCGCCCGACCGGTCCATGACTGAGCGCGATCTCGGCACCTTGCGCGCCTTTGCTGCGTTAGCGGTGGAACAGATCGAATCGACCCTGGAAGCCGGAGAACGCCATACGGCGCTTTCGCGTTCGATCAATGCGGTGATCGAGGAGCGCGCGATCGCGATTGCGCATCAGCCGATCGTGGCGCTTCAGAATCGTGAGCCCATCGGGGCCGAAGCGCTGGCACGGTTCACCGACGCGGAAAAGCGCGGACCCGATATGTGGTTCAACGAAGCGATCGAAATCGGTTTGGCGGACCGGCTCGAACTGCTGGCGGTCGAGAAAGCGCTCGCAACCTTACCGAAACTAAATGCTTCTCATTATCTGTCGATCAACGCTTCGCCCGAAATGGTTTTGTCGGGATTGCTCGAACCGCTGCTGGAGACGGCATCAAAGGAACGTATCGTCATCGAAGTGACCGAGCATCAGAAGGTCAGTGATTTCAAGGCGCTGAAAAATAGCCTGGACCGGATCTCAAGCCATGCGCGTATCGCGATCGACGATGTCGGAGCGGGATACGCTGGAATGCGACACTTGGTCGATCTCGGACCCGACCTGCTCAAGCTGGATATGAGCCTCACACGCAATGTTCACCGTGATCCAGCACGCCGCGCACTGGTCGGTGCTATGGTGAGCTTCGCTGCCGATATCGGCAGCCGTCTCGTGGCCGAGGGTATCGAAAACGAAGCCGAAGCCGCGCTAATGCGCGATCTCGGCGTCGATTATGGCCAAGGCTATCTTTTCGGACGCCCGGAATTGACCCACTAGCGCTGCAGAACAAACATCTACTGATCCAGGAACGAGCGCATCTTGCGGCTGCGGCTCGGGTGCTTGAGCTTGCGCAGCGCCTTGGCCTCGATCTGGCGGATACGTTCGCGCGTTACCGAGAACTGCTGGCCAACTTCCTCCAGCGTGTGATCGGTGTTCATGCCGATGCCGAAGCGCATGCGCAGCACGCGTTCTTCGCGCGGGGTCAGGCTGGCAAGGACGCGGGTGACCGTTTCCTTGAGGTTCGCCTGGATCGCCGCATCGACCGGGATGATCGCGTTCTTGTCCTCGATGAAATCGCCGAGGTGCGAATCCTCCTCGTCGCCGATCGGCGTCTCGAGGCTGATCGGTTCCTTGGCGATCTTCATCACCTTGCGCACCTTCTCGAGCGGCATGGAGAGCTTCTCTGCCATCTCTTCGGGCGTCGGCTCGCGGCCCTGGTCGTGCAGGAACTGGCGCGAGCAGCGGACCAGCTTGTTGATCGTCTCGATCATGTGGACCGGGATGCGGATCGTGCGCGCCTGGTCAGCGATCGAGCGGGTGATCGCCTGCCGGATCCACCAGGTCGCGTAGGTGCTGAACTTGTAGCCGCGGCGGTATTCGAACTTGTCGACCGCCTTCATCAGGCCGATATTCCCTTCCTGGATCAGGTCGAGGAACTGCAGCCCGCGGTTGGTGTATTTCTTGGCGATCGAGATAACCAGGCGCAGGTTCGCCTCGACCATTTCCTTCTTGGCAATGCGCGCTTCGCGCTCGCCCTTCTGGACCATGTTGACGATGCGGCGGAATTCCTCGAGCGCCATGCCCGTCTGGCTGGCGATGTCGGAGATTTCGGCGCGGATGCGCTCGACCGCGTCGGCTTCCTTCTCGGCGAAGGCAGCCCATTTCTTGTCCTTCTTGGCGCGTTCCTTGAGCCAGCTGTCGTCGAGCTCGTTGCCGATATAGGCATCGAGGAAGTCGAGCCGCTTGACCTTGTGGCGCTCGGCGAGGCGCAGCATCTGGCCGCCGAGAGCGGTCAGGCGGCGGTTAAAGGCATAGAGGTTGTCGACCAGGAATTCGATCTTGGTCGCATGGAACTGGACGCTTTCGACCTCGGCGGTGAGCTGTTCGGACAGCGCTTCGTATTTCTTTTCCTTGGCCGCGCTGAAAGTCTCGCCCTTGGCCATGAGTTCGACGCGCTCCTTCTGGAGCTTCTCGAACTTGCCGAACAGGTCGGTGATGCGCGCGAAGCGTTCGATGGCGTCGGGCTTGAGCGCGGCTTCCATCTGGGCGAGCGACATGGTGTTGTCCTCGTCCTCGTCGTCGTCGCTCTTGGACGAGCCTTCTTCGCCGTCCTCGCCGTCTTCGTCGGAATCGTCGTCTTCGTCATCGTCGCGGATGGTCGGTCCGGCGGTTTCTTCCGAAATCTCGCCGTCGTCGTCTTCCTCTTCCTCCGCCATCTTTTCGGGCGGGGGCTCCTTCGACAGCATGGCGTCGAGATCGAGGATCTCGCGCAGCTGCATTTCCTCGGCGTTGAGCGCTTCGGACCACTGGATGATGGCGTGGAAGGTGATCGGACTCTGGCACAGGCCCATGATCATCATGTCGCGGCCAGCTTCGATACGCTTGGCGATGGCGATTTCGCCCTCGCGGCTAAGCAGTTCGACCGCGCCCATTTCGCGCAGATACATGCGCACCGGATCATCGGTGCGTTCGCCGGTTGAAGTCTTCTTTGCCGCTGCGGCGGTGGTCGTCTTCTTGGCTTCCTTCTTGCCGTCGGCAGCCTCGATTTCCTCGACCTCTTCGGCTTCCTCGGCAGCGGCCTCGGCCTCTTCGTCGCTTTCGACGATCTGTACGCCCATGTCGGACAGGGCAGACTGGATGTCCTCGATCTGGTCGGAGCTCATCTCGCCCGAAGGCAACGCGTCGTTGAGCTCGTCATAGGTGACGTAGCCGCGCTTCTTCGCCTTCGCGAGGAGCTTCTTCACCGATGCCTCGTTGAGGTCGATCAGGGGAGCGTCGCCGTCGTCCTTGGTCTTCGACTTGGTTGCCATGAGGTGTTTCAGTCCAGTCTTTTTCTTTTCCGCGGGCCGCGCACCCGGCAGATCATGATTCGGTTTCGCCGGTCGCTGCCGCTTTCCTGCGACCGAAACGCTTCAACCGCTCGTTAAGTGCCAGCAATCGCTCGCGCAATCGGGCCTGTTCGGCGATGGAGCCTTCCGGATCGCGCTCGAAACGCGCAGTGGCTGCGGCGAGCGCAGCCTCCAGCGCAGGTCTTTCGACCAGCAACGACACGGCCTCGGCCAGATCCTCGCGCGCATCACCCGGGTCGGTGCCTTCATCAAGGAAGGCGAAATGAGCTTTTTCCGGTGGGGCGGGAAGGCCTCGTTCGAGCGATATGGTCGATTGGGCGGACAAATCAAGCGTCTCGGCCGCTTCGAGCAGCGAATCGATCGCGGGGCCGACATTTTGGTCACGCCGGGCGAGGTCCGACAGCGCTTCCTCGTGGCGCAGGATCTGGTCGGGATATTTGACCAGCCCGGCGATCACCGCGCGGGTCAGGGCATCGCGGGCGCCGCCCTGCATCGCCCGCGTCAGGCTTGCGCGCGCTTCGGGGGCGAGCGCAGGAGCGGGCTGGCGGAAACCACCTTTTTTCCAGTCGCCACGGGGGCGGAACTCACGCGGCGGGCGCGGCGGGAAGGCGAGGGCGGAAAAGCGCTCGAGCAGTTCGCGCTTGTAGAGCGCGCGGATGTCGGGGTGCTGGATGGCCTCGACATGGTCGAGCAGCCGCGCCTTGAGGCCGGCCTTGTCCTCGGGGGTGTCGAGCGGGCCGGCGGCCTTCTCGAATTCCCATAGTGTGTCGAGCAGGCTCGCGGGCCGCGCCAGCAGGTCCTCTATGGCGGCGACGCCCTTTTCGCGGATGAGGTCGTCGGGGTCCTTGCCCGCCGGCATGCGCACGATCGCCAGCGAATGTGCCGGGCGCAGCATGGGCAGCACGCGCGCGATCGCGCGCATCGCCGCACGCTGGCCGGCATTGTCGCCGTCGAAGCACAGGATCGGGCGCTCGACCTGGCGCCACAGCAGTTCGATCTGGTTCTCGGTCAGCGCGGTGCCGAGCGGGGCGACCGCTTCGCGAATACCCGCATTGGCGAGCGCGATGGCGTCCATATAGCCTTCGACCACGATCATCCGCCCGCTCTGGCGGGCAGCAGGCGCGGCGCGGTGGAGGTTGTAAAGCGTGCGGCCCTTGTCGAACAGCGGGGTGTCGGGGCTGTTGAGGTATTTGGGCTTGCCTTCGGGATCGAGTACGCGGCCACCGAAGGCGATCACCCGCCCGCGCATGTCGTGGATCGGCAGCATCAGCCGACCGCGGAACCGGTCGTAGGGCTCCTTGTCTTCGACCGCGATACGCATGCCCGATTCCACCAGCATCGGTTCGTCGAACTGGGCCAGCGCGCGCTTGAGTGCCTGACGCTCCTCGGGCGCATAGCCGAAACCGAATTCGCGCACCGTCGCCTCGGAGAATCCGCGCCGGCCGAGATAGGCACGCGCCTGCGCGCCATCGGAGGATTTCAGATTGTCGGCGAACCAGTCCTGCGCCACCGCGGTCACATCGTGCAGGCTGGCGCGCTTTCCCGCCCGCTGTGCGGCGCGCGGATCGGGGGCGGGGACTTCCATCCCGGCCTCTGCCGCCAGTTCCTTCACCGCATCCATGAAAGGCATGCCGCGCTGGTCGGTCAGCCAGCGGATCGCGTCGCCATGCGCCTCGCAGCCGAAGCAGTGGTAGAAGCCCTTCTCGTCATTGACGTAAAAGCTGGGCGTCTTTTCGTTGTGGAAGGGGCAGCAAGCCTTGAATTCGCGGCCCGCCTTGGTCAGCCGCAGGGTACGACCGATCACCGCTGACAGCGTGGTCCGCATGCGCAATTCGTCGAGCCATTGGGGAGACAGGGCCATAAGGTCGCAGACCTTACCGCTCGCACTCCTTGGCCGCTAGGCGGCGGGAGAACGCTCCACAGGCTTATCCCCGCACTCTGCGGCCCCGAGGGCCTCAGGTCCTAGCCGGAGGCGCATCGCAGGCATTGGTCGCGCCCGGTGCCTTGCCGGGATAGGGGCCGCTGCCCGTCGCCTGCGTATAGTTCGCCGTGATCGCATAAGCCGCGGCAGGCCCCGCGGGGGGCACGGTCGACTGCCACCAGAAGGTCAGCGGTTCGGCCTGTTCCCATTGATCGCCGCCGTCGCCCGCGCTTACGGTCCACACCAGCGCACCGTTGTCGCATGTGATGACGATATCGGCCTTCGGCCCGATAGCGGCCATGGCCTCGTCCTTCGAATAGCCCGCTGTGCCGGTGAAGCCGGTTGCCGGGCGGGTCATGCGGAAGACGGTCGCGCGCTCGACATCGGAGGAATCATTGCCTGCGCCGCTGCCGCTGTCGTCATCGTTGTCCTCGCCCGGGTAGACGACATGGACGTAGGTATAGACCGTTCCCTCGGGTGCCTTAGGCGGGTCGCAGGTCTTCATGCCGGTGGGGCAGGCGACGAAGCTGCGCATGTCGGCGAAATTGCCTTCGGAGTTCGACAGTGCGCTTTCGACCTCTTCACCTTGCGGCCCGACGATCTTCGCGCCGAGCCTGAGGTCGAGGAAATCGCCCGCTTCGATTTGGCGCGCCAGCGCCTCGGCCTCGCCGTCGCTCACTGCCACATCGAGATCGGTCGGCGGTTCGTCGGCATCGCTGCCGCAGGCGCCGAGCGCGAGAACGAGGGGGAGGGCGACGGCGATACGGTTCATGACAGCGCTTCCTTTACCAGCCCGCTGGCCTTGCTCATGTCGAGAGTAGCGCCATGGCGGGCCTTAAGTTCCCCCATCACGCGGCCCATGTCCTTCATGCCCTCGGCACCGAGCTCGGCCTTGATCGCGGCGATGGCGGCGCGGGTCTCGTCCTCGCTCATCTGCCGGGGGAGGAATTCCTCGATCACCGCCAGCTCGGATTTCTCCTTGTCGGCGAGCTCCTGGCGCCCGCCATCCTCGTACATCTCGATCGATTCGCGGCGCTGCTTGGCCATCTTCAGGAGTACGTCGGTGACGAGGTCGTCGTCTTCCGGCTTTGTGTCCGAGGTGCGCAGCTCGATATCGCGATCCTTGATCTTGGCCCCGATCAGGCGCAGCGCGGCGGTGCGCTCCTTGTCCTTGGCCTTCATGGCAGTGACGGTTTCGGCCCGGATTTTTTCGCGCAGCATGGGATTTCCGATAGTTAGTGTCTGGTGTTCGCAGCCCATTTAGAACGGTGCACCGATATGCCAAGTGTTCTGCTTGACGGGAATCGCTGCGGCCCCTAGCGGCTGGGACTTAGCACACATCGCTGGAAACCTTTTACCCGGAGCGCCCATGGCCCTGTCCGCATCTTCGCACGCGCAACCTAAAGGCGCTACCGGAGTCCTCGTCCTCGGCGATGGCACCGTCATCTGGGGCAAGGGCTTCGGCGCCAGCGGCAGCGCGGTGGGCGAAGTCTGCTTCAACACCGCGATGACCGGATACCAGGAGGTGATGACCGACCCCTCCTACGACAGCCAGATCGTCACCTTCACCTTCCCGCATATCGGCAATGTCGGCGCGAACGAGGAAGACCATGAAAGCCGCGGCCTGGGCGCGGTCGGCTGCGTGGTGCGGCAGGAAGTGACGCCGCATTCGAACTTCCGCGCGCAGAACGAATTCGTCGAATGGATGCGCGAGCACGGCAAGATCGGCCTCTCGGGCGTCGATACGCGCGCGCTGACCCGCCGCATCCGCCTGTCGGGCGCACCAAATGCAGTGATTGCGCACAGCCCGCGCGGCGAGTTCGACCTCAAGGCGCTGAAGCAGCAGGCGGCGGAGTGGAGCGGGCTCGAAGGGCTCGACCTCGTCCCCGGCGTGACGCGCGATGGGCAAGAAGACTGGACCGGCGGGCACTGGCAGCTCGGCTTCGGCTATACCAATGGCCAGGCGGAAAAGCCGCATGTCGTCGCGATCGATTATGGTGCGAAGGACAATATCTTCCGCAATCTCGTGAAGGCGGGCGCGAAGGTCACCGTGGTGCCTGCGCGCAGCTCGTTCGACGAGATCATGGCCTTGAAGCCTGACGGCGTGTTCCTCTCCAATGGCCCGGGCGATCCGGCGGCGACGGGCGAATATGCGGTGCCGGTGATCAAGGCGCTGCTCGATGCCGACGTGCCGCTGTTCGGCATCTGCCTCGGCCACCAGATGCTCGGCCTCGCGGCAGGGGCGAAGACCGCCAAGATGTTCCAGGGCCACCGCGGCGCCAACCACCCCGTCCAGCGCGTAGGCGAGGGCTGGGGCGCGAGCGAGGGGCTTGTCGAGATCACCAGCATGAATCACGGTTTCGCGGTCGATGTCGACACGCTGCCGCCGGAGGTGGAGCAGACCCACGTCTCGCTGTTCGACGGCACCAATTGCGGCATTTCGATCAAGGGCAAGAAGGCGTTCGGCGTGCAATACCACCCCGAGGCGAGCCCCGGCCCGCAGGACAGCTTCTACCTGTTCGAGAAGTTCGTGGGGATGTTGGGGTGAGAGGAACGATTGCCTTCGTGTTTCTGCTCGGAGCCTGCAGCTCAGTATCACCTGACAATGCTAGGAAATGCGGAGTGACGGAGTATCAACTTCGCGAGGCAATCGACGCAGCCGCTCGACAAGAGCCATATACAAGCCGCCGGATCGGCAACTGTGATCTACTGAACGACGACGCAGGCAACGTTTCAGTCATCACGCCGGAAATTAGACAAAAAGTTGAGCAAATGATCGCTCGCGAGAAGACTGAGGCAAATAACTAATGCCCAAACGCACTGACATCTCCTCGATCCTCGTCATTGGCGCTGGCCCGATCATCATCGGCCAGGCCTGCGAGTTCGACTATTCCGGCACGCAGGCGATCAAGGCGCTGAAGGAAGAGGGCTACCGGGTCATCCTGGTCAACTCCAACCCCGCCACGATCATGACCGATCCGGAAATGGCCGACGCGACCTATGTCGAGCCGATCACGCCCGAGATCGTCGCCAAGATCATCGAGAAGGAACGCCCCGACGCGGTGCTGCCGACGATGGGCGGGCAGACTGCGCTCAACTGCGCGCTCGCGCTGTTCAACGATGGCACGCTGGAGAAATTCGGCGTGACCATGATCGGCGCCAATGCCGATGCCATCGACAAGGCCGAGAACCGCCAGCGCTTCCGCGAGGCGATGGACAAGATCGGGCTCGAAAGCGCGCGCAGCGGCGTCGCCAATACGGTCGAGGAGGCTTTTGCCGTGCTCGAACGCACCGGCCTTCCCGCGATCATCCGCCCCAGCTTCACGCTGGGCGGCACCGGCGGCGGTATTGCTTACAACAAGGCCGAGTTCGACAAGATCGTGCGCGAGGGTCTCGACGCATCGCCCACCACCGAAGTCCTGATCGAGGAATCGCTCCTCGGCTGGAAGGAATACGAAATGGAGGTGGTGCGCGACCGCAAGGACAATTGCATCATCATCTGCTCGATCGAGAACGTCGATCCGATGGGCGTGCACACGGGCGACTCCATCACAGTCGCGCCGGCGCTGACGCTGACCGACAAGGAATACCAGATCATGCGCACCGCCTCGATCGAGGTGCTGCGCGAAATCGGCGTGGAGACAGGCGGTTCGAACGTCCAGTTCGCGGTCAATCCGGCAGACGGCCGCCTGATCGTGATCGAGATGAACCCGCGCGTTTCGCGCAGCTCGGCCCTCGCATCCAAGGCCACCGGCTTCCCCATCGCGCGTGTCGCGGCGAAGCTGGCGGTGGGGTACACGCTCGACGAGATCCAGAACGAGATCACCGGCGCGACCCCGGCCAGTTTCGAACCGACGATCGACTATGTAGTCACCAAGATCCCGCGCTTCGCCTTCGAGAAATTCAAGGGATCGAAGAACGAACTGTCGACCGCGATGAAATCGGTCGGCGAAGTCATGGCGATCGGCCGCTGCTTCGCCGAATCGATGCAAAAGGCGCTGCGCGGGCTCGAGACGGGGCTCGACGGCTTCAATCGCATCACCGAATTCGAGAACGTCAGCCGCGAGGTGATCGTGGCCTCGCTCAGCAAGCGAACGCCCGACCGCGTGCTCAAGATCGCGCAGGCCTTCCGCGAGGATTTCACCGTCGAGGAACTGGCGAAAATCACCGGTTTCGACCCGTGGTTCCTGCGCCAGATCGAGGCGATCATCTACGAAGAGAAGATGATCGGCCACCAGGGCCTCCCGCGCGACGCCGCCGAAATGCGCCGGCTGAAGGCGATGGGCTTTTCCGACAAGCGTCTCGCCACGCTCGCGGTGCGCTCGGTCGGTGTGGCAGGCGGACTCGGCGAGACGCAGGCCAAGCGTTCGGGCCTGCTCCACGATGCGCTGCGCGCGATGGCCGGTGCCACCTCCGAACAGGAAGTGCGCGACCTGCGCCGCAAGCTCGGCGTCTATCCGGTCTACAAGCGGATCGACAGCTGCGCCGCCGAATTCGAGGCGGTCACGCCCTATATGTACTCGACCTACGAGGCGCCCAGCTTCGGCGAGGCCGAGGACGAGGCGATGCCGTCCGACCGCAAGAAGATCGTCATCCTCGGCGGCGGGCCCAACCGTATCGGCCAGGGCATCGAGTTCGACTATTGCTGCGTCCACGCCTGTTTCGCGCTGAGCGAGGCCGGGTTCGAGACGATCATGGTCAACTGCAACCCCGAAACCGTCTCGACCGACTACGACACCTCCGACCGGCTCTATTTCGAGCCGCTGACCGAGGAAGACGTGCTCGAAATCATGCGTGTCGAGATGTCGAAGGGCGAAGTCGTCGGCGTGATCGTCCAGTTCGGCGGGCAGACTCCGTTGAAGCTCGCCGCAGCGCTCGAACGCGAAGGGATCCCGATCCTCGGCACCAGCCCCGACGCGATCGACCTTGCCGAAGACCGTGAGCGCTTCGCCAAGCTGGTCAACCAGCTCAAGCTCAAGCAGCCGATGAACGGTATCGCCAAGAGCCGTGACGAGGCCGCCGCGGTGGCGCACCGCATCGGCTACCCGGTGCTGCTGCGTCCCTCCTACGTGCTCGGCGGGCGGGCGATGGAAATCGTCGACAGCGAGGCGCAGCTCGACGACTACATCGCCACCGCGGTCAATGTCTCGGGCGACAGCCCGGTGCTGGTCGACCAGTACCTGCGCGACGCGGTCGAATGCGACGTCGATGTCGTCGCCGACGGCACCGATGTCCGCATCGCAGGGGTGATGCAGCATATCGAGGAAGCGGGCGTCCATTCGGGCGATTCCGCCTGCACTCTGCCGCCCTACAGCCTCTCTGCCGACATCATCGCCGAGATGGAGCGCCAGGCGACCGATCTGGCAGTGGCGCTGAAGGTCCGCGGGCTGATGAATGTCCAGTTCGCGGTCAAGGACGGCGAGGTTTACCTGATCGAAGTCAACCCTCGCGCCAGCCGCACGGTGCCCTTCGTCGCCAAGGCCATCGGCCAGCCGATCGCCAAGGTCGCCGCGCGGGTGATGGCGGGCGAACGGCTCGACAGTTTCGAACCCTTCGACCTCAATCCGGACCACATGGCGGTCAAGGAAGCGGTCTTCCCCTTTGCGCGTTTCCCGGGCGCCGACCCAGTCCTTTCGCCCGAAATGAAATCGACCGGCGAGGTGATGGGGATCGACCGCGGTTTCGCCGCCGCCTTCCTCAAGTCGCAGTTGGGCGCCGGGATGAAGCCCCCGCAGTCCGGAACGCTGTTCGTATCGGTCAAGGATAGCGACAAGGCGGCGATCGTGCCGGCGGTCGAGACGCTGCTCGACAAGGGTTTCCGCGTCATCGCCACCGGCGGCACGCAGCGCTACCTTGCCGAACAGGGGCTGGCGGTCGAACCGGTCAACAAGGTTGCCGAAGGACGCCCGCATATCGTCGATGCGATCATCGACGGCGAGGTGCAGTTGATCTTCAACACCACCGAGGGTTGGCAGTCGCTGCTCGACAGCAAATCGATCCGCGAGGCCGCGCTGGAAAAGAAGCTGCCCTACTACACCACCGCTGCCGCTTCGCTTGCCGTGGCACAGGCGATCGCCGAGGTTTCGCCGGACCAGCTTGAAGTGCGTTCGTTGCAAGACTATTATAGCTGACAGAACACACGCCACCGATCCCCCCAGACATTCGAACCGATTGGGTTCCGCATCCCGGCGGACCGGGTTCGAATTGTTCCGGGGAACGGCTCGAACAGGAAGGACAAGGGGTCCTATGGAAAAAGTGCCGATGTTGGCCGAGGGCTACGAGAAGCTCACGGCGGACCTGAAGATGTTGCGTGCCGAACGCCCCAAGATCGTCGATGCGATCGAGGAAGCTCGCGCGCATGGCGACCTGTCGGAAAACGCCGAATATCACGCGGCGAAAGAACGCCAGGGCCAGGTCGAGGCCATGATCGGCGAGCTGGAGGACAAGATCAGCCGCGCGCAGATCATCGATCCCACCACGCTGAGCGGCGACAAGGTGATCTTCGGCGCGACCGTCACCCTGCTCGACGAAGACGACAAGCCGGTGCGTTATCAGATCGTCGGCCAGACCGAGGCAGACGCCTCGAAGGGACGGATCAGCTATAACTCGCCGATCGGGCGGGCGCTGATCGGCAAGCAGATCGAGGAGGAGGTCGAAGTGACCGTACCCTCGGGCGACAAGTTCTACCTGATCGACAAAATCGAGTTCATCTGATCGCGCGTTCCAAGGCCTGAGGCCGATCGGGATGTCGCGATGGCCCTCGGCGATGGGTCGTTCGTGGAATTGAAACGCATGAGGCTGGCGCGCGCGGATGCGGGCCGGCCTCAGCGTGTTGCTATCGTTGTCGCGGTCGAGACGACCGACCGGGTCAGGCGCCCGGGTCGAGCAGTTTGTGCAGGTGAACGATGACGTATTTCATTTCGGCATCGTCGACCGTGCGCTGGGCATTCGAGCGCCAGGCATCGACCGCGAGATCGTAGCTGCTGAAAACGCCGGCGACGTGGATACTTTCGGGATCGGCGAACGTCACGCTGCGCGGATCGGTGACGCGGCCACCCATCACGAGATAGAGCGTCTGCTTGCTCTCTTTTTCTTCCATCGGGATGTCTTTCTCTTGGGGAGGGCAGGAATGGCTGCGCCACATAGCGAAAGCGGCGCGACAGGCAAGCCCGCCGCGCCGCTATGGCCGGTCATGGTTGAAATGAAATCAGTGCGTCAGGCGGCTGCGAAGCGCGCGGTAGGCGCGGCTTCCCTTGCGACCGGCCTTGCGCACCGAGGCGCGGAGCGCGTCGCTCGCGGTATCGAGCTTGTAGGCGGCATCGCGGCGCAACCCCCGCGCGGTGGTTGCGGCGCTGTCGCCGAAATCCCCGATCCTGTCGCCGGCATATTGCGCGCCGTCGACCAGACCGTCGATCATGCGCGCGCCATAGGCGATCGCCGCGTCGGCCGCGAGCCCGGCGAAGGCTCCACCCCGCCGCCCGAGACGGCGGCCCTTCCGCGTCATCGCACCTGCGGCAAGCCCCAGAATGAGCACGCCGCCCACCACGGCCAGCGGATGCCTGCGCGTGAAATCGAGCGCGGTGTCGGCCACCTCTTTCGCCTGGTCGGCGAGGCTGCGCTGTTCATTGCGCTGCTCGCCCGCTTCGATCCGGGCCCGGAGCTGTTCGCGTTTTTCGGAATCGCTCAGCTTGCTATCGGCGCTGATCGGGGTGACATTGCTTTCGGCTGCATCGGCCATGAAATCCTCCGGAAAATGTGTTCGTGCGATCAACGAATCTCGGCGGTCCGATGTTCCTGCTCTTCGTCCGAATCCTCGTCGTCGCGTTCTTCGGGGGCGAAGCCGAGCAGCTCGAGGATCGGATTGCGCGCGAACCAGACCACCACCGCGGCGACCAGTGCGGCGAGGGCGCCCTTGTTGTCCTCGGCCATGTCCACTGCTTCTTCGTAAAGATCGGTCGCCCCATCCATGACGCGGTCCATCGCGCGTTCGGCGAGGCTCTTGTGCGTGAAATCGGCCTTGAGATGCTCGATATCGGCTTCGACCAGTGCCCGTGCGGAATCGCGCAGGTGCCGGTCTGCGATCATGCGTGCGCGGCGTGTGTTCACGACGGGTCCTCCACGTCGAATGCCTCGCGGATGTCGTCGATGCGGCGCTTGAGGAGGCGCAGCAGGATCACTCCGGCGATGACGAGCACCAGCGTGACCAGCGCAGTTGCGCCCCAGGCACCGATGAGCGGGACGAGGGCGATGACAAGGCCCACGGTCGCGGCGATCAGGGCCAGGTGGAACACGCCGAAGGCTCCGAAGCCGAAGGCGATTGCGCCCTTGGTACGGTTGGCGATGAACCCCGCGCGGCTCTTCTGGAACCGCAGTTCGGCTTCGGCATAGGTCTTGCCGTCCTCGATCAGCGCCAGGACGTCGTCGGTCAGCGAATAATCGTGACCGTCGTCGCCCTGCGGATCGGTAGCTTCGTGCTCGTCAGGCAGATCGAGCGGGCCGGCAAAATCGTCCGTACGCTCGGGTTCATCGTCCCGCATTCAGTCCCCCGTGGCAGCTCGCTCAGCGCGAGCTGCGGAATAAACGCGAAAACATGAAGCCGACAAGCGCGGCGATGCCGAGCGCCTTGCCCGGGCTCTTGCGGACGAATTCACGGCCATCCTCGACCAGGTCGTCCACGCTCTTCTCGTCGAGCTTGGTGGCGTAGGTGTCGAGCGACTTCGAGGCGCTGCGGGCATAATCGCCATATTTCGCGCCCAGCTTCTCGTCGACCTGGTGGGCATTCTCACTGACCAGCTTGCTCAGCGAGCGAAGACCTTCGCCGGCCTTGACCTTGCCTTCGGTGGCGAGCTCGCGGCCCTTGACCTTGGCTTCCTCGCCATAGGCCTTGGCGTCGGTCACCCAGTCTTCGCCTTTGCCCTTCGCCTGGTCGCGATAGGCGACGGCACGATCGCGACCCTCGGCCTTGAGTGCCGCAGCACCCGCCTTGGCTTCTTCCAGGGCGGCATTGAAACGCGATTTCGCTTCGGCGCGGTTGTCGGTGGTTGCGCTAGTGGTGGGCTTGGTCACGGGAGCCTTCTCCTTGGCTGTACCGGTCTTGGCCGCGGTCTTGCGCGGCTTCGCGGTGGTGGTTTTCTTGGCTGTGTTTGTCTTGGTGGTAGGGGTCTTGCGCTTTTTGGGCGCGCCGCCTGCGGGGGTCTCTGCCATGGTAATCGTCCTTGCCCTCAATTCGTATTCGTCCGGCGTGATCGCCTTCCACGTTGCAACGCAACTTGCACAGCAATGTTCCGACGCATAGAGCGCTGCGGACTCCCCACCTGGGGGTGTTTTAGACAATTACAACACCTTTGCCCGGAGCGCTAGCACCCATGACCGCAATCATCGACATCCACGCCCGCGAGATTCTCGATTCTCGGGGGAATCCGACCGTTGAAGTCGATGTACTGCTCGACGACGGCAGCTTCGGGCGGGCCGCGGTGCCGAGCGGTGCCTCGACCGGCGCGCACGAGGCGGTCGAGCTGCGCGACGGCGACAAGGATCGCTATCTCGGCAAGGGCGTGACCAAGGCGGTCGATGCGGTCAACACCGAGATCCGCGACCTGCTGGTCGGGGCCTTCGACGCCGAGGACCAGCGCGACATCGACCTCTCGATGATCGCGCTCGACGGCACGCCCAACAAGGGGAGGATCGGCGCCAACGCCATCCTCGGCACCAGCATGGCGGTGGCCAAGGCGGCTGCAAACGCGCGCGGCCTACCGCTCTACAGCTATATCGGCGGCGTCTCGGCGCATGTCCTGCCCGTGCCGATGATGAATATCATCAATGGCGGCGAACATGCCGACAACCCCATCGACATCCAGGAATTCATGGTCATGCCGGTGGGCGCCGACAGCCTCGCCGAGGCGGTTCGCTGGGGAGCAGAGGTCTTCCATACGTTGAAGAAGAAGCTCCACGAGAATGGACTCGCGACCGCCGTGGGCGACGAAGGCGGCTTTGCTCCCGACCTCGCCAGCACGCGCGACGCGCTCGACTTCATCATGGCATCGATCGAGCAGGCTGGGTTCAAGCCGGGCGAGGACATCGCTCTGGCGCTCGACTGCGCCTCGACCGAATTCTTCAAGGGCGGCAAGTACGAGATAACGGGCGAGAAACTCTCGCTCGACGGACATGAGATGGCCGAGTACCTCGACAAGTTGTGCCGCGACTATCCGATCCGCTCGATCGAGGACGGCATGGCCGAGGACGATTTCGAAGGCTGGAAGGCGCTCACCGACCGCATCGGCAATACGGTGCAACTGGTGGGCGACGACCTGTTCGTCACCAATCCGCAGCGTCTGCGCGAAGGGATCGATCAGGGCCTCGCGAACTCGCTACTGGTCAAGGTCAACCAGATCGGCACGCTGTCGGAAACGCTCGACGCGGTGAGCATCGCCAATCGCGCCGGCTATACCGCGGTGATGTCTCACCGTTCGGGCGAAACCGAGGATGCGACCATTGCAGATCTCGCGGTCGCCACCAATTGCGGACAGATCAAGACCGGCAGCCTGGCGCGTTCGGACCGGCTCGCCAAATACAACCAGCTGATCCGCATCGAGGAAGAGCTGGGGGACAGCGCCATCTATGCCGGACGCAGCTGCTTCGGCCGAATCGGTTCCTGATCGTCATCTCGCCCGAAGATCCGCTAGGCGCGGTTCTTCGGGTGAAACCAGTATTGCCACACGCCCCAGGCATTGATCAGCAGCAGCACGCCGTTCATTGCGGCAAGCGGGAGGGCATCACTGGTCAGCCCGATGTAGATCCACAGCATCGAAACCAGGCAGAACAGCACGAAGCCCCACGCCGTCGGGCGCCGGCCCAGGTCGAAGGCAATGAGTGCTGCTGCGATTATGGCGCCGATCGAGGCGACCCATTCGATCGGTCCGTTCATTCTCGTCTCTCCTGCATGATTGTCAGGACGCACGGCTCTCGTTAGCGTTCCGGCTATTGCTCTTTGTGGGAGGGGAGCTTGGCGGATTTTCCGGTGCATCCGGACGAGGTGAGCGCAGCTTGGCTCAGCGAAGAGCTGGGCGCGCGCGTCGACGCGGTCAGCTGGGAGCCGATCGGCACCGGCCAGGTTGGCGACAGCGTGCGCTTTCACCTCGAAGGAGAGGGAGTCCCGAATACGCTGGCGGGCAAGTTTCCGGCCGCAGATGCTACCAGTCGCGGAACGGCGGCCATGTTCGGACTCTACCGCAAGGAAGTGGAATTCTACCGACAGGTCGCGCCCCTGCTCGATGTGCGCTTGCCCCATGTGCATTTTGCGGCCGTCGACGAAATCGGAAGCGCGTTCGTTCTCCTGTTCGAGGATCTCGGTCCGGCACGGCAGGGGGACCAGATTTCCGGCTGCACGATCGCAGATGCCCACGCCGCCATGCGGCAGGCAGTGGCGATCCATGCGCCGAGCTGGGGCCGCGAGGACCTGCTCCAGGCCGAGTGGATCAAGCCGCCCGCCGACCTGAAGGAGCGTCTCGGAACGATGTATCCGCAGGCGCAGGCGATCTTTCGCGAGCGCTACGCCGCCGCGCTCGAACCCGAATTCATGGCTTTGTGCGAGGAGCTTTCCGAGGCCAGCGCGCACTGGTTCGGACGCGAAGAACCGCCGCAATGCGTGGTGCACGGCGATTATCGCCTCGACAACATGCTGTTCGACATTTGCGGGGGAGCGGAAGCCATCGCCGTGCTCGACTGGCAGACGGTGGCGGTGGGCCGGCCGATGACCGATGTCGGCTATTTCATGGGATGTGGCGTGGGCGAGGCGCTGTGGCGCGACCACGAAGAACAATTGCTCGAGCTGTGGCGGTCCGAAATGCAGGCGCGCGGCGTCGTGCTGGAGCGGGACGACATCGAACGCGATTACCGGCTCGGTATCCTCCACGGCGTTTCGACGGCGGTTTTCAGCGCGGCCTTCGTAGAGCGGACCGAGCGCGGCGATGCCAATTTCCTGTCCATGGCGCGCGGGGCCTGTTCGCTGGCGCTGGCGCGCGATAGTATCGGGGCCTTGAAGGAGACGATCTAGTGGTTTTGAGCCGCGGCGACGATTATCCGATACACCAGACGCCGGAACCGGTTGCCTATGCCGGGACCGACCGCAATTTCTACGACCGCTATTTCTTCAACGGCTATGCCCCCGATGGCAGCGGGTTCTTCGCGGTCGCCCTGGGCGTGTACCCGCATCTCGATGTGATAGACGCGCATTTCAACATCGTCCGCGACGGGGTGCAGCACTGCATCCACGCCAGCGCCGAGCTGGGCATGGAGCGAATGGCGATGGCGGCCGGTCCGATCTCGGTCGAGATCATCGAGGCGCTGAACATCCTGCGGATCCGGCTGGAACCCTGCGAGGGAATGGCGGCGGACATAACCTTCACCGGGCGGGCCTTCCCGATCGAGGAGCCGCGCTTCGCTCACCGCATCGGTCCGCGTGCCTTCATGGACTATACGCGGCTGACACAGAACGGCACTTACCAGGGCTGGATCGAAGTCGACGGCGAACGGCGCGACCTGGCCGAAGGGACACTCGGAACGCGCGACCGGAGCTGGGGTGTGCGCCCTATCGGCGCGCGCGACATGCAGCCAATGCCCGGGCACACCTT
>Ga0066644_10000817_pt1 | contig 18708 bp, 13 predicted proteins | sample CryGeyCG2114_020_FD_62735 | JGI IMG/M metagenome (GOLD analysis project Ga0066644, IMG submission 62735) | Groundwater microbial communities from aquifer - Crystal Geyser CG15_big_fil_post_rev_8/21/14_0.20 | ecosystem: Environmental > Aquatic > Deep subsurface > Groundwater | place: USA: Utah...
TCTTCGCCGTGCCGGGCTCGGCCATGGACCCGCGGGCCCGCGGGACCAACGATTTGATTCGCCAGGGCGCCACCCTCACGGAATCGGCGGACGACGTGTTCGCCGTGCTGAGCGACCGGCGGTCGCCGGCGACTCCAGAAATTTTCGTTGAAAAACAAAGCGTTGAAAATCAGACGGCCGACGAGGAGAACACCGACGCCGCCCGCGCCCAGATCCTCGAAGCCCTCGGCCCGGCGCCGACGACTGTTGACGAATTGATCCGCGTTTGCCACTTCTCCCTTCCCGTGGTGTCGACGGTTTTGCTTGAACTCGAACTGGCAGGCCGGTTAGAGAGGCACCCCGGCAGCAGAGTATCGCTGCTCATGGACCAGTAGCCGGCCCGGGCAGCGGCCCCGGAAGGCCGGCCGAGAAAAGGCAAGTCTTGCATGACCGACGTCGTCGTCGTTGAAAGTCCGGCCAAGGCTAAGACGATCAACAAGTACCTGGGACCCGGTTACACGGTGCTGGCCAGCTACGGTCACATCCGTGATCTGCCGTCCAAGGACGGCTCGGTGCGCCCTGACGCCGACTTCGAGATGGACTGGGAAATCGACGCCAGGGCCGAAAAGCACATCAAGGCCATCGCCGACGCCGTCAAGGGTGCGGACAAGCTGTACCTCGCCACCGACCCGGACCGCGAGGGCGAGGCCATCTCCTGGCACGTGCGCGAGGTCCTGGAGAAAAAGAACGTGCTCGCGAACGTCGACGTGAAACGCGTCGTGTTCAACGAAATCACCAAGGACGCGGTGAAGGACGCCTTCCGGCATCCCCGCGACCTGGACAAGGAACTGGTCGATGCCTATCTGGCGCGCCGGGCGCTCGACTATCTGGTCGGCTTCACCCTGTCGCCGGTGCTGTGGCGCAAGCTGCCGGGCTCGCGCTCGGCGGGGCGGGTGCAGTCCGTCGCCTTGCGGTTGATCTGCGAGCGCGAGGCCGAGATCGAGGTCTTCAGGCGTCAGGAGTTCTGGACCATCAAGGCGACCTTCGCCGCGCCGGGCGGGCACAAGCTCGCGGCGCAGCTCACCCACCTGGACGGCAACAAACTGGGCAAGATGGACCTGGGCTCCGCCGCCGATGCCGAGCGCGCCAAGCGGACCGTCGAGGGCGGCAGCTTCACCGTCGCCGACGTGCAGCGCAGGCAGACGCGGCGCAACCCGGCCCCCCCCTTCACCACCTCGACCCTGCAGCAGGAAGCCGCGCGCAAACTTTACATGAGCGCTAAGCGGACCATGCAGGTCGCCCAGCGCCTTTACGAAGGCGTCAACATCGGCGGCGAGGCGGTGGGCCTGATCACCTACATGCGAACGGACGGGGTGCAGATGGCGGCCGAGGCCGTGGCCGCCTGCCGCGACCACATCAAGGGCACGTACGGCGCGCCCTACCTGCCGGACCAGCCGCGTATTTATAAGACCAAGGCCAAGAACGCCCAGGAGGCCCACGAGGCGATCCGCCCGACGGACATCGCCCGCCGCCCCGAGGACGTGGCTCAATACCTCGACAACGATCAGCGCAAGCTCTACGACCTGGTCTGGAAACGCACGGTGGCGAGCCAGATGGAGAACGCCGTGCTCGACCAGGTTTCCGTCGACATCGCCGCCGGCGACGGCTCCAGCCAACTGCGCGCGACCGGCTCGGTCATCGCCTTCGACGGCTTTCTCAAGGTCTATCAGGAAGGCAAGGACGAACAGGACACGTCCGAGCGCGATGACGAGGACAAGCTGCGCATCCTGCCCGACGTGAAGGAGGGCGAGCATCTGGCCCGCCAGGAAGTGGCGGCCGAACAACACTTCACCCAGCCGCCGCCGCGCTATACCGAGGCCAGCCTGGTCAAGCGCCTGGAGGAACTGGGCATCGGCCGGCCGTCGACCTATGCCTCCATCATATCGGTGCTGCAGGATCGCAACTACGTGAAGCTGGAGAGCCGCCGCTTCGAGCCCGAGGACCGCGGCCGCCTGGTGACCGCCTTCCTCGCCAGCTTCTTCGAACGCTACGTGGAGTACGGCTTCACGGCCGAGCTTGAGGATCGGCTCGACGACATCTCCGGCGGGCGGCGCGACTGGAAACAGGTGCTGCGCGATTTCTGGGACGCCTTCTCCCGCGCCGTCGACGAGACCAAGGATCTGCGCGTGCGCGAGGTTCTGGACGCCCTGGACGAACTTCTCGGCCCGCATTTCTTCCCCGCCACCGGCGACGGCAAGGACCCGCGCAAATGCCCCGCCTGCGCCGACGGGCGCCTGGGCCTGAAACTGGGCAAGTTCGGCGCCTTCATCGGCTGCTCCAACTACCCCGAATGCCGCCACACCCAGGCGCTGGCCGTGCCGAACGGCGACAACGGCGAGGGTGCGGAAGCGGCACCCGAGGTGTTTCCCCGCCTGCTGGGCAGCGATCCCGAAACGGGCCTGCCGGTCACCGTACGCAAAGGCCCCTACGGCGCCTATGCGCAGCTGGGCGATGCGGACGCGGACGAAGGGGCCAAGCCCAAGCGCGCCTCCCTGCCGCGCGGCATCAGCCCGGCGACCATCGACCTGGGGACGGCGCTGGGTCTGCTGGCCCTGCCGCGCGAGGTCGGCCCGCATCCGGAGACCGGCGACATGATCACCGCGGGCCTGGGCCGCTTCGGCCCATTCCTCAAGATGGGCGGCACCTACGTGTCGCTGAAGGGCGACGACGACGTGCTGACCGTCGGCCTCAACCGGGCGGTCGCCCTGTTCGCCGACAAACCGCGCAAGGATCCTCCCAAGGAATTGGGCAAGCATCCGTCCGACGGCAAGCCGGTCGTCATGAAGGCCGGCCGCTGGGGCCCCTTCGTGCAGCACGGCAAGCTGATGGCCTCCCTGTCCAAGGATACCGACAAGGACGCCGTGACCCTCGAAACGGCCGTGGAGCTTTTGAACGCCAAGGCCGCCAAGGACGGCAAGAAGGCCCCCGCCGCCAAGAAGCCGGCTCAGAAGAAAGCGGCCAAGAAGACGGCCGCCAAGAAAGCGGGCGCAAAGAAGAAGACTGCCGAGAAGACCGCGGACGGCGACGCGGCACCCTCCGCCTCCGACGCCTGATCCGGGGCCCGGGCCTTGGCCAAGAACCCGAAATCGAAGCCTCCCTTCCCGACGCGGGAGGAGATCCTGGAATTCATCCAGTCGAGCCCCAAGCGCGTGGGCAAGCGCGAGATCGCTCGGGCCTTCAAGCTGGGATCGGAAGGCAAGGTGATGCTGCGCGAGATCCTGAAGGATCTGGAAACCGGCGGCGTGCTGCAGCGAGGCCGCGGCAAGCGGTTCGCCGAGCCGGGCACCCTGCCCGAGGTCACGGTCCTGCACATCACCGGGATCGACGCCGAGGGCGAACTGCTGGCCCGCCCGGAAACCTGGGACGAAGCGGCCGGCCCCGCCCCCGCCATCTACATGCACCCCGAACGCAAGGGGCAGCAGGCGCTCGGCACGGGCGACCGGGTGCTGGCGCGCCTGGAGCGAACGGGGCGCGGAGTTTACTGGGCACGCACCATCCGCCGTCTGCCGTCGGCCCCGGCGACGATTATGGGCGTCTACCGGGAGATCGGCGGCGAAGGCCGCATCGAAAGCACCGACCGCCGCGCCAAGCAGGACTTCATCGTGCCGGCGGGCCAGGCCGGCGGCGCCAAGCCGGGCGACCTGGTGCGCGCCCAGGTCCTGCCGGGCAAGGACCTGGGCCTGCGCAAGACCAAGGTGACGGACGTCCTGGGCGGCATGGACGACCCCCGGTCGATCAGCCTGATCTCCATCCACGAGCACGAACTGCCCAGCGAGTTCCCGCCTGACGCGCTCGACCAAGCCAAGGCGGCCGGTGCGGCGCCGCTCGGCGACCGGGTCGACCTGCGCGATTTGCCGCTGGTCACCATCGACGGCGCCGATGCTCGCGACTTCGACGACGCCGTGTTCGCCGAGCCGGATCCGGACCGCAAGGGCGGCTGGCACCTGGTGGTCGCCATCGCCGACGTGTCGTGGTACGTGCGGCCGGGCGATGCGCTCGACCGCAGCGCCTACGACCGCGGCAACAGCGTCTATTTTCCGGACCGCGTGGTGCCCATGCTGCCGCATGAACTGTCAACGGGCTGGTGCTCCCTGAACCCCAAGGAGGATCGCCCCTGCCTGGCCGCGCACCTGTGGATCGACGAGGACGGCAACCTGAAGCGCCACCGCTTCGAGCGGGCCATGATGCGCTCGGCCGCGCGCCTGACCTACGAACAGGTGCAGGCCGCCCGTGACGGCCGGCCCGACGATGCGACGGACGTCCTGACGAAGGACGTCATCGCTCCCCTGTACGGTGCCTATGCGGCCCTGGCCAGGAACCGCCACGCGCGCGGCGTGCTGGAACTGGACCTGGCCGAACGCAAGGTGAATATCGACGACAGGGGCCGTGTCACCGGGATCGTCCAGCGCGCGCGCTTCGACAGCCATCGCCTGATCGAGGAGTTCATGATCACGGCCAACGTGGCGGCGGCGGAAGCCCTTGAAAAGAAAAAGCTTCCCTGCATGTACCGGATCCACGACCAGCCCAGCCCGGTGAAGATCGGGGCCCTGGCGGAAGCGCTTGCCACCATCGGCCTGAAGTTCTCCAAGGGTCAGGTCATGCAGTCGAAGCATTTCAACCAGGTGTTGGCGAAAGCCAAGGACGGACCTTTCGAGCGCATGGTCCAGGAACTGGTCCTGCGCTCCCAGGCCCAGGCGGAATACGCCCCCGACAACATCGGCCACTTCGGCCTGGCGCTCCGGCGCTATTGCCACTTCACATCGCCGATTCGGCGCTATTCGGACCTTCTGGTGCACCGCGCCCTGATCCGCGGCGGCAAGATGGGCGAGGGCGCGCTGGAGACCGACCATCGCGATTTCGCCGAGATGGGCCAGCACCTTTCGTTCACGGAGCGGCGGGCGGCGGCGGCCGAGCGCGCGGCCGTCGACCGCTTCACGACGCAATTCCTGTCCGACCGCGTGGGCGCCACCTTCCGGGGCCGCGTCAACGGCGTCACCCGCTTCGGCCTGTTCATTACCCTGGACGACACGGGCGCCGACGGCCTGATCCCCATCCGTTCCCTGCCCGACGACTATTACATCCACGACGAGGCCCACAACCGCCTGCGCGGTCGCTCGACGGGCAGGACCTATGTCCTGGGCGAGGCCGTGGAGGTTCGCCTGGTGGAGGCCCGGCCGCTGACCGGCGGCATGGTGTTCGAGCTGATGGACGGCGGCACCGAAGGTGGCGGCGGACGGGCGCGCGGACGCCTGAGTCCCGGTGGGCGGCCCTCGGGCGGCGGCCGGAAGGGTCGTGACCGCCAAGGCGGGCGCGACAAGGGCCGCAAAGGCAAAAGCGGCGGCAAGCGGGGGCGTGGCTGAACCACTCCTGCGTGCGCGGCACGGCCGTCACGAAGTTTTCATAATGACGAGGGCGTGAAAATCGCCGACAATCCTGACCTATGATCCGAATGCCCTCCCTCGATTGCGGGAACCGCCTCGGCCTGCGCGCAGCCGCCCTATCGGCGGCCCTACTGCTCGCCGCCTGCGCGGCGACCCAGCCGGCCCAGGAGACTGCCCGCAAGGACGGCGGGTTTTCCATGCCGGCGGCGACCGAGGTCATCGCCACAGGCTACGAGAACGTCGCCGAGAAATACCTGCAACCCCTTCCCGTCCGCGAGATCGGCATGGAAGGCCTGCGCGGTCTGGGCGCCATTGACCCGGCGTTCGCCGTCGAGATCGGCAAGGATTCCCTCATGCTGACCGACAACGGTCGCGAGTTCGCGCGCGAACCGCTGCCCAGGGGCGACGACGCCTACGGCTGGGCGCGGCTGACGGCGCGGGCGTCGCTTGCCGCGCGGGACTGGTCCGAGGAGATGCGCCGCGCCAGCCCGGAGAAAATCTACGAGGCCGTGTTCGACGGCATGCTGTCGGAATTGGATATCTATTCGCGCTATTCCGGGCGCGAGGAAGCGCAACGCAACCGTGCCCGACGCGACGGATTCGGCGGTGTCGGACTGCGCTTCCGCCAAACCGGCGATATGATCGAGGTCTACCGCATCACCCCCGGAACGCCGGCGGCGGAAGCGGACCTGAGGGTCGGCGATGTCATCGTGTCCGCGGACGACGTGCCGTTGAAGGGCCTTCCGGCGCGCAAGATCGTCAAGCTGTTGCGCGGACCCGTCGATACGTCGGTACGCCTGCGCCTGACCCGTGCGGACAGGCCCGAAGGCTGGGCCGTCGACCTGATCCGCCGCCACATCGTGCCGACAACGGTGAGCCATACCGTCGAGGACGGCGTCCTCTACGTCGCGGTCGACAGCTTCAACCAGAAGACGGCCGAGTCCGTGAAGAAGGCCATCCTCAAAACCAAGGCCGAGGCCAAGGCGCCGCTCAAGGGAATGGTCATGGACCTGCGCGGCAATCCGGGCGGGCTTCTGCGCCAGTCCATCAAGCTCGCCAACCTGTTCCTGACCCAGGGCCACATCATCACCACCCGCGGCCGCCACCCTGACAGCGTGCATCACTACAACGCGGACGGCGACGACGTCCTGAACGGGCTGCCGCTGGTCATCCTGATCGACGGCAAGTCGGCCTCGGCGGCCGAGATCACCGCCGCCGCCCTGCAGGACCGGGGGCGCGCCGTGGTCGTCGGCACTTCGTCCTACGGCAAGGGCAGCGTGCAGACGGTCATCCGCCTGCCCAACGACGGTGAACTGACCATCACCTGGTCCAAGTTGATCACGCCGACGGGCTATACCTTGCACGGCCTGGGGGTACATCCAATCGTGTGCACGTCGTCCCAGGCCGACGTTCCCGCCGCGGCTCGGCGCGACCCGGCCCTGGCGGCGGTCGGCGCGGAGAAGACCCAGACCGACATCCTGGCCCGCTGGCGGCGCGGCGGAATTCTGGACGAGCAGGAGCGCACACGCCTGCGCGCCACCTGCCCCCCGGAACGTCACTCGGATACCCAGGACCGCCAGGTGGCGAAGCGCATCATCGAGGACCGCTCCCTTTACGCCCGCGCCCTGACGATTACCGCCGCCACCGCGCGGGCCGACACGGCGGCCCTGGAATAGGACGCCCGGCCTCCGGCCCGCCGCCCCCGCCGAAGGTCTTGACTTGCGCGCCGGGGGCTGTATGTTTCGCGCCTCCGACGTGACTGAAAACCGAAGCGGAACCACGCACCATGGCAAAACCGGCCACCATTCTTGTCAAGATGGTCAGCACCGCTGACACCGGCTTCTTCTACGTAACGAAGAAGAATCCGCGCAACTCGACGGAAAAGTTCGAAATGCGCAAGTACGACCCCGTGGTCCGCAAGCACGTGACGTTCAAGGAAGAAAAGATCAAGTAAGGCACCCGCGCCCGCTTGACCTTCCCTCTCCGGGGAAGCCCTTCACCGAAAACGACAAATTGCAACCGCCGCAGGCTTTAATCGTCGGCGGTTTCGGTTTGCCTGCCCGCCGGCGGGTCGGCGCGCACGACCCGGTCGCGGCCGTCGTGCTTGGCCATGTAAAGGGCCTTGTCCGCGCGCTCGATCAGGTCCGCCACCGATTCTCCCGGGTTCGATGAAACCGCGACCCCGGCGCTCAAAGTGACAGAGATCTGTCTGCCGTCGGGAAGCGCCACGGGTTCCTCGGCGACCTTGGTGCGGATACGGTCGGCGACGGAATAGGCGATGTCGAGCGGCGTGTCGGGCATGGCGACGACGAACTCCTCGCCGCCGAAGCGGGCAGCCGTGTCGAAACCGCGCACGTTGCGCAGCATCCGCCTGGCCACGGTGCGCAGCACCTCGTCCCCCGCAGCGTGGCCGTAGGTGTCGTTGACCCGCTTGAAATGGTCCAGGTCGATGAGCAGCAGGGACAGGCCGTGGCCGCCGTCGCCGGCGCGCTTGACGATGCCGTCCAGGTGGGATTCCAGATAGCGGCGGTTGTGCAGGCCTGTCAGGCCGTCGGTCAGCGCCAGGGCCAGATGCTGCTGGAAACTCGACTGCAGCATCTCCTGATAGCGCTTGCGGCGCACCTGGGTGCGCACGCGGGCGACGATCTCCTGTTCGTCGACGGGGCGCACGACGCAGTCGTTGACCCCCAGTTCCAGGCCCTTGATCAGGTTGGTTTCGTCCTCGGCGTCGCCGATCAGCAGAATCGGCACCTGACGCGTGGGTTCCTGCGAGCGCAGGCGCGACGCCAGACGCAGCGGCTCGTCTCCCTCGAAGTCCATGGACACCACGACCACGTCCGGCAGGTCCTCGGCGATATTGCCGGCAGCCTCGCCATAGGAATTCAGAACCGTCACGGCGTGGCCGTCGCGCTCCAGCACGTCCTTGATGTTGCCGCTTTGAATCTCGCTGGTATCGACAACAACGATCCGCGCGCCGCGGGAATTGAAGTCGGACAGGTCCTGATCGACGTTGAAGCCCAGGTCGCGCGACGTCTGCTGATGCAGGGACCATTGGTCGAAGGTCCGTTTCATGCGCACCAACGAGCGCACGCGGGCGAACAGCATGGTATCGTTCAACGGCTTGGTGAGGAAATCGTCGGCGCCCGCCTGCAGGCCGCTGACCCTGTCGCGCATGTCGTTGAGAGCCGTCACCATGACCACCGGGATATGCGCCGTGCGCGGAGTCTTCTTGACGCGGCGGCACACCTCGAACCCATCCATGCCCGGCATCATGACGTCGAGCAGGATCAGGTCCGGCAACTCGCGGCCTAGAGTCTCGAGCGCCGTCGGCCCGTCGTGCGCGGTGATGACGTCGTAATATTCGCTGGTCAGCTTGGCGGCCAGCACCTTCACGCTGGCGGCGAGATCATCGACGATGAGAATACGTGCCGTCATGCCCCGTCACCGCCCCGCCCGACGGCGGTCAGTCCAGGAACTTTGCAACCGTTTCCAGGAACGTGGGCACGGAAATCGGCTTGGCGATATAACCTTCGCAGCCGCCTTCCCTGATCTTTTCCTCGTCCCCCTTCATGGCGAAGGCGGTGACGGCGATGACCGGAATCTCCTTCAGGGTGTCGTCGGCCTTCAGCATCTTGGTGACCTCCAGACCCGAAATTTCCGGCAACTGGATGTCCATCAGGATCAGGTCCGGGCGATGTTCCTGCGCAAGCTGAATGGCGTCCCGGCCGTCCATGGTCTGAATGGTGTTGTAACCGTTGGCCTGCAGCAGGTCGTTGAACAACTTCATGTTGAGATCGTTGTCCTCAACAATCAAAATCGTCTTCGCCATATTTCGTTCTTTCGATCCATTTCGGGGCCGCCAAAAGCGCCGGACGCGGCGCCACGGCCCACACCCGATAAAGGCACCCGGCCGGAGCGGATTTCACCGTCACGCTTAGTCGCGATAGTGTCCGAAACACCCCGGCAAGTCAAACGACGGAAGGCGCGGAAATCATTCGCCGCGGACCTCTTCGACCATGTCTTCCAGGCGGTCCACGTCGTCAATCACCAAGCGGTCCTTCTGGCGTTCGACCACGCCCTGGCGCGACAGGTCGGACAGCACGCGTGCGACCGTCTCGCGGGTCGTCGATACACGGCTGGCGATATCGCCGTGCACGGGGATGGGTTTCAACTCGGCCCGGTTCTCGCCGACCATGTTGTTGCGCGCGAGACGCAACAGGTCCGCCTGGACCCGGTTGTTGGCGGCCAGCGTGCTGAGATCCATGATGCGATCGGTCGACGTTCGCACGATGCGAGTCAGCGAACGCATCACACGCAGGGTGACGTCGAAATGTTCCGACAACAGCAGAAGGAAACGTTCCTGCGACAAGGACGCGATCACCGTGTCGGTCAGCGCCATGACGCTGGCCGAACGCGGCTCGCCGTCGATCGCCGCAAGGTCGCCGAAGTGCCCGCCCGTATTGACGTCGTCCAGCGTGATTTCGCGCCCCGACAGGGAATAGATGACGACCCGGACAGCGCCGGACACCACGAAAAACACATCCCGCGTTTCGCTTTGGCGGTCGATGATCTGTTCCTGCGCGGCGTAGGTCTTCCACAAACACGCCTGTTCCAGGCGCGCGATTTCGGACGCGCTCAGTTCCTGCAGCAAATGCACCTGCGCCAGCGATCGCGCACTTCCGTCCGACACGCGATGCCCCCTTCGCCTAATACAAGAGCAACTTCGTTAATTCGATCTTATGCAAGAACTCCGGCCAACTCCAAAGGATAATGAATCCGCGCCGCGCAGAGGATTCAGGCATCCAGGACCGCCGCCGCGCCGGCCCGGCGGGGATCGCCCGCTGCCTCGAAGTCCGCGGCGCCACGGACCGCCGTGTGAACGCCCCCGAAGAACAGGTTGCGTTCCGGCCAGGCCCGGAAGTCGGAGAACTCCGCCGTGACCGCGTCCCGGGCCTCGCGCGGCCATCCCGGCTCGATATCCAGGTGGCCGCGCTCCACGTGAATGCGGGGGGCGGCCACCGCCGCCTCCGCCGGCATGGCGAAGGCGACCAGGTTGAGGATGACCTGGAGGATCGCCGTGCGGATGCGGTTGGAGCCGCCCGAGCCAAGCACGTGCAGGCGATCGCGGGCGAGCACCGCGGTCGGCGCCATCATCGAGCCCAGGCGCACGCCGGGCGGCCAGCTGTCGAAACCATGGGGGTTGATGTCCTCCTCGCCCAGCATGTTGTTCATCATCACGCCGGTTCCCGGCACGACGTAGCCGGAACCCTCGCCGTTGGACAGGGTCAGCGCGCAGGCGTTGGCGTCACCGTCAATGACGCTGATATGGGTCGTGCCGCGCCGCACCTGGGGATGCAGGGCAAGCGCCCCCCTGTAGGCGGCGACGGTTTCGGGCGCCAGCAGGCGGACCAGGTGGTCCGGCCCGGCGTCCCGGCGGGCGCCGTCCGTCAGGTCGAGGGCCCGGGCAAGCGCCGTCAGATGGCTCGGCGCCCCCCAGGGTCCGCCGAGCCCGCCAGCCCCTTCCAGCACCTTCAGGGCGAAGGCGATGAGCAGGCCGCCGGTCGACGGCGGGGGATTGGTCAGGATGCGCGCCCCGGCGAAGTCCACGGAAAGGGGCTGCCGTTCCTCGGTGCGGTAGGCGGCAAGGTCCCTCTCCGTCAGCGTGCCGCCGCCCGCACGGCAATCCTCGGCGACGCGGTGGGCGACCTCGCCCATGTAGAACAGGTCCCGTCCCTCGCGCACCAGCGCGTCCAGGAAATCGGCCGCGTCAGGATTGCGGAAGCGGTCGCCCGCGCCGATCAGGCGGTCCGACGCGCCGGGCCGGGCGAAGATGTGGCGGGCCTCCTCGCCGGCCATGTAGATCTGACCGACGACGTCGAACAGATAGCCCTGGAAAGGTGTCAGCTCGTAGCCGTCGCGCGCCACGGCGAGCGCGGGCTCGACAAGCCGCTCAAGCGGCATGCGCCCGAGCGCGCGATGTACGTGGAACAGCCCGTCGACGGCGCCGGGTACGGCCATCGAGCCGAGCCCGATATGGAATTCCTGCTGCGCCGCGCCGAAGTCGGCGACGACCGAATGGAAATCCCGGCCATGCGGCTCCGGCCCGCGCATCGGCGTCTGGGCGAAGAAGTCGAACAGGCGCGCCGCCTGCCCAGCCGGCCGCGCCAAAAGGAACCCGCCGCCGCCGAAAGACGCCAGCACCGGCTCGGCCACCGTGGCCGCGCACATGGCCGCCAGGGCGGCGTCGAAGGCGTTGCCGCCCGCGCGCAGAACCTCGGCGGCCGCATTCGCCGTCAGGGGATGCCCGGCGGCGACCGCGCCCCCTGGCCCGCCGACCGTCACCGCTGCTGGGTTCACTCGGCAATCCTTTCGTTGACGCTCCTATCCGTTTCCACGCTTGGAATCCGGCGTCGGCGCCCTTATATCGATCTTAACGGTTTTATGCTCTAATTGAGCGATAACCAGACCGTCAACCGCCATGGCCGGTAGAACGGCACCGTCCCGGGCAAGCGGCGGCATGAGTTGCGGCGGACCTGCACGGAAAACCGAAGGTGAGACTTCAAAGCGGGCGGATAACGCATCCGCGCGAATGGAAACGACGATGAAAACATCCTTATTCGCCATCCTGGCACTCGTATTGACCGCCGCGCTTCCGTGCGTGACGCTGGCCGCCGACGGCCAGTTGAACGCCATATCCTCGAAACCGCTGCCGGGCGGCAAGGTTCTGGCGGTGCGCGCACTCGACGATTCCGACGCGGCGCTGGACCTGACCGCCCAGTTCGAACGGGAACTGAAGGCTCGCGGCTACCGCGTGGATCCCAAGGCGGAACTGGTTCTGACCTTCGAGGTCCTGGACGAACTGGGTGCCTACAGCTTCACGGACAAGCGGTATTTCCTGGATGTCCAGGGAACCAAGGGAACCAGCACGGGCATCGAAGGCTCGGAAGCCCGCTTCAACGTCTTCGATTCCAAGACCGGCGGCATCCTGAACGAAGGCCACGGCGGCACCAAGATCGTCACGCCGACCAAATACCGCCTGAAGGTCACCATCGACGGACCGGCCGAGGCCGGCCGCATCGAACGCTATTGGCAGGGCTGGGCAACAGGCAACCTGGGTGCCGCAACCAACGAATCGCTGATCGGCGCCATGGTGGCCCCGCTGACCGAGATCGTCGGCAAGACCGTCAAGAACGAGACCTTCTCCCTTCCCAATTGACCGTTCCGCGACCGCCTGACGCGCCGGGCGCTCGCGCGCCCGCGGCCCGCCCGCGGCATCGCGACCGCGACGGCGCTTGCCCAGGCGGGGCAAACCGTTTAGGAAACGGGGCCGTGAACGGCCGATCGGCGATCGGCCTGCGTTAACGTTTAATTCCGGCCCTTCGATGGAAGACACCTCCAATCCTGGTCTGCTGCCCGCCGGCTTGTCGGACCTGCTGCCGCCCGACGCGGGGTTCGAAGCCTCGGTCACCGAACGCCTGATCGACCTGTGCCAGGCGCACGGGTACGAACGCGTGAAGCCGCCGCTGATGGAGTTCGAGGACTCGCTGCTGTCGGGCACCGGGGCCGCAATGGAGCGCCAGGTCTTCCGCCTGATGGACCCGGTGTCGCAGCGCATGATGGGGCTGCGCGCCGACATGACGCCGCAGATCGCACGCATCGCTGAAACCCGCCTGAAATCGTCGCCCCGGCCGCTGCGTCTGTGCTACGCGGGCCAGGTCCTGCGCGTGCGCGGCGACCAGATCCGCCCGGAACGCCAGTTCGCCCAGATCGGCGCGGAACTGATCGGCAGCGCCGCCCCCGCCGCGGACGCCGAGGTCATCGTCATGGCCGCGGACGCGCTGGGTTACATCGGCGTCGCGGACGTCTCCATCGATCTCGCGCTGCCGACCCTGGTCACCGCCATCCTGGGAGACGCGGTGGCGGCGCCGGCCGAACGGGTCCTGCGCGAGGCCCTTAACCACAAGGACACGGGTGCCATCGGCGACCTGTCACGGCAGATCGGCGGCGGTCTGACCGACCTGTTGAAGCAACTCGTGCTGGCCGCCGGCCCCGTCGACGACACGCTCGCCGCGGTGGACGCCATCGACCTGCCGGCCGCCGCCGCCGCCGAATGGCGAACCCTGCAGACCATCGTCGCCAAGGTCCGCGCCCTGGCGCCCGGCCTGACCCTGACCATCGACCCGGTCGAACACCGGGGCTTCGAATACCACGCCGGGGCGACCTTTACCCTGTACGCCGCGGGCGTGCGCGGAGAACTCGGCTCGGGCGGGCGCTACCACGCCGGCAACGGCGGATCCACCGGCGCCAACGACCGCGGCGGCGAACCGGCGACGGGCTTCACCCTGTTCACGGACAGCCTGCTGCGCGCCCTGCCGCGCCCGGCGCTCGGCCGCCGCCTGTTCGTGCCGGCCGCCACGGCGCCCGAGCGCATGGCGAACCTGCGCGCCGAAGGCTGGATCACCGTGGCGGGCCTGGACGACAAAGCCGAGGCCGAGGCCGAGGCGCGGCGGCTTCGCTGCACCCATTGGCTTCGGGACGGGCGGCCCGCCGCCGTCGGCGAGACCTGACGAACCGGAACCCCTTTCACGGACAAGAACGGAAACACAAGATGGCGAACGTGGTGGTCGTCGGCTCGCAATGGGGCGACGAAGGCAAGGGCAAGATCGTTGACTGGCTGTCGGAGCGCGCCGATGTGGTCGTGCGCTTCCAGGGCGGGCACAACGCCGGCCATACGCTGGTCATCGACGGCGTCACCTACAAGCTTTCGCTGCTGCCGTCGGGCATCGTGCGCAAGGGCAAGGTTTCCGTCATCGGTAACGGGGTCGTGGTCGATCCCTGGGCGCTGATCGCCGAGATCGAAAAGATCCAGGGCCAGGGCGTCGAGGTGACGCCGGGCTGCCTGCGCCTATCCGAAAGCGCGCCGCTGATCCTGCCGCTTCACCGCAACCTGGACCTCGCCCGCGAACAGGCCGCCGGCAAGGCCAAGATCGGCACCACGGGTCGCGGCATCGGTCCGGCTTACGAGGACAAGACCGCGCGCCGTGCCATCCGCGTGGGCGACCTGCGCGACAACAACCTTTTGAAGGACAAGATCGAGGGCCTGCTGTTCCACCACAACGCGCTTCTGCGCGGGCTCGGCATGCCGGAAGTGGACGGCGGCGATCTGCTGGCCCAGCTTGTCGAGATCGCGCCCAAGGTTCTGCCGTTCGCCGCCACCGTGTGGCAGGAACTGGACCAGGCGCGCCGCCGCGGCAAGCGTATCCTGTTCGAGGGTGCCCAGGGCGCGATGCTGGACCTCGACCACGGCACCTATCCCTACGTGACCTCGTCCAACACGGTGGCCGGGCAGGCCGCCGTCGGCTCTGGCCAGGGGCCGGGCGCCATCAACTTCGTGCTCGGCATCACCAAGGCCTATACCACGCGCGTCGGCTCCGGCCCGTTTCCCACGGAACTGGACGACGAGGTCGGCCGCGCGCTGGGCGAGCGCGGCCACGAGTTCGGCACCGTCACCGGGCGGCCCCGGCGCTGCGGCTGGTTCGACGCGGTGATGGTGCGTCAGGCCATCAAGGTCAACGGCATCCACGGCATCGCGCTGACCAAGCTGGACGTGCTCGACGGCCAGAAGGTCCTCAAGGTCTGCCGCGGCTACAAGCTGGACGGCCGCATGCTCGACCACCTGCCGGCGTCGCAGCTTGAGCAGGCGCGGGTCGAACCCGTCTACGAGGAGATGGAAGGCTGGGCGGAAAGCACCCGGGGCGCGCGGTCCTGGGTCGACCTGCCGGCGACGGCGATCAAGTACATCCGCCGCATCGAGGAACTGATCGAGGCCCCCGTGGCCATGCTCTCCACCAGCCCCGAGCGCGAGGACACAATCCTCGTCCACGACCCCTTCGCCGACTAACCGCGCCCTGCCCCCTGGCATTAATTGTCTGTCAAGGGAATGACAGGTACCATCAGGGCGTGAAGGTGCGGGAATTTTCGGGCGTGCGGGCGGCCAAGGCCGTTTCCGCGCCCCGTTTCCGTGTGGGACCCTAGGGGCACGAGACGACAATTCATGGCTGAAGCCGCCGCCACAACACAGGCCGCGCCCGAGGAAGGCCCCCCGCCGGAAGGCGCCGACGCCTCCCTGGAGCCGGGCGACGCCATTCCGTCCGCAGCCAGCCTGCGCCCGGTCATGATCAAGGACCGCTTTACCGTCGATCCCAAGACGCCCCTGCCCGACCTGGATTCCCCGTCGGCCAAGGCCTTCATGGCCGAGGACCGGCGCGACATCACCCGGCCCGTGTTCGCGCTGATCTGCAATCCGGGTCTGCCCACCCGCCTGGGCGCCATGACGTCGCTCCGGGGTTCGGGGATAAAAGCGCTGGTCGGCGTCCTGGAATGGGAGGTCGAGTACTGGCCGCACATCCGCCAGCGCACCATGATCCTGATCCTGGAACGGCCGCTTGGCGGACGCGTACTGCAGAAGGGCACCTTCCGCATCTCCGAATACGACCTGCCGCGCAAGGTGATCGAGCCGCTTGCCGGTGCGTTGCAGGAAATGGCCTCGATCGGCGTGGCGCACCGCGCCATCCGCCGGGACAATCTGTTCTTCATGGATGCGGCGCGCCAGCAGATCGCCTTCGGTGAATGCTATTCGTCGCCGCCGGGCTACGACCAGCCTACGGTCTACGAGCCGCCGGAGCGCGCCATGGCGCCGCCGGCCGGACGCGGAGTCGGCAATTCACGCGATGACGCCTACGCCTTTGCCGTCGCCATCGTCGGCCTGGTCCTGGACAAGGAGCCGGGCGCCGCCGAGGGGGTCGACAGGATCCTGGCGGAAAAGCTGGAGCTGGGTTCGTACGCCGCGATCACGGGCAACGAGAACCTGCCCCTGTCGCTGTTGGAGCCGCTTCGCGGCATGCTCGGCGACGATCCGCAGCAGCGTTGGGGGCCCGAGGAAATCGACCTGTGGCTGTCGGGGCGCAAGATGTCGCCGCAGCAGAAACGCGCGGGCAAGCGCGGCCAGACGCCCTTCACCTTCATGGGCCGACCGCACCAGAGCGTGCGGCAACTTGCCGACGCCTTCACCAAGCATGTACCGGACGCCGCCAAGGCCATCCGCCACGACGGCTTCGACACATGGCTCAGGCGCTCGGTCGAGGACGTCAACCTGGCGAACGCCATCAAGAACGTGCTGGACGTCGCGAACGCCCAGGCAGGAACCTTCGCCGGGTCCGACGACATGGTCGTGACCCGCGTGGCCATTCTGATGGATCCGCTGGGGCCGATCCGCTACAAGGGCTTCACCTTCATGGTCGACGGCTTCGGGCCGGCCTTCGCCATGGACCTCCTGCGCACCGGCGATCCGCAGATCCCGGCGGAGATCATCGCCAAGGACATTCCCGACCTGTGGTTCCAGTCGCAGCTCGCCTACGCCCCCGAGGCGTCGATCCACCAGAAGAATTTCTCGCAGCTCAAGATCGTGCTCAACAACAAGGACCCGGGCTTCGGGATCGAGCGCTGCCTTTATGAAAGCAATCCGTCCCTGCCGTGCCAGAGCCCGCTTCTGCTCCAGGAATACGTTCTTGAGACCGACCACCTGCTGCCCGCGCTGGATCGCGCGGCCAACACCCAGGACCTGAAATCCAGGCCGCTGGACAGGCATATCGCCGCCTTCATCACCGCCCGCTTCAAGGAAGACATCAACCCACACCTGAAAGCGCTGGCGTCCGAGAACCCGGACACCCAGACCATCGGCATGCTGTCGCTGCTTGCCTTCATCCAATGGAAGCTGAAAGTGGAGCCTGTCTACGGCCTGGCAAGCTGGGTCGGCGGGCACCTGGGCCCCGCCATCAACGCCTATCACTCGCGCACCACCCGCAAGGAGATCGAACGCGAAATCCCCCGCCTGGTGCGGCGCGGATCGCTGCCCGAACTGTTCGACCTGATGGACAATGCCGACCGCCGGCGCGAGGACATCGAGGGATTCGAGGACGCCGTCGCCGAGTTCGCGGCGGCCGAACTGGAAATCCAGGACATCGAGGGACGCGGCGAAGAGCAGTTGACCAAGGCCGAACGCACGGGCCAGCAGGCGGCCGCCATGGGCTCCATCCTGGTGACCATGTGCATCGTGCTGATCCTGTTCATGATCAAGGTGCTCTGACCATGGGTCGCCCCCCCGTCCGCCGGCCCATGGCCCCGCCGCCGCCGCCGCCCCGCCAACGCGCCAAGTTCTGGATGTATTTCCTTCTGATCTCGGTGACGCTGATCGCCGTCGCGTTTCCGACGATCATCGTCGTCGCCGTTGCCATGCTGCCGGCGCTGGCGTCCTGGATCACCGACCGCACGGATCAGAAATACGGCTTCTTCTGCGTCGGCGGCCTGAACTTCGCGGGCACCTTCCCCTACCTGATGGACCTGTGGTCGGGCAACCACAACATCACCGGCGCCATGAACATCATCACCGACGTCTTCGCGCTGGCCGTCATGTACGGCTCGGCCATGGGCGGATGGCTGGTCTACACGGTCATTCCCCCGGTCATCACGTCGTTCATGACCGTGTTGACGGAACGCCGCCTGTCGGCGTTGCGCGCCAACCAGCGGCGTATCATCGACGAATGGGGAGACGAGGTCACCCTGGGCATCCGTGCGCCGGGAAACGGCGGTAAGCCGGCCCATGGCGCACCGAAACCCGGCGGCGGCGTCCAGGCGGCGATGGAGGCCCTGGAAGCGGTCGAGGCGCGCGAGCACGAAGCAGCGTCCCCGGGAGCGCCCCCGAGCTGACGACGCGGTCATCCGCCGGTCGCCGCTGGGGGCGCGATCAGTGGGCGATGTGCCGTTCGATGACCGCGTTCTTCACGGACTTCTGAAGCTTCTCGAAGGCCCGGACCTCGATCTGGCGGATGCGCTCGCGAGAGATCCCGTACTGCGCCGACAGATCCTGCAGGGTCGCCGGGCTGTCTTTCAGACGCCGTTCCGAGATGATGTGGCGCTCGCGCTCCGACAGCGATTCCAGGGCCGCGTCGAGCATGCCGCGCCGCTCGGTCAGTTCCTGGTGATCTGCCAGGAGGGATTCCTGGTCCTCCCGCTCCTCGATCAGCCAGTCCTGCCATTCGCCGTCGGCGTCCTGGCGCAGGGGTGCGTTCAGGGATTGGTCGGAGCCAGCCAGCCGGCGGTTCATGTTTATGACCTCGGCCTCGGATACGTCCAGGCGACGGGCGATCTCGACCACCTGTTCGGGGCGCAGGTCGCCTTCGTCGATGGCCTGCATCTGCGCCTTGATCTTGCGCAGGTTGAAGAACAGCTT
>Ga0066644_10000822_pt1 | contig 18660 bp, 10 predicted proteins | sample CryGeyCG2114_020_FD_62735 | JGI IMG/M metagenome (GOLD analysis project Ga0066644, IMG submission 62735) | Groundwater microbial communities from aquifer - Crystal Geyser CG15_big_fil_post_rev_8/21/14_0.20 | ecosystem: Environmental > Aquatic > Deep subsurface > Groundwater | place: USA: Utah...
GCCTCCGAGCGCTCCGATGTAGACCGCATGGCCGACGCCAAAAGCAAGACGGGGGTGTTCACCGGCGCGTGGGCCATAAATCCGGCCGGTGGCAAGCGCATACCCATCTGGGTGGCAGATTATGTGCTCATGGGCTACGGCACGGGTGCCATCATGGCTGTTCCGGCGCAGGATGAGCGGGACTGGGCATTTGCCAAAACATTCGACCTGCCCATTGTGCGTACCGTCTCTCCTCCGGTGGACCATGACCAGGACGCACCCTATACCGGCGACGGTCCGGCCATCAATTCCAGCTTCCTGAACGGGCTGCATGTTGTCGACGCCAAGGCGCGCATGATTGATTGGCTCGAGGAAACGGGCAACGGCGAGGGTACGGTGACCTACAAACTGCGGGACTGGCTCTTCAGCAGGCAGCGTTACTGGGGCGAACCCTTCCCCATCCTGCATGGTCCGAACGGAGAAATACAGGCGGTCGACGAGGAAGACCTCCCGGTGAAGCTGCCACCCATGGAGAACTTCCGTCCCGAAGCCACCGACGACCCGGATGCCGCTCCGCGCACGCCGCTCAGCCGCGCACCGGCATCGTGGCGCGAAGTGGAACTGGATGGCGTCACGTGGGAGCGTGAATTGAATACCATGCCCCAGTGGGCCGGTTCGTGCTGGTATTACCTCCGCTTCGTCGATTCCAGGAATGACAACGCCTTCGTCTCGCCCGATCTGGAACGTTATTGGATGGGAGAGAACGGAGTGGATCTGTATGTGGGCGGGGTGGAACACGCCGTGCTCCATCTCCTCTATGCCCGATTCTGGCACAAGGTGCTTTTCGATCTGGGGCATGTTTCCACGCCTGAACCGTTCAGTCGGCTCTTCAACCAGGGGTACATCCAGGCCTGGGCCTACCGGGATGCCCGCGGCGTGGCTGTCAGCGTGGAAGACGTGGTAGACCAGGACGGGCGGCCGGCGGTCGAAGTCCAGGATCAACCCGGAAGGCAGTTCTTTGCCCACGGAGAGCCCGTCACCCAGGAATACGGCAAAATGGGCAAGAGCCTCAAAAATGCGGTCAGCCCTGACGACATATGCGAACGTTACGGCGCCGACACGCTGCGCCTGTACGAAATGTACATGGGCCCGCTTGAAGCCTCCAAACCGTGGAATACGCGCGACATTGTCGGCGTCAACCGGTTCCTGCGCCGGGTCTGGAGAAACCTGGTGGATGCGGACTCCGGTGAGCCCCTCGTCGCCGAGCAGGAGGCACCACGGGAACTGCTCCGGGCGCTGCACAAGACGATTGAGCGGGTAACCGTGGACATGAACCGCATGAGCTTCAACACGGCAATTGCCGCGCTCATCGAGTTCACCTCTGAACTTGTGCCGCTGGACCGCATTCCGCGCACCGTCGCCGAGCCGTTCGTACTGCTGCTCTCGCCGCTTGCACCCCATATGGCCGAAGAGCTCTGGGAGCGCCTGGGACATGCATCATCGCTGGCCTGCGAACCCTGGCCCGAGGCCGACCCGGCGCTCTTTGAGGACGACCAATTGGAGGTCGTCGTACAGGTCAATGGAAAGGTCCGGGGCAGTATCCGAGTTGCAGCAGATGCCGGAAAAGACACCATCCTGTCGGCGGCAAAAGCCGATGAAAACGTCCAGCGTCATATGGAAAACGGCACACTGCGCCGGGAAATCTACGTTCCGGGACGGCTCGTCAATCTGGTGGTGTCATGACGTGCGATGTCGTTGCCTTCGCTGCGCACCCTGATGACGTGGAATTGTTTGCGGGTGGGACCGTGTGTACGCTGGTCGACCGCGGGCACCGGGTGGGCCTGGTGGATCTGACCCGGGGAGAACTCGGATCACGCGGGACGCCGGAGATCAGGGCCGAAGAAGCGCGCAGGGCTGCCGGGATCCTGGGTGCCAGTCTGCGTCTGAACCTGGAACTGCCGGACGGTAACATCCAGGACACGGTAGAAAGTCGGCTCCGAGTCATCAAGGTACTGCGGTCCCTTCGTCCGCGCATTGTACTCATCAACGCACCCGAGTGCCGGCATCCGGACCATGTGGCCGCATCCCGCCTGGTAGCCAACGCCGCGTTCCATTCCGGGCTCACCCGGATTGAAACGCGCGATACGGACGGCAGGCCACAGCAGCCCTGGAGACCGCATCATATACTCCACTATATCCAGTCCATAGAACTTGAGCCCACACTCGTGGTGGACGTATCGGCCGTTTGGGAGCGCCGTATGCAGGCACTGCGGGCGTACGCCTCCCAGTTCCACTCGCCCGACTACGAGGCGGGAGACGATGAGCCCGAGACCTTCGTATCGAACCCGGCATTCATGGACTGGATCGAAGCACGCATGAAAGTGGCCGGCTACCGGATTGGCGCGACCTACGGCGAGCCGTTCATATACCGGCATGGTCCCATCGGAACAGACGACCTGTTCGGTATGCTCGAGAAGGAAAAGCCGTTCCGCTGATTCCGCCTCAACGCCTGTTCCGCGTCAGCTCCCTGATCCCGTCAGCTCCCTGATCCCGTCAGCTCCCTGATCCCGTCAGCTCCCTGATGTGGTCAGCGCCTGTCCCACGTCAGAACGACACGGCGCACGCCGATATCGAGTGTCGGCAGGTGGACATTCATGACACCGGTTTCCTCATTGAAACGGGCAACCCCGTCGCCTCCCGCTACACGCATGTTCCGGAACTGCTCCTTGCCCATCTTGATTTCGAGTACGGCACCGTCGACCACCGATTCGCTGTCGTTGTGCACGTCGATGTGGAGTTCCTGGCCCGACGTCGATACCACCAGCGGACGGATACTCTGCCGCTGTCGCCACCAGATGACGGCATCGCTCACGGTGGCAATCCAGGCCCTCTCTTTGCGCGCTCGGGCAATGGTCCGCTCGAAGTCGGCGGCGCTGACCGAGCGCGCGGAATACGTTTCCGGATAGTACGGCAGAACGTAATGCCCATTCACATCCCGAACCAGGCGGTATGTCTCCTCGAACGAAGGCGCGGCCCCTTCAATGATCGATACCGAGATGACGCGGTCCGGCTCCACACGGGGGGCCGGTGGCTGTGGCGCGTTCGACCGGCTGGCCGCGGCGTCCTGGCCTGGCACGAAGAGTTCAATCTGGGGCTCCTCCGGTACTTCCGCCTCTTCAATGGTCTCCCGGTAGTCAACATATTTCCACCAGTCGACTTCACCCGGTGACCAGCTGGAAAGACCGGGCAGGATCAGGTAGTCGACATCCAGGTCGTCGAGTACGCGAAGCGTATTTCCGTCGAAGAATCCACCGGGCGGGTAGACGCCGTGAAATGTCTCAATACCCATGTCCCTCTTCGCTCGCAGGATGCGCTCGCGTTGGATTTCCATGGGTTGCCCTTTGAGAACGCGGTCACTCTCTGCAGTGAGCCCCACCTCTCCCATCTCAATGAGACGATTACGCAGATCGTTGAGCGAAGACAACTCGGTCGACGTCAAATAGAAGCTGGCCGGCACCCGGGCTGTCTCCAGCATATCGAGAAGCTGTTGCGTACCGTTCATGAACGAGAGCGGATCGAAACCTACGGTCGGGAGCGCGGCGACGCTGAGCGCCATGGGGGCAGCGTTGGGCCAGGGGGCGACCGACACGCTGAGCCCACCCACCATGTCGACCATGGCGTTCACGACAAGGCGCTGCCACATGTACTGCTGCGTGTCCTCTCGCGACACTTCGTGCGCATGGAACCGCGTCCACAGCACACGGCCATCTCCCTTCTGGTTGTAGACCGCGGTCGTGAGCGAATCGAAGGCTGCTTGGTCGGCAGGCTGATACGTCACCACGCGCCCCAGCCCCAGTGCATTGACCGGTCTGGCAGCCACCAGCGGCTGCTGGGCTGCGATGTTGAGCTGAAAGCCCGGATCTACTCCTGCCGAAACCGGTCCCCGACCGGTCAGGCTCTGCAGGTAACCAAACGGCTGGGAAGGCACGTTTTCCACGTACTCAGACCCCAGCATGGAGCGGAAAAAGTCGCCCCCCTTTCGATTTCCTTCCTCGTCAAACACGCCGAAACGACCCGACACAATCAGGTTGCCGCCCCGCTCGACGTACTCGCGCAAGCGCCTCTTCTGTCGGTCGGAGAGCGCCTCGGCAGCCGGCATGACCACGATGTCCCAGTCCCGGTCAATCCGTCCCGACATGGCATGGTCATCCACAATCTCGTATGGAATGCGCAGACCCAGCAGAAACAGTTCCCAGAAATAAACGGCATCTTCTACCAGACGTGGATTGCCTCCCACGTAGGTAGCCGTCTGGTCGGAGCGGTAAAGTGCCAGTCGGGGGCGCTTGTCTGTCAGCAACTGTGACAGATCGGTCGCTACCGTTCGCGCCGGAGCCTGCACGCTCACGAACTTGTGCACGGGCTGAGCCACAGCCGGCCCGCCCGTAAAGAACAGGGCCACCATCCATACCGTGAAGCAGAAACGGAACAGCCCGCGATATATGAGCGCTACGCTATTCATCGGGAGTCATGGCATCGGCCAACGGGTCACCGAGGAGATCGATATGAAAAATGCGATACTGCTGCGGTTTGAGCTCCCGAATGGAGAGTTCCAGGACCGTACCGTCTTCCCGCAGCCTGTACGGGGGGACATCCACATTGTCCGGTACGGGCTTGAATATGTTGATGAGTTCTGGACGTACATTCACTGATGTTACGCGGCGCCCGAGGGAAATTGACACGGTCGCCTCCTTGGCCGTGTGTCCGTTGTCGTTCGATACCCGCACAAAAATCCGCGATGGACTGCGCTGCTCCACGTCGGCATTCAGCCCCCGCTTCAGGCGCCACCAAAGCGCAACGGAATCGCCCGATGCCACCCACATGTCACTTTCGTCGACCCGTCCCAGAAGTGTCCTGAAAGTGGCCATGTCCATTTTTTCCGGATCATATACCAGATTGTAGAGGCCACCCTCGTATTTGACCCGCTCCAGGTCCTCCAGCATGAGGCCTGTAAGCAGGTCGCGACTGTCTTCTTCGAGTCCCTCCAGAACATCCCCCTGCTGTTTTGCCGTGGTGCCAATACGGGTCAGCGTTTCATAGGGAAAACCCATGATTTTGGGCGCAATACGGCGCCCAATCGAGTCGGGGAGGAAATAGGTGTAGTCGGCCTGCACCAGGCCGCCCATCGTATTGATACCGATAATTCCCCTCTCGGTCGACCTGTAACCCTGTACAGGGGCCCGCACGAGGTCCTCAAGCATGAGACGCAGGCGTCTGAGCCGGTTTCCCTGATCGCGAGGCAGGCCGTCAGCCTCGACACGCAGCGTGTCATAGACGGCTACATCACCCTGTCTGTGCAGACGTTGCAGCAGCGAACTGAATGGAGCAGCCTGTTCGGGCTTGACGAGGTATGTACCGGGTATTCCGGCATCATCGAGGGCGTCTGCAATGGGGCCGAATCGCTGAATGCCACCGGGAGATTCAGCGGCACCAACAACCATGGCCGCCGCATCATAGTTGTACGGCCAGTCATGTACCCAGATCGTCGGGAGGCGGCGCAGGTAGTTGAGTGAATTGCGGAAATAGAATTTGAGCACTTCCCAGTCCTCCACGTCTTCCGGTCCAACACCCATGGCATTGCGTTGAAAGCCCATATACATAAAACGGCCTTCGCCATACTCACCGTAGACAACGCTGCTCGACTCTTCGACCTGATTGAATCCAACCAGATCTTCCGTCGCGAAATCAAACCAGAACGCCGCCGGTTTGGCACGGTCTTCCACGACGCGCACTTTCACACCGGGGTTGTAGACCTGTATCTTGACGCGGTATCCAGGCGCGATCTGGGCAGAAATGGGCGTGCCGGCTCGAATGGTCATTCGACGAACGCCACCACTGGTGCGGGGAAACGGAATCTGATCGCCCAGACCGCGCCCGGTCCACGTGAAGTAGGACACGACGACGGCATCCTGCTCCCGGAGTTCTCCATCCATGTCGCGCAGTTCGGCACGGATCTGACGTGCCCTCGCCCAGTCCACGGTCGGCTGGGCAGCGTTCAGCGTATCGAACCAGACATAGTCCTGCAGTGGCGGGAAGTCGAACGTTTCCGCCCGCAGTCGCTGGGCCTCCTGAAACTGCTCATGCCGCTCATCGCCGGACGTTGGCGGAATGAATCGGTCCGACTCCGTCAGGTACTTGGGCAGGTATATGCCATCGAGCATCTGGCCGGGAAACGTGTCAGCAAAGACACGGAAATTCCCCTGGCCGCGCTCGACAAACCCTTCGAACTGGACACCGAATGTTTCTTCCATGAAACTCCAGCCTCTCCACGAACCATCCGGTCGGTAGAGCCCAGGTGTCCACGTGGCCATCACACTGCCGCCATTCTCCATGAACTCCTGCACGCGCTGAATCTGGAGATCACTCATGGCCCTGGTGGACGGGAGCACGATAACATCGAACTCAGACAAATCGCCGTACTCCAGCTGATCATCACTGATATCCTCGAACGGGATAAGCGGCGTCTGATTCAGGAAGAACTCGCGCCAGGAGATCAACGTCTGATCTACCCACACGGTACTGGTGTCGCGCAGGTTCAGGATACGATGTGTCCGTCGGGTATAGTCGCTGTTGAGCAGTGCAACCCGGGGTCGCGTATCAAGCCCGATACGGGCAGGAGATGCCTCCCGGATACTGAAGGCACCGAGCGCACTTTCGAGCAGCAGGATATACACAAGGATGCCCGCCGCCAGGGAGGTAACTCCGAGCGTCAGAAACCATATCGTGCTGATCTTTTCAAGTCGTAGGGTGCGCATGTGGGCTTAGAGCCAGGCAAAACCATCGTCCTGGCCCTGCTGGGACTGTTTCTTGTTGTCTTCCTTGCGAGGCTCATCGGGACGGACAGGGACAAAACCTTCGTCGGTATATTCCCAGAAGAGTGAGTTCTGCTGCGCGGGCTGAGCCACCTGGGGAGCGTGGCTTGGAACGATCGTGGTCTGCTCCTGCTCGGTGTCCGCTTCTTCCTGACCCGTATACTGGCCTTGGGCATCCTGTGAGCCAACAAATACGTTCGTCTGCGGCTGCTGCTGCCATTGAGGTTGCTGCTGCCACTGCTGCTGCTGATGAGCGCCAATCATCTGTGGCTGCTGCGGAGCAACGAGCACATGGGGATCAGGTGCCACCTGGTGCTGCACGTCACCATGCTGCTGAGCACGACGCTCGCGGATTTTGTAGAGGACATAGGCTGCGACAGCGAGGATGAAGGTCGCGATCGTACCTACGAGAATAATGGTCGAGAGAATCGGAACGAGTTCCATGGCGAAATCTCAGCGTGAGCGTTGAATGTGTGTGTTCAGCCTATGGCAACTATCGTGCCATCCTGAACGAAGCCTCCGAATCAGGCATCCAGGGCTGCTTCAGGGTTATTCTGTCGCGAATTCTTTTCATTTTGGTTTTCATTTTGAGACGCAGAACTGCGACCACGCAACGAGTCGTCATGCCTGACGGGCCCCGGTCCCAATGCGCTCCAGCTTGCCCCAGTTCATGCCGAATCCGAGGAATTCCTCTATGGTAGCGAACGTTTTGCAGACATCAATGATGAGAATGAAAAACAGCCGGTAAAACAGGGAGTAGAAGACAAGACGGATTTCTTCCTTTTCCACAGCTATACAATAGAGTGCTGCCACAAGGTCCAACAGTGTGAGCGAAAGCCACCAGTACACGAGATAATAACTCATGTTGAAGACCACGGCGATGAATATGAAATAGGCGTTCGCAAACACGTTCATGATGGGCCAGATAAGCGACTCGAACGCCATGGACCACATCACGACCGTCCCACCGAAGTTGATCGTGGGGTTGAAGAACAGATCCTTGTGCTTTCTGACGGCCTGGAGAATGCCCCGCGTCCAGCGGTAACGCTGCTTGAGCAGATCCACAATCCGGTCTGGCGCCTCCGTATAGGACTTCGCATCGGGTTCGTATTCAACGCGCCATCCTGCACGCAGGATTTTGAGCGTTATGTCCGCGTCCTCGGCGAATGTATCGGAGCTGTACCAGCCCGCATCCAGAATGGCCTGTTTACGGAACAGGCCGAGCGGACCCGGAATGATATTCACCAGCTTGACAATGGATTGTGCCGAACGCGCCATATTGAGCCCCTCAACGTACTCGAGCGCCTGCAGCGTAGTCCAGATATTGTCCCGATTGAGCACCTTGACGTTACCGGCAATCGCTCCGAGTCGTGGGTCCACGAAGTGGCGGATTGCCTTGCGAAGGGTATCGGGTGAGAGCTGGGAATCTCCGTCCACATTCAGTACAAAGTCGTATCGTGAAATCTGAATGCCGGCATTGAGCGCCGTGGATTTCCCGCCGTTGTTCTTTTCCACAAGGCGGACTTCAACCGCACCGTCCCGGTAGTGACCAACCAGGCGACGCGCTTCTTCGCGCGTGTCGTCGGTCGATCCATCATCCACGACCAATATCTCGAAATTCGGATAATCCATCTGCACGAGCGACATGACGGTCGCCTGCAACAGCTTGCCCTCGTTGTATGCCGGGACGATGATGGATATCCCGGGCAGGAAATTCGCGTCATGGCCCGTTCGCACAGTATGCCGCACGGTGTTCAGGTAGGCCAGGTTCATGAGGGACAGGTAACGGAAAAGCAGAATCACGAGAAACAGCACCAGCGCCACAATGGACGAATACACAATCAGCCCACTGCCGCGCAGGTTCGAGTTCCAACCGGTCAGCCGGAAGAGGTATCCACCGGGGTCGTAGAGAAAAATGTATATCAGCGCGAAAAGGGCCAGCGACAGGAAGCCGAACAGAAAAACACGTCGAAACAACGACTCCTCTGTCTCGGCGGCTGTCGGCAGATCATCCTCACGACGGCGCACGGGCGTAAAGGGCGTACGCGTAACGGGAATGCCGGACGGGGTCACACCCAGGTCCGTAGAGGTTGACGCCGGTTCAGCCGTGCTTTCCGATATGTCTGGGGTTTTGTCAGCCATGCTGCAAGCGGTCGCTCAAAGCGTCCAGTAGAGTGCTCCTGAAAACGTGAATGTGTTGTATTTGTCGATGAAGGAGGTCGCGCCGGAACCGAGTGTCCGGGTCGATGCGCCCATGGACGTGGAGAGCGTCAGAGAGAGTTTGTCGGCTACACGCTTGATGTAGTCCGCTTCAAATCGGCGGGAAATGAAACCGCTGCTCTGTGCAATGATACCCATGGCACCGCGGAGGCGGATGTACCAGTTCTGGGGGAGCTCCTTTTCATATTCGAGGAAGAAGTCGTACACCTGGTAATCCCGCGGCGAAAAATAAATGTCAACGGTCGAGCGGTATTGCTGATTGTAGTAGGTCATGCCCAGGTAGGTGTAATCGACAATCTTGTACCCCGCCTCAAGCTGAATGACCGTACCGAAGTTCGTGTCGCTGTTGCTCGCCGTGTTGCCGAAGTTGTCCCGGACCACGTTGAACGCAATCGAACCGTTCACCCGCAGCACGGAATCGGGCATGATGGCCACGGACGACCCCTTCACATCGAATTGGGTCAACTTCAGGTTGAACTGACCACCGGCTGGCGACCACAGGTCTATCGAGCCCTCACCCGTTCGGAGACCGACAGAACCTTCGTATCTACCCAGTTCCTGCCGCCAATACCGGATACCTCCGTACACCACTGTACGGGCACCCTCATAGTCATAGAGGCCGACCTCACCGGAAATCCGGTTCGAGTATGAAGCCCGTTCAGACTGTACGGGTGGCGTCAGGTCAACGTAACCGCCCGTAAAAATCTGATTGACACGGCCCCGGACAATTTCCGAGCCTGGCACCAAGCGCCGCGATCCGCTGATGAAGTGGGAGGTCACGCCAGCGGTCAACACGGTATTGATGGGTAGCGTAACCTGTGTCTGCATGCCCTGTGCCCACCGGTCGTATTGTGTTCCACCCCCACGGGAGCGGGTCGCGTTCGATGTTGGTACAATGACTCCTGCGAAATCATATCCGGTCCACTCGCCACTTTCGGCAACGGCTGCGCGGATATCGCCGTCAATACCAATAACGCGCCCTTCCACGTAGTCGGAGTTTTCGGCCAGGCCCTTGGCTTCATTATAGATGGCCTGCGCCTGTACATACATGCCCAACTGACGCAGGGCTTCCGCCTGCATGAACCGGACTTCGTAATCACGGGGATTTTCAGCCTGCAGTCGCTCGAGCGTTGAGAGCGCTCCGGAGTAATCTTCCCGTGTCAGCTGTGTTCGGGCCATTTCCTTCGCAACAGGATATTCCCATTTCTGCTGCATGAGCGCATGGAAAATGGACAGCGACTGGTCGAAGTCATTTGCGGCAGCGAGTACCTGGGCATATTCGACCAGTTCACCACGCGTGCGTTTTCCGCGCACTTCGAAATACCGTTCGTAGGAGGCCACCGCAGCCTGGTACTGTTTGGCCGTTACTTGCCGGCGGGCCTCATTCAGGATGGCTGTCTGTTCTTCCTCGTTCTGACGCATTCGTTCCCGGGCGACCAGGTGATTGAGCGTATTGACACGCCCTGCATACTCATTCCGATCGAGCGCTTCCAACCGCTGAATCAATGCTTCGGCATCGTCCACGCGTCGTGTGGCCAGGCGGTAGCTGGCCGCTTCAAAGAGGAGTTCAGGATCCTGTGCACCCTGTCCCGCCAACAGGGACGACAGAAACGATTCACCGCGGGCGTCCAGTTCACCGTTGGCAAACAGCGTCATGACGTACAGGCGCTGTGCGTCCGGATTGGCAGGGTCGCGATCAGCGAGCCAGCGCGCCTGTGTCACAGCTTGGGCCGGGTAGCCTCCCAACCTGAGGGCGTCAATGTATGCCGCGCGCAGCGCCAGGTCTTCCGGGCGGAGTTCAATCAGGCTGACGTAAGCACGGATGGCGTCGTCCGTGCGGCCTACAATATTGTAGTTGGCAATAATTTCCTGGAGTGCCGCTGCGTTTCCGGGATTCTGTTCCAGCACGAGCGTGAGTTCATTGATCCGCTCGCGAGCCATTGTCTGACGCGTGCGCTCAATGGATTCGAGTCGACCCTGGTATCCGGGATCGGTCGGGTCGGCATAGCGCGGATCGATGAGCGTATCGTAGGCCTCCGCGTAGCGCCCGGCGGCCACGAATTCATCCACCAGATTGTACCGGACCTGCTTGTTTCCGGGGTCTGCACGCAGGAGGAACGTCAGACGATCAATAGGATAGAGGGGCGAAGTGCCTTCCTGGCGCGCCAGCCCCTGATCTACCTGCACGAAAGCCCTCAACCACCTATCTGTGTTCCCGAACTCCGGCTCGAGTACCAGTAGTTCGTCATAGGCCTCGAAAAAGCGATCATATTTGATAAGCGCCTCGGCAAGGTCGAACCGCACCTCATTGTTCGAAGGCGACGCCGCCACGGCCCGTTGCAGGCGGTCCACAATGAACTGTGAAGGACCCTGCTGCGATGCGGGTTCCGTCTGAAGCCGGTTTTCGACGAGTCGGAAGCGCTCCGACCAAGCCGTCGTTCCACGATGGCGCGGTGCCAAGATGTCGAGTTGCTGTCTGGCTTCGAAATACCGACCGGCGTCTACAAGCAGATCGACCAGGCGGAACCGCGTGTCGTCATCCGATGGGTTGTTGTTCAACTCGCGAAAAAGCACATCTATCGGATAACGGGACACCTGGTTGCCCCCCGTCAGGCCCGGATCCTGCGCCGTGGCAAGACAGTCTTTTGCCTCCCTGTTGCCCGGATTGAGACGCAGCGCCTGGTCGCATGCTTCCTGGGCCAGCTGGTTTTTCAACTGCCATAACCGGAAGTAACCGAGCCGCATCCACAAATCGTCGTTGTTTCTGTAGATCCGCGTGTACTTTTCCGCTACGCGCTCGCCCAGATCATTGTCGCCTTCATAACTGGCAATGGCAATCAGGTAGGATTGTACGATGTCCGGTGTTCCCTGTGTCTCCTCCAGATACGCACCGTACTGGTCTGCAGCCGCACGGAACTGCCGAGCCGAAAACAGGGCATCTGCATATCGGATTTTGTATGCGAGATTCGTCGGGTTGAGCTCGACAAGGCGTCGCAGGCTTTCCAGGTTCGACGCATTGTCGGTCGGTGCGTGCTGGCGCTGTTGAACGCGCCGAAGTCCCGTCAGGGCCTCATTCGACCCCGGGTTGAGTTCCAGGGCCTTCTCGTAGTCACGGGCTGCCGACGGATAGTCTCCGCGCCCCTCGTGCGCCTCGGCCCGCAACAGGAAAAGACGCGCATCGCGCGTATCGGCCGTGATGACGGAGTTCAGTACTACAATGGCCTCACTGTACCGATTTTCCTCAAGCAGTTCCGCAGCGCGTTCCTGGGCCACCAGGTCCTGGGCTACGGCAGGCATCGCTACCGCGAAGCCCAGAAGCGACAGAAAAAGCAGGATCGGTATGAAACGGACCATCTTCATTACTCTTCATCGAGCGCGTAAGTGAGGAAATTCGATACGGTATCGAACGGTTTTCCGTCAGGTACTACAATTGCCGATACCGAATGAAGTAGATGATCGGCCTGTACGGGTGATTCTGAACGGAGGCGCTCCTTCAGGCGCGCAAAAAAGTGTTGTGCTTCTTCGGGTGGACTGTCGGCCAGGAAAACGACCAACCGTTCCCTGTCAGGCTGCACCAGCATGTCATCCTCTGCGCGGAGTTCTTCGCGAACGAGGTCCATCAGGAAATCGAAATCAAACGGCCGGGCCTTCTTGCCTCCTTGCTGGTCCATCCGCAGGGCGAGCAGCAGGAACGGACGGGATGACTCATCCCGCCGGGAGAACAGAGGAGAGAGCCGTGTCTCAAACCGGGCCCTGTCCACGTGCCGTGCGTTCGGATCTTCATCCGAGGCGTCTTCACGTGACGCCGGCGGCTGCAACGGCGTTGGCGGCGGCGGCTGCTGTTGAGGAGGCGGCGCAGGTGCCTGCGGCATGAACTGCTGAGGCGGCGGTGGCTGCTGCGGTAGCTGCTGCTGAGGCGGCGCAGGTGCCTGCGGCTGCGGCCTCTGCGATGGCCATGATGGCACCTGGGATGAGGGCACGAAGCGCCCCGTTGTATCTGTCGAAGAAGTATCGGAAGACGCATCGGTCGACATGTCATCGGCCCAGGATGGGGGCTCGTCCTGCCAGGAAATCGGTTCTCTCCTGGTGGGCGTCGGCGGAGGGGCTGGCGGCGGCGCGGCAGGAGCATTGCGAAAATCGTCTCCGTTGGCCTCAATCAGGTCTTCGAGGTCCCAGTAGTCCACCACCTGACGCTTGATATGGCCAATATGGGGTACGAGCGTAATGCGGCGCTTCGTGGTGGACGGGTTGTCATCTGCCAATTCAATATGCATGGAGCCCGTCATCTGGCTTGCCATGAACTCGATGACGCGGCGCGACTGCTGGTTTGCAGGCTCGGGCATGACCAGCATGGTGGTCGTCTCGAGTGAGTCGATCTGCTCGAGAAACTGTATGAACTCATTCCGGAATCGATCAAACGAGCGGAATGCCACGAAAGGCATGAAATCATTCATGATGAGACGCGTGGGCCGATGCTGGCGAATCAGATTCACCAGGTCCCAGAGCGCCCCGGACACACCGTCGTCACCCATGTTCTGCAGGTTCATCAGCGGCGGTACGCGCATGAGGCGCACGACACCCGACTCATATGCATCGCGCAGGTTGAACCCGATCGATGCAGCCTGGATCATCAGATCCTTATGTCTGTCCGGCGATACGAAGAGCACGGGCTCACCGAGTCCTGCACCCATATGCGCAAACGCCAGGGTAAGCAATCCCCTGCCGCTGGCAGCCCGCCCATACACAAGGTAGGACCCGCCACGGTAGAGACCGCCCCAGGCGTTGTCGACAACGTCGATTCCGGACTGATGTTTAGGAGCGAAGCTCACGGGTGAAATTGGCGATGCGTTCATGGCGTATTGGGCAGAATGAAGTCTGTCGCATGACGTGCATGCGCAGGTGCAGGACTTGTTTTAACAAAAGCCGTGCCATAAGTGCCCAATATGCCTTGAATGGTTGAAAAGGCGTGCTGAAAGAGACTTTCAGTACGTTTTGGAATCCCGATTTGAGACGCCTTCCGGGTCATGTATCGCCCATGAATCGAGGAAGTAAAACAGGGGCGACCACGAAAACCCATCCACAGGGCACGATTCAGCATTTTTTCTGCACGAAGGGGTTACGCTTGCGCAGTTTGGTCCGATACTTGTAAGGAATCAGAAAGAATCGTCTTTACCCATATCCGCATCATGTCCCTGTATTGCTCCATCCTTAACCCGATCCGGCGCCTGTCCGTGCGCCCCAGGATTGCTGTTGTCCTGCTCGTGGCAGTTGCCGTGTCGGGGTGCGACATCTTCGGCACTGCGGTGGATGAAAGAGCCCCCCGCCTCGAAATCCTCAAACCCACCGATGAGTCAACGGTTGCCGGGCGAAACGTACTGGTTCAGCTCGAAGCCGAGGCCCTGGGCGACGGCAACTTCATATCGTTCATCAATGTGAACATCAACGGCGTCCGCGCCGGGGAAGCACAGTTCGACGGTACGTTCTTCAACTTCAGGTTCAACTCCTTCGACTTTCCGGACGGCCTCTACCGTATTGAAGCCGTGGCGTTCGACAAATTCCAGGCCCGGGGTATCAGCTCGGCCATTCTGGTCACCATCCAGAACGAAAGCGATGGCGTCGGGCCGCGCGTGACCATTGTGGACCCGGAAGTCGAGGATGAGGTCAACGGCATTACACGGGTCGTGGCCCGCACGGAACCGGGAGAACCCGTTGTGACGCGAGCCGACCTGCTTGTCAATGGTGTGGCGATCTCATCCCGCAATGAATCGGTTGGTGGAAACACATTCATATTCGACTGGGACACGGTCGACCTGCCGGTCGGTGAGCACGTCCTTGAGATCAAGGCCTTCAGTGGAGCGAACGTGTTCCGTATTTCCGAGCCTGTCACCGTACGCAAGTCGGAAGGTGCGGACGGCACCGACGGTGGCCCCGGCAGTCTCAAGTGGCGTGCGTTCGGATTCAACGGCCAGGTTGAAGGCGCCCCCGCCATCGGCTTCAACAACGACATATATATAGGCACAACGTCCGATACGCTCTACACGTTTACGTCAGACGGCGCCCTGAAGTGGAAATTTGCCACATTCGGTCCCATTCGCTCATCATCGCTCGTCGGCAACAACGAAGACGTGTTCACGGTGAGCGAGGACGGGCGGCTCTATGGGCTCACCAGTCAGGGTAACCGCCTGTGGAATGCATCTACCAGTTACAACTCGAACGCGGCGCTGCGATCGAGTCCTACACTCGGCGTGGATGGCGTCATTTACTTCGGAGACAGTGAAGGTCGCGTGCACGCGGTGGGCTCGTTCGATGGCCTCTCGCTCGCAGGCCGCTGGCCGAAGAAAGTGTCCGATGCCGCCATTGTCGTCCCACCCGTAATTGCACGGGACCGGACCATCATCGTGGCCTCTACCGATGGTCACCTGTATGCGCTCGATCCGCAGGGTCAGCTGCTGTGGAAGACCACGCAGAACATCGGGTCGGTCATGGTCGGTATGGCCCTCATCGAGAAAGACATCTCCGTCACATTGCCAACGGGCGAGACACGGACAACGACGGCGAACGTGGTGTATGCCGTATCGAACGATGGCCTCATCTATGCCATTGCCGGTGAGGATGGTTCCATTCTATGGAGCTACCCATTGACCGGTCCGCTGCGCTCGGGGCCCGTGGTAGGCCCCGACGGCACGGTATACGTCGGCACGAGCACAGGCCTGATTGCGCTCAACGAAGACGCAGACTCCTTCACGCCGCGCCTGCGCTGGGTGTTCGTTGCCGAAGATGTAGGCACCCCGGCCATTGACGCCAACGGCATCATCTATTTCGTTGGCCGCAAGACACTCTACGCCATCAACCCGAACAATACGCCGTTCTGGACCTATGACCTGAACACGGAGTCTGACGGCCCGCTGACCATCAACCGGTCAGGAGAGTTGATTCTGGCAGGCGAGAACGGTGCCCTGTTCGCGTTCGAGACCGGATCGGTGGGCCTGGCGCGCGAGAAGTGGCCAACCTTCCAGCGGAATGCGCGTCACACGGGACGAATTGGAATCGACGCCACCGACGGCTGAAAGGCCCGGACGTGTTTTGACGGGTAGTCGGTGTCGACTTTTTGACGTCCGGTGTGCATATTGCGTGCATGGACACAGATCTTTCTTCCATCCAGGAGGCCCGAACGCTCGTAACGCGTGCGCGTGACGCCTTCTCGTCATGGCACGCATTTGACCAGGATGCCGTCGACCACGTCGTACGGGAAATGGCCCGTGCCGGCGAGAAGGCTGCGGCCGACCTGGCGCGCATGGCACACGAGGAGACCGGATTCGGCCGCGTGGACAGCAAGACGGAAAAGAATCTTTTCGCCACACGCACACTTCTCGGACAGATAGAGGGCATGCGGACGTGCGGCATCATTGACCGGAGCGGGCCCGTCTGGGAGGTTGCGTCGCCCATGGGCGTGGTAGCCGCACTCATCCCGTCGACGAACCCGACATCGACGGCGCTCTACAAGGCCATCATCGCTGCAAAAGCGCGGTGTGCAATCGTCATGAGCCCGCACCCGCGCAGTGCCCGCTCGACGGCCGAGGCCCTCCGCGTCGTGGCCCAGGCCGCGTACCGGGCCGGCGCCCCGGAAGGGCTGTTCGGTTGCCTCACCGAAATCTCCCTCGAGGGCACGAATGCACTGCTTGAGCACCCGGACACGGATCTGATCATTGCCACTGGTGGAAACGCCATGGTCCGCGCCGCCTATTCCAAAGGCAAGCCGGCCTACGGCGTGGGCTCGGGAAATGTGCCCGTCTATGTGGACCGTTCGGCCGACGTGGAGAAAGCTGCGCGCGACCTGGTCTACGGAGCATCGTTCGACTGGGGTACGCTCTGCTCGACGGAGCGAAGCGTGATCGCCGATATGCCCATTGCCGCCGGGCTCAAAACAGCCATGCGTTCGGCCGGAGCCTGTTTTCTGAATGAACGTGAAACAGATGCCCTTCGAAGCCTCGTGGCGTCCGGCGGCAGGCTGAACGTGGCGCAGGTGGGGCAGTCACCGCAGCGTATTGCGGAACTGGCCGGCTTTGAAGTTCCCGCCTCAGCCCGCGTACTTGTCGCGGAAGTCGAGGATATCGGACCTGTCGAGCCGCTTTCCATGGAAACACTCTCTCCCATCCTCAGCTGGTACCGGGCGGATGGTTGGAAGGAGGGATGCCACGCATGCAAACGGATCCTCGCCTACGGCGGCATGGGACACACACTGGGTCTGCATGCGCAGAAAGAGTCGGTCATTGTGGCGTTTGCCGAGGAGAAGCCGGCCATGCGGATCGTGGTCAATACGGTGGCTGCATTGGGCTCGGTCGGCCACACGACATCCCTCTTTCCCGCCATGACCTTGGGGCCTGGCACATTCGGCGGCTCCATCACGAGCGACAATATTTCACCTCTTCATCTCGTCCAGATCAAGCGGGTGGCTTTCGAGACTCACCCCATTCATGAGGGCGCTGCTGCGCCGCAGGGGTCTTCACCACGCGCAGGGCAGAAGTCCCGTCGAACACCGACCGGAACATCGCCCTGGATGGAGGAAATCGAAGCCCGGCTTCGCGAACGCGCCGGAAGTCGACCGGCGCGAGCGGTTGCTCCCCAGGCGGCTGCATCCCCTCCCCCTCCACAGGTGGCTCCCGCGCGAGAGGTGTCGCCAACTGCCGCCACGTCCGCGGTGCCGCTCGACGAGGCCACGATTGAACGGCTCATTGCGACATTCAGCAAGACGTGACTTACTTGTCCAACAGCGCCTGCAGCGGTATATTCACTCTTCTGTCTATGGGCCTCCGCCGGTTCCGACAGTTGCATTTTCTCCCCCTGACTGAAATCAGTATTTCATGGCCGATACCAGTGATTTCCGCAACGGATTTACCATGGAGTGGAATGGTAACATCTGGTCCATCATCGAATTCCAGCACGTAAAGCCTGGCAAAGGCGGTGCTTTCGTACGGACCAAGCTCCGCAACGTGCGTACGGGCCGCGTCCAGGACAACACGTTCCGTGCCGGAGAACGGGTAGAACAGGTTCGCGTCGAGCGCCGCACCTTCCAGTTCCTGTACGAGGACGACCTGGGGCTGCATTTCATGAATGCGGAGACGTATGAGCAGATGAACCTTCCAGTCGCTACCGTACAGGGCCGTGAATTCATCAAGGAAGGAGCAACGATCGACATCCTGGTGCATGCCGAAACAGAAGAGCCGCTGTCCACGGAAATCCCTGCCACGGTCGACCTGAAAATCACGGAAACCGAGCCGGGACTCAAGGGAGATACGGCCACCGGTGCCACAAAACCGGCCGTGGTCGAGAGCGGAGCAACCGTCAATGTACCCCTTTTCATCAACGAAGGAGACATTATCCGGGTAAACACCGAGCGCGGTGATTACGTGACGCGTGTAAGCACATCTTGACCTGCCCATCTACCAAAAAGAGGACTCCATGGATCTCGAACACCTGAGAGATATTCTGAATCTGGTTTCTGAATCGGATGTGTCCGAAGTCGAATTGGAAGAGGACGATTTCCGGATCGTTGTCCGCAAGGCGCCGCCACCCCCGGTCACGCAGACCTGGG
>Ga0066644_10000823_pt1 | contig 18622 bp, 21 predicted proteins | sample CryGeyCG2114_020_FD_62735 | JGI IMG/M metagenome (GOLD analysis project Ga0066644, IMG submission 62735) | Groundwater microbial communities from aquifer - Crystal Geyser CG15_big_fil_post_rev_8/21/14_0.20 | ecosystem: Environmental > Aquatic > Deep subsurface > Groundwater | place: USA: Utah...
CTGCGGCGGGGTCGCATCGTTCGAGCGCGTGACGACGAGCGTCTGCCCTTTCTCGTCCATCGTCGCCGAATTGGCATAGTCCGCATCGGTCAGCAGCTGCGGCTCGCCCGGATCGGCGAGGTCGAGTGCGTAGACTTGCTGCGCGAGCACATCGTCCTTCGTGCCCTGGAAGAATATCCGGCCCGTCGGCTGGTCGATCCCGACGAGCTTCGTCACCACCCATTCGCCGCGGGTCAACTGCCTCCAGGTGCCATCGGCGTAGTGATAGAGATGTCCGAAACCGTCGCGCTCGGACCACCAGACGAGGCTGCCGTCATCGAGCCATTTGTAATTGTCGGACAGGTTGACCCAGTAATCCTCCCTCGCCGCGCGCTCGGTTAACAGCACCTCGCTCGTACCCGTCGCGGGATCGACCTCGAGCATGTCGAGCACGGTCTGCGCGCGGTTCTCGCGCTGGACATAGAGCGCACTGCCATCGGGCGCCCAATCGACACGCGCCACGTAGATGTCGCTCTCTTCGCCGAGATCGACCTTCACACGGTTGCCGCCGTCCGGATCCATCACGAAGAGATCGACTGCCGCATTGGCGCTGCCGGCCACCGGATAGCGCTGCTCGTAGACCTTGGTGCCCGTTGCGCCGATCGCCGCGCGCGTGACCACGCCGACCATGCTTTCGTCGAAACGCTCGACCGCGATACGGCGGTCGTCGGGGCTCCACCAATAGCCCGTGTGCCGGTCCATTTCCTCCTGCGCGACGAATTCCGCCTCACCCCAGCGCACGTCTTCGCCTTCCTGCGGCGTGATCGGCCGGGCCTCCCCGCCCACCTCGCCGACCCAGAGCTGACGGTCGCGCACGAAACTGACATAGGCGCTCGTCCCGCTGAGCGAGGGATTGAGCTCGCTTTCCTCGGTGTCGGTAAGGCGTTCCACGCCGCCGCCGATGCGCGCGAAATAGAGGTCGCCGTCGAGCGGGACGAGCACCCCATCGCCCTGCCGGGTCCACTGGTATTCGATGATGCCGCGCAGATTGCCGACACGCGCGCGTTCGCGCTGCATCTTCTCGTCCTCGGACAATTCGCGGCCCGTGCCGAGCGCCTCGCTGTCGACCAGCATCGCCCATTCGCCCGCGTCGCGGTCATAGGCCCACAGATCGTAGCGCTCGCGATCGTCCGCGCGATTGCGCAGGAGCGTGAGATAGCGTCCGTCGGGAGAAAGCTTCACCTTGCGCGGCGCCGGCCCGTCGAGGCTGGGCGAGGCGAACACGCGTTCGAAACTCAGTTTCATGGGCGCGGTCTCCGTGTCTTGCGCAGTCTGGGCGGCGAGAGGCGCGGCGAGGCAGGTGCCGAGGGCCAGAGCCGCGGCGAATGTCAGGTGACGCAAAGATATCTCCCCATCGATGTCGCGGGGGTGATGGAGAATAGCGTCTCCCCGTGCAAGCCGGGGCGCGGCCTTCATGCCTAAATTCTGGTTAAGCGCGAACGGTATGGTCCGGCTAACGCCTGGTCGCGACAAGGTAGCGCGATCCCGTGCGGCCATTGCGGCTCAGTGGCCGGGCGGGGTCGTGCCAGGGAAGCCAGAATCCGGTCTACGATCACGGCTCCTGCGAAAAAGGGCGGCCTTCCCACCGGAAGGCCGCCCCAATACAATCGCGAAGAGTGATGCTTGCGTACTTACGCCTTGGGCGCGTTGTCGCGACGTTCGGCGATACGCGCGCGCTTGCCGGTACGACCGCGCAGGTAGTAGAGCTTGGCGCGACGCACGATACCGCGGCGGACCACGGTGATGCTGTCGACGATCGGCGAGTAGAGCGGGAACACGCGTTCCACGCCTTCGCCGAAGCTCATCTTGCGCACGGTGAAGTTGCTGCCCATGCCGCGGTTCGAGCGGGCAATGACAACGCCTTCGAAATTCTGGACGCGTTCGCGGCTGCCTTCGACAACCTTGACGCCGACGCGCACGGTGTCACCGGCGCGGAATTCGGGAATGTCCTTCCCGAGGTTCTCGATAGCTTCTGCTTCGAGCTGCTGAATGAGGTTCATCGAACCGTATCCCTAGTCTTTTCGCCGCGCGCCAGAGGCAGGTCGGTCCCGATCGCCACTGTAGCGATCCCAAAGGTCCGGCCTGCGTAACCGTGTGTCTTCCTCGCTCCTCGCCTTGCGCCAGGCAGCGATTTTCGCATGATCCCCCGATCGCAGCACTTCAGGGATCGTGCGCCCTTCCCATTCCTGAGGTCGGGTGTATTGCGGATATTCGATGAGCCCGTTCTCGTAGGACTCCTCGACTCCGCTATCGGGCGCGCCCATTACTCCGGGAAGCAGTCGAATGCAAGCGTCGAGAATCGCCAGCGCGGCGGTCTCTCCGCCCGACAGGACGATATCGGCAAGGCTGACTTGTTCGATTTGCGGATAGGCCTCGAAAATCCGCTCGTCGAAGCCTTCGAAACGGCCGCATAATATGGCGACACCAGGTCCAGCCGCGATCTTGCGGATGCGCTGCTGCGTGATCGGCTTCCCGCGCGGGGTCATGGCGAGGATGGGGATAGCCTCCCCCACCGGGGGAGGAGGACCTTCCGCAGGATGGTGGAGGGGCACGGACTGCTGCTCGGAACCGCTCTGATCAGGCGACAGTGTCCCTCCACCGTCTGCGCCGGTTCCCCTCCCCGTATCGGGGAGGATGCTGGCGATCGCCGCGCCGATGACGTCGGCCTTGAGTACCATGCCAGCCCCGCCGCCTGCGGGCGTATCGTCGACGGTGCGGTGCTTGTCGCTGGCAAAGTCGCGGATCTGCACGGTTTCGCACGACCAGTCCCCACGCTCGAGCGCCTTGCCTGCAAGCGAGACGCCCAGCGGCCCGGGAAACATCTCGGGATAGAGGGTCAGGATGGTGGCGGCGAAAGTCATGGGCCGCGCCTTTAGCGGGACTCTTCCGCCAGTTCCATACTCGGAACAGTAGCTCAGCGTGCGGCAAGCTCACGGACCTTCGTCGTTTCCGTGGGGACGAGCTTGCCAACCACGCTTGATGTCACCACGCCGAACACAACCAGACCGCCTGCCGCAAAAAGGTCCATGCCTTGCAGCGTGACGCTGTCGGCGGCGGTCAACCGGGTCGCGAGGACCGCCGCCAGCGGAGCAGCACCCGAAAACAGGTGACGCAGTTTCGGGCCGATGGTCGGTGAAACCTTGGCTACCGTAGCGCTGAGACCCGCCGCCATCGCGCCGTAAGTTCCGATCAGGAAGGCTGCATTATCGATCATTCCACTCCACCCCATGCCTCGCCCGCGTGTCGACGCGCAGCTCGAATACGTCAGGCCGCGAATAATGCCCGTCGGTGTCGAGCGATGCCAAGCCTTCCTCTATCTCGGTCAGATCGAGCTCTGCGAACAGCATCTCCTCGCCCTCGCCCGCCTGCGCGATGATGCGGGCATCGGGCGCGATGATAAGCGAGCCACCGCGATTCAGCACCTCGCCTTCGATTGCCTCGATCAGCTCTTTCGCCGCGGCATCGCCTCCTGCACGCTCCAGTCCGTCGAATAAGTCGTCCTTCTTCTGCACCAACCCTGCCGCCATCGCGAAGCAGCGCCCCTCCATGGCATAATGCCGCGAGGCGAGCGCGTATTCCTCGCGCACGGTGGGCCAAGCGGCAACATGCACGCTCTCGCCGAGGTTGTGCATCGCGGCGCGTGCCAAGGGCATCCAGTGCTCCCAGCAGATCAGGCTGCCGATCTTGCCCCACTCCGCCTGGTGCACGCCGAGCGTCGAGCCATCGCCGCGCATCCACACCAGTCGCTCGCCATGCGTGGGGACGAGCTTGCGATGGTCGAGCACCGGCAGGCCGGGCCGGAAGGTTAGCTGGTTGTTGTAGAGGCTCTGCCGCACCCGCTCATGCGCGCCGATGCTGATCACCGCGCCGCTCTCGTCGCAAAGCTCCTGCAGAGGCAGAAGCCGCTCGTCATTGGCCACCACCGCCTGTTCGAGCAAGATGCGATGCAGCGCCTTGGTGCCGGGATGGTCCCACAGCGCCGCCCCGGGCGCCTCGTCGAGCCACAGCGGGTAGCCGCCGAGGAAGGTCTCGCCGAAAGCGACCAGCTGCGCCCCGCCCTCGATCGCTTCGCGCGCGAGACGCACCGCCTTCGCGATCCCGTCTCCGATGGCGAGCGGTATCGGAGCGGCCTGGACGATGGCGACGGGTAGCTTGGTCATGACGTAGTTTCCGCGAATTTATTGCTGACAATCTTGTGAGCGACCGGCCAGCCAATCCCGAAAGCCAAACCTAGAACAACCAGAAGTATGAGAATTCCTTGCGCTTCTGGGCCCGATGGTCCGCCGTCGGACGTGTCCGTCAGGAAAGACAGGCTCGTCCAAGCGCCTAAGAGAACTGGAAGCCATCCCGACGACAATAACGCTACGTTCTTGTCGCTTAGTTCAATTCCGAGCTTCTTGATGCACCACGCCGTCAGCAAGGCGACAACGATCAGCACAGCAATAACGCCAACACCGATGCATGAGGCTATAAGGAGCAGCGTGAGCATAATCCCTCGCTAGCTCTACGCGGCACGCTTTGCCATCCCGTGCGTATCGTCGGCATGGAAACGGACGGCCAAGAGATCGACGACTGCATCATCGTGGGCGCGGGCCCCGCCGGGCTGACCGCGGCGATCTACCTCGCGCGCTATTATCTCAAGATTCGCATGTTCGATTGCGGCACGAGCCGTGCGAGCTGGATCCCGACCAGCCACAACCATGCCGGCTTTCCCGACGGCATCAATGGCGAGGAACTGCTCGAGCGGATGCGCGAACAGGCGGCGAAATATGGCGCCATGCGGGAGCCCAAGCGGGTCACCGACCTCAAGCGGGATGGCGAGCAGTTCAGCGTCTGCTGCGACGACGAGGAATATCGCGCACGCACCGTCCTGCTCGCGACCGGCGTGGTCAACAACCGGCCCGATGGTATCGGCGAAGAACTGCACGACGAGGCGCTGCGCCGCGGCCTGATCCGCTATTGTCCGGTATGCGACGGCTACGAGGTTACCGACAAGCGGGTGGCGGTGATCGGCACCGGCGAGCACGGTACGGCCGAGGCACAGTTCATCCGCACCTATACGCGCGATGTGACGCTGATTGCCCCCGACGGCGATCACGAGCTGACGGAGCCATGTTCGAAGGCGCTCGATATGGCGGGAATCGCGCGCGTGGCGGGGCCTTGCGGCAGTTTCGCAATCGAGAACGGGCGGATCGCCTTCGACACGGCGGAAGGGCGCATGGCGTTCGACAGCCTGTATCCCGCACTCGGCTCGGTTGTACGCTCGGGATTGGCCGCCAAAGCCGGCGCCCGGGTGAGCGAGGACGACTGCATCCTCGTCGACGACCATCTCGAAACCAGTGTGCCGGGGCTGTTTGCCGCGGGCGATGTGGTGATCGGACTCGACCAGATCAGCCATGCGATGGGCCAGGCCGGCGTCGCCGCGACGACGATCCGCAACCACCTGGCGGAAAAACGCCCGCTGCGGCGCTAGTCGACGAAACCGGCGGCCACGACGAGCCGCTCACCATCCCATTCGGGCACCGCCTGCCTGGTCAGCGGAACCATGAACTTCTTGCCGTCGGGCTTTTCGATCTCGACGATGTCGGTCGCGCCGAAGTTCTCGACCGCGCAGACGCGGCCGACGGTATCGCCCGTGTCGGTGACCACGGCGAGATCGATCAGGTCGGAGAAATAGAATTCCCCCTCCTCCAACGCGGGCAGTGCCTCGCGCGAAACCGAGAGGGCGGTGCCGCGCAACTGCTCTGCCGCGGTGCGATCGGTCACCTCGGCAAAGCGCGCGATGGCACCGCCCTTGTTGTCGCTGCGGATCTTGGTGAGGGTCAGCCTCGCCCCCGACTCCCCCGCGGTGAAGCGTGTCTGCGGCTTGAGCGCATCGACGCCCTCGCCGAACAGCTTCAGGCGGACTTCGCCCGTCACGCCATGCGCACCGGTGACGGCTGCCAGCGTGACGGGCTTGTCCGACATGGGCGCGATTACTCGCCCTTGTCTTCGGTGGCTTCTTCAGCCGGTGCTTCTTCGGCAGTGGCTTCTTCGGCCGGAGCCTCTTCGGCAGCAGCTTCTTCAGCCGGAGCTTCGGCGGCAGCCTTGGCTTCTTCCTCGGCAGCCTTTTTGGCTTCTTCGGCTTCAGCGATCTTGGCGGCCTTTTCCTCGGCGCGTTCCTTGGCGGCTTCGCCCGGTTCGCCCTTCTTCGGGTTGTTCTTCGGCGCACGCTCGAGGATGCCGGCGGCATCGAGGAAGCGGTGGACGCGGTCGCTCGGCTGCGCGCCGACCGAAAGCCAGTGACGCGCGCGGTCTTCGTTGAGCTTCACGCGCTCGCCCGAATCCTTCGGCAGCATCGGATTGTAGGTGCCGATCTGCTCGAGATACTTGCCGTCACGCGCCGAACGCGAGTCGGCAACGACGATGCGGTAGTAGGGGCGCTTCTTGGCACCACCACGCGAAAGACGGATTGCAACTGCCATTTGGTATTACCTTTCGAATGTAAACGTCTGAAACTTATTTCTTCTTGAGCATGTCCTGGAGGTCGGGCGGGAGCGTGTCCATGTCCACGCCGGGTCCCTTGCCGCCGCCCAGCCCAGGCATGCCGCCCATGCCAGCGCCAGGGCCGCCGAGACCCGGCATGGCAGCCCCCATGCCCCCGCCGCCGAACAGCGCACCGAGGCCCTTGAGGCCGCCCATCTTCTTGATCTGCTTCATCGCGCGGCCCATCTCCTGGTGCATCTTGAGCACCTTGTTGACGGTCTGCACGTCGGTGCCCGAACCGGCTGCGACGCGCTTCTTGCGCTTGGCGTTCATCAGAGCCGGGTTCTTGCGCTCCTTCGGCGTCATCGAACCGATGATCGCATCCATGTGCAGCAGCACGCGATCGTCCATGTTCGACGCCGCCATTGCCGCCTTGGCCTTCTTCATGCCCGGCAGCATCCCCGCAAGCATGCCGAGGCCGCCCATGTTCTGCATCTGCTTCAATTGCATGCGCAGGTCTTCGAGGTCGAACTGGCCCTTGGCCATCTTCTTGGCGAGCGCTTCGGCCTCGTCGGCCTTGATCGTCTCGGCCGCCTTTTCGACCAGACTGACGACGTCGCCCATGCCGAGGATGCGGCCGGCGACCCGCTTGGGATCGAAGGCCTCGATCGCGTCGAGCTTCTCGCCCGTGCCGGCGAACTTGATCGGCTTGCCGGTGACATAGCGCATCGACAGCGCCGCACCGCCGCGTGCATCGCCGTCCATGCGGGTCAGCACCACGCCGGTCAGCGGCACTTCGCCGGTAAAGCTCTGCGCGACATTGACCGCGTCCTGGCCGGTCAGGCTGTCGACCACCAGCAGCACTTCGGTCGGTGCGGAGACGCTGGCGATGGCCTTCATCTCGGCCATCAGCGCTTCGTCGACATGCAGGCGGCCTGCGGTGTCGAGCAGCAGCACATCGGCGGCCTGCAGCCTGGCGCTTTCCATCGCGCGGCGGGCGATATCGACCGGCTGCTGGCCCTCGACGATCGGCAGAGTGGCCACTTCGACCTGCTCGCCCAGCACCTTGAGCTGTTCCTGCGCGGCCGGGCGATTGACGTCGAGCGACGCCATCAGCGCCTTCTTGCCGTGCTTCTGCTTGATCAGCTTGGCGAGCTTGGCGGTGGTGGTGGTCTTACCCGAGCCCTGCAGGCCGACCATCATGATCACGACCGGCGGCTTGGCGGCGAAGTTCAGCTCGCGATCCTTGGGATCGGCATCCTCGCCGCCGCCGAGCATGGCGGTCAGCTCGTCGTCGACGATCTTGACGACCTGCTGGCCGGGCGTGACCGACTTGAGGACTTCTGAGCCGATCGCCTTTTCGGTGACAGCATCGATGAAGCGGCGAACGACGGGCAGCGCGACATCGGCTTCGAGCAGCGCGATGCGGATCTCGCGCATCGCCTCGCGCACGTCCTGTTCGGACAATGCACCGCGCCCTTTCAGGCGGTCGAAGACATTACCGAGGCGGTCGGACAGATTGTCGAACATGCCTGTTACTCCTTCCAGTGACTTACGCCGCCGGATTAAACGCGAAAAACGCCGGCGGACGAGAACTCGTCGGCCAGCGTGGGGAATTCCCCGATGAAACCCAAACTCATGCCCGGGTGTGGTGGAAGCAAGCCGCAGCCGTCGCCACGGCCTGCTACCATCGCACCCGAAGTGCCATTTTGCCGATTTGAGGTTCAGGTTGGAGCGAAAATGGTGGGACGGGAGAACCGGAGCGGAGCGGCCATTCAGGCCGTGAGCACCGGAAGCGCACCGAGCCGCCATTTGCAGCCCGACCTGGGCCTCAAAGCGGTGAAATGGTGGAGCCTAGCGGGATCGAACCGCTGACCTCTACAATGCCATTGTAGCGCTCTCCCAGCTGAGCTAAGGCCCCGAACCATTTTTCAAACGACGCATCCTGGGAGGTGCGTCACCCTTGCGGGAGGCGCCCAATATAAGCAGCCCTCCCGCAATGCAACAGCTAATTTACGCCAAATCAGCTTTCGTCGGCGTCGTCGTCGTCGCCCTTCGATTTGGTCTCGACACCGAGGTCGTCGTCGCCCCCGAGATCGACCTCGTTGTCGGGCGAATCATCATCCTCGTCGATGTCGATATCGAGATCGTCGTCGTCGTCGCCGCCCAGATCGCTGTCCGCCTCGGCGTCCTTCTTCTTCTTGGCTTCGTCCTCGGCGAGGATCGGCTGCTTCGACTTGAGCACGGGCTCGGGGGTCCACTCTTCACCGCATTCGATGCAGGTGACGGGATCGTCTTTGTTCAGATCGTAGAAGCGGGTGCCGCAGTTCGGGCAGGTCCGCTTGGTGCCCCATTCCGGTTTGACCATGTGTAATCCTTGGATTTGCCACCCCACGCGGTCTGCGCGGGGCCGTGAATTCGTAATTGTATTGATGGGAACCTGCCGGGCAGGAATCAACAGCGCGCGCGCCTTGCCAGAACCCATGTGCGCTGTCAAAGCGCCGCCTTCATATGGATATGCCTTCGTGACCGCCCACCGCTTTCTCCCCTCAGGCCCGCTGACCGGTCGCATCCGCGTACCGGGCGACAAGTCGATCAGCCACCGTGCACTGATGTTCGGCGCGCTGGCTGTCGGCCGCAGCCGCATTTCGGGCCTGCTAGAGGGAGAGGACGTCCTTGCAACCGCAGCGGCCCTGCGCGCCATGGGCGCGACGATCGAGCGCACGGGCGAAGACTGGGTGGTCGACGGCGTCGGCGTCGGCGGATTGCTGCAGCCCGAACAGGCGCTGGACATGGGCAATTCGGGCACTTCGACGCGGTTGCTGATGGGGCTCGTCGCAAGCCACGGCATCACCGCCGCCTTCACCGGCGATGCGAGCCTGTCGAAGCGCCCCATGGGCCGGGTGATCGACCCTCTATCGACCATGGGCGCGAGCTTTACCCCATCCCCCGGCGGCACGCTGCCGCTGATTATGGAAGGCATGCAGCCGGCGGTGCCGATCACCTATCGCCTGCCAATCGCCAGCGCTCAGGTAAAAAGCGCGGTGCTGCTCGCCGGGCTCAACACGCCGGGCATCACAACGGTGATCGAACCGGTCCCCACCCGCGATCACACCGAGCGCATGCTGGGCGGCTTTGGCGCCAAGCTGGAGGTCGAGGAAAAGGATGGCGAACGAGTCATCCGCATCCACGGTCCTGCCGACCTCAACCCCTGCGACATTGTGGTTCCGGGCGATCCGTCATCGGCAGCCTTCTTCGCCGTGGCCGCCAGCATCGTGCCGGGCAGCGATCTGGTGATCGAGAATGTCGGCCTGAACCCAACGCGCGACGGGATCTTCCGCGTGCTCGCGCAAATGGGTGCCAATATCGAGAAGCTCGACGAGCGCGACGTGGGCGGCGAACCCGTTGCCGACCTGCGCGTGCGCCATGCCAAGCTCAGGGGTATCGAGGTTGACCCGGCCATCGCGCCGAGCATGATCGACGAATTCCCCGTCCTCTTTATCGCCGCCGCCTTGGCAGACGGAACGACCGAAACCACGGGACTCGAGGAGTTGCGCGTCAAGGAAAGCGACCGCCTTTCGGCGATGGCCGAGGCGCTGAAGTTGGCTGGTGCCAATGTCGAGGAGACTGACGACGGCTTGGTTATCGAGGGCACGGCAGGCCAGCCCTTGCCCGGAGGGAGCCCCATCGCCACCCATCTCGACCACCGTATCGCCATGAGCATGGCAATCGCCGGATTGGTCAGCCGCGACGGAGTCGAGATCGACAGCATCGAACCGATCGCGACGAGTTTTCCGAATTTCACCGTCCTGCTGAACGAGGCGGCCAAGTGACCGACCAGCTCGACATCTATACCCTTGTCGGTTTCATCGGCATGGCCTGCATTATCGCCGCTTATGCCTACCTCACCTGGAAAGACGAGCCGAATCCTTTCGTCCTGCACGGCACCAATCTTGCCGGCGCGGCGCTGCTGACCGTATCGCTGCTGGTTCACACCAACTGGCCGAGCCTGGTGCTCGAAGGGTTTTGGGCGGCGATCGCCCTATGGGGCATCGGGAAGGCGCTGAGGGCGCGGAGAAATAAAGCATGATCATCGCCGTCGATGGACCGACCGCCAGCGGAAAGGGCACGATCGCCAAGGCGCTTGCCGCGCATTTCGGCTTGCCACACCTCGATACCGGCCTGCTCTATCGCGCGGTCGGGCGGCAGGTGTTCCTCGATGGGGGCGACCCCGACGATGCCGGCGATGCGCTGGCAGCGACAAGCTTCCCAGACAGCCTGCTCGATGATCCGCACCTGCGCGACGAGCAGACCGGCGGGCTCGCTAGCCGCGTCTCGGTCCACCCTGCTGTCCGCCAGGCGCTTTACGAACGCCAGCGCAGCTTCGCCACGCAGGAGGGCGGCGCGGTGCTCGACGGACGCGACATCGGCACCGTCATCGCACCCGAGGCCGAGGCCAAGCTGTTCGTCACCGCCAGCGTCGAGGCGCGCGCGCAGCGCCGCTTCCTCGAAATGCACGAACGCGGTGCCGGGGTGACCCTGCTGGAAATCCAGGACGATCTGCGCCGCCGCGACGAACGCGACCGCAACCGCGCGGTCGCCCCGCTGGTACCCGCCGCAGACGCGATTGTCATCGACACCAGCGCGCTCGGTAAGGACGAAGCCATCGCCGCCGCGATCGAGGCGGTCACTCACGCAATTTCGTAAAGGCGGATCCAAGCGCTTGCCGAGCCGCGCGGTGATATATATCGTGTTATATATCACGTTATGGAGATTCGCATGATCGATGTCGTCGCGCAAATGGGCCCGGCCTTCCTCGGCAGCCGGCTGAAGCGCCTGGGCGAGCGTATGCAGGCGGGTGCTGCCAGCGTGCTGAGCGATGCCGACATTCCGCTCCAGCCGGGCCATATGCCCGCGATGGCGGCGCTGCGCACCGGCCCCAAGACTGTCGGGCAGCTGGCCGAAGCGAGCGGCACCAGCCAGCCGGGCATGACCCGCACCGTGAGCCAGCTGAAACGGCTCGGCCTCGCACGCGATGAGGCCTGCGATGACCAGCGTAGCAGGATGATTGCGCTGACTGACGAGGGAGAGCGCATGGCTCGCCGAATCGCCGAGCTGGTCTGGCCCCGCGTGGGCGCAGCGGCCGAGGAAATCCTCACGCTGGTCGAAGGCGACTTCCTTCGCCAATTGGCGATTATCGAGGATGCGCTGGCCCAGGCATCGATCGCCGAGCGCGCGACCCGCGCGCGGCCCTCCACGCTCACGTTGCGCGAATATTCTCCCGCCCTCGCCCGCGAATTCCACGACATAAACGCCGAGTGGATCGAGAGCATGTTCGTGATCGAGGAGACCGATCGCAAGGTGCTCGAGAACCCTCAAGAACACATCCTCGATCCCGGCGGCGATATCCTGTTCGTCGAGGCCGGGGGGCTCGGCATCGTCGGCACCTGCGCGCTGCAGAAGACCGGACCGGGCGCCTTCGAGCTGACCAAGATGGGCGTGCGCGAAAGCGCGCGCGGGCTGAAGGCCGGCGAGTTCCTGCTACATCACGTGATCAACCGGGCCAGGGCACTGGGCGCAGAAAAGCTCTATCTCCTCACCAATCGCAAATGCGCAGCCGCTATCCATCTCTACGAAAAGCTCGGCTTCGAGCATGATGCGGGGATCATGGACGAATATGCCGCGCGCTACGAACGCTGCGACGTGGCCATGCTCTACAAGGGCGACTGAGCGGTTCGCTTCAGCCGGCGAGCGCGGCAACGGGCTGTCGCGCCCACTCGGCGCCGCGCAGATACGTCTCGTTGCACAGCTCGGGAGCGATTCCGTGGGCCTGCGGATCGGCGGGGGCGATAATTGTCACGCTGTCGCGCTTGCCCGCAGTGGTCGCGTCCTTCGCTACGATCGGGCTCATGCTGGAGGTGCAATAGAACACCAGCACGCGCGACCGCTGCCCTTCGACCCGGGGAGCAAGGACCAGCCCGAGCCTGTCGCCGTCGAGCTCGACCACGAGGCCTTCGGGGAACACACCGACGCTCTTCATGAAAGCGAACAGCAGCTCGCGGTCGAACTGCCCCTCCCAGCTCCACATCGCCGAAATCGCCTTGCTGGGCGTCCAGGCGTCCTTGTAAGCGCGGTCGGAAGTCAGCGCGTCATAGACGTCGCAAATCGCCCCCAGCCGCGCGGCCTCCGTCAGCTCTGCCCCGGACAGGCCCGAGGGATAACCCTTGCCGTCCGGCCGTTCGTGATGGTGGCGACAGACATCGAGCGCAATTGCAGGCACACCGGGGGTGCGCGCCAGGATGTCGTAGCCATGGACCGGATGGCTGCGGACCTCGTCGAATTCGGCATCGTCCAGGCTGCCCGGCTTGTCGAGGATCGCCTGGTCGACACACATCTTGCCGAGATCGTGGAAGAGGCCGGCCAAGCCGTAGTCGAAGATCTCCGCCTCGCTCTTGCCCAACTGGCGCGCGACATTGATCATCAACGTGCAGACGGCGACCGAATGGAGATAGGTATACTCGTCCTTCTGCTTGAGGCGCAGAACCTCGAGCAGCGCGCGCGGGCATCGCGCGGTCGATCCGACGATATCCTCGACGACATCGCTCACCTCTGCCATCCGGATCGGCTTGCCCGTCCGGATGTTGGCGAAGGTAGTGCGTGTTACCTCGAGAGACCGGGCGAGGAGGCGCTTGGCTTCCGCCCGCCTGTCGTTGCGCGCCGGAGTGCTCGACCAGCTCGCCGGACGGAAAGACTTGTTGCTTCTCCGGGGGCGGATCAATTCCTTTCCCCCGATACGCTTTGCGTCCGGTGCGGAGGCTCCGGCTTCGGAGGCGCAATCCGGAAGCCCTTCAGCTAGCCCTGCCCCTCTTTCGTCATCGATAATCACGAAAGGTACCGCCGAGTCCGCGAGCCGGGGCAGATGCCTGGGCTTGACCTCGAAACGCTTCACCCAGAAGGGATGGTCCAGCCAGCCACCACCGAAACCGCATATGTACATGCCGGCCGTGACGTTCTGGGGCGATATCCTGTGTTTCATGTGCGCTCTACCGGGTAGCCTGGATCCACTAATGAGAGTTCATCGGTCGATTGCACCTTGTGACGGGAAGCAGAGAACAATTTCCTAACCAGGCATCCGCATTTCTCCGAGGGGAGCAATTTCCTTGCCTTTGGCGGCGGTTTGGCCTAGGCGCGCGCCCGTTCTCGCAATCTGTCGATTGAAAGGACCCGCGCGACGGCAATCGGCCCCGCGCGGCATCGGCCCTCTTGCCCCGTACGGCCCGTGCAATGGTGCGCAGGCAGACGGGTAAAGACCCCGGGAAAACCGGCGGCCGGTAGCAAAACGAACGTTAGGACTACTCAACTATGGCAACTGCAGCCAATCCCACTCGCGACGATTTCGCGAAAATGCTCGACGAGCAGCTCGGCGGCGCAGATGACGGCGGCTTCGAAGGCCGCGTCGTCAAGGGCACCGTCACCGCCATCGAAAACGGCATGGCGCACATCGATGTCGGCCTGAAGAGCGAAGGCCGCGTCGACCTCAAGGAATTCCAGCGCGGCGAAGGCGATGTCGCCCCCGGTGTCGGCGATGAAGTCGAAGTCTATGTCGACCGCGTCGAAAACGCCGACGGCGAAGCCATGCTGTCGCGCGACCGCGCCCGCCGCGAAGCCGCCTGGGACAAGCTTGAAAGCGAGTTCGGCGAAGGCAAGCGCGTCGAAGGCCGCATTTTCGGCCGCGTCAAGGGCGGCTTCACCGTCGACCTCGACGGCGCCGTGGCCTTCCTGCCCGGCTCGCAGGTCGACATCCGCCCCGTGCGCGACGTCACCCCGCTGATGGACATGGCCCAGCCCTTCCAGATCCTCAAGATGGACCGCCGCCGCGGCAACATCGTCGTCTCGCGCCGCGCGGTGCTCGAAGAAACCCGCGCCGAACAGCGCAGCGAACTGATCGACAAGCTGGCCGAAGGCCAGGTGATCGACGGTGTGGTCAAGAACATCACCGACTACGGCGCCTTCGTCGACCTCGGCGGTATCGACGGCCTGCTCCACGTCACCGACATGAGCTACAAGCGCGTCAACCACCCGAGCGAAATGATCGAAATCGGCCAGACCGTGACTGTCCAGATCATCCGCATCAACGAAGACACCCAGCGCATCAGCCTCGGCATGAAGCAGCTGGAATCGGATCCGTGGGATGGCGTTTCGGCCAAGTACCCGGTCGGCATGAAGCTGACGGGCACCGTCACCAACATCACCGAATACGGCGCATTCGTCGAAATCGAGCCGGGCATCGAAGGCCTGGTCCACGTCTCGGAAATGAGCTGGACCAAGAAGAACGTCCACCCGGGCAAGATCGTCTCGACCTCGCAGGAAGTCGAAGTCATGGTCCTCGAGGTCGACAGCGAGAAGCGCCGCATCAGCCTCGGCCTCAAGCAGGCCCAGCGCAACCCGTGGGAAGAGTTCGCCGAGAAGCACCCGGTCGGCTCGAAGGTCTCGGGCGAAGTCAAGAACGCGACCGAATTCGGTCTCTTCATCGGCCTCGATGGCGACGTCGACGGCATGGTCCACATGTCCGACATCGCCTGGGGCATCTCGGGTGAAGACGCGCTCGCTCTGCACCGCAAGGGCGAGCAGGTCGAAGCCGTCGTTCTCGACGTCGACACCGACAAGGAACGCATCAGCCTCGGCATGAAGCAGCTCGAAAAGGGTGCGCCGACCGAAGCCGGTGCCTCGGGCACGCTCCGCAAGGGCGAAACCGTCACCGTCACCGTTCTCGAAGTCCGCGATGGCGGCCTCGAAGTGCAGGTCGGCGAAGACGGTGCGACCGGCTTCATCAAGCGCAGCGACCTCGGCCGCGACCGCGACGAACAGCGCCCCGACCGCTTCCAGGTCGGCAGCAAGGTCGACGCGATGGTCACCGGCTTCGATCGTTCGAAGAAGCCGAACTTCTCGATCAAGGCGCGCCAGATCGCCGAAGAGAAGGAAGCCGTTGCACAGTTCGGTTCGTCGGATTCGGGCGCCTCGCTCGGCGACATCCTCGGCGAAGCGCTGAAGAAGAAGGAAGACTAAGCAGCCCGGGTCCCCGCGCAGGCGGGGACCTCAGGCAGCTTGGCACCAATCCGGCTGAGACCCCCGCCTTCGCGGGGGATCGCAAGACAAGGGAAGGCCCGCTTGCTCGCAGGAGCAGGCGGGCCTTTTCTGTTTCGGTGAACCGGCGTAGGCTCGCGTCCATGCTCGAAGTCCACCAGTTCCCCTGCCTGTCCGACAATTACGGATTCCTCCTCCACGATCCCGACAGCGGCGAGACCGCGGCGATCGATACGCCCGACGGCGCCGAATACCTGCGCCAGGCCGCCGCCAGGGGCTGGACCATCACGCAGATCTGGAACACGCACTGGCATCCCGACCATGCTGGCGGCAACGCAGCGATCGTCGAAGCGACCGGGGCCACCATCGTCGCGCCGAAAGAGGTCGAGAAGCTCAGCCCGATCGACCGCGTGGTGGGCAATGGCGATGCTGTGAAACTGGGCGAGTGGACGGCGCGCGTGATCGACGTCTCGGGCCATACCAATGGCCATGTCGCCTATCACATTGCCGCAGCCGACACGGCCTTTGTTGGCGACAGCGTCTTCGCGCTGGGCTGCGGGCGGATGTTCGAAGGTGAGCCCGAGCAATTCTGGCACAGTCTTGAGCGGATTCGCAGCCTGCCCGAGAACACCATGCTCTATTGCGCGCATGAATATACGCAGGCCAACGCGAAATTTGCGCTCCATGCCGATCCCGACAATCCGGAGCTGCGGCTCTATGCCGCACGCATCGATGAGAAGCGCGAACGCGGCGAGCCCACCGTGCCGACCGTGCTGTCGCGCGAGCTGGCAACCAATCCCTTCCTGCGCGCCGACGATGCCGACCTGCGCGACCGGTGGGGCGGAACGAGTCCGGCGGAGACCTTCGCAGCATTGCGCGCCGCCAAGGACAATTTCTGAAGCCCATGAGGGCCCTCATCGTACGTGAGCTGTCGCCCGACCTGTCGGGGGTCGAGCTGGCCGACATCGAGCGGCCGCTAGGCGAGGTCCTGGTCCGCGTTCGCGCCGCCTCGCTCAACTATCCCGACCTGCTGATGACGCAGGGGAGATACCAATTCAAACCCGAACCGCCTTTCGTCTCGGGTCTCGAGATGGCGGGTGAAGTGGTGGAGGCTCCACCAGGCAGTGCATTCGCGCCTGGAGACCGGGTGCGCGGCGGAGCAAAGACCGGTGCCTTCGCCGATTATGTCGCCCTGCCCGCTGCATCGCTGCGAAAGATTCCCGACGGCCTGGATTTCGCCACCGCCGCCGCGATGGGGGCGGCCTACCACACCGCCTATGTCGCCTTGGTCGAGATCGGCGGGCTCGAAGCCGGTCAGACCGTGCTGGTCCATGGGGCAAGCGGCGGGGTCGGCCTCGCCGCCTGCAACCTTGCCAAAGCGATGGGGGCCAAGGTCATCGCCGCCACGCATCGAGAGGACAAACTCGAGGCCTTGCGCACCATCGCGCGGCCCGACGCGGTCATCCTCAACACGGGACGTTTCCGCGAGGAAGTCGCGGAGCTGACCGAGGGGCGGCTGTGCGACCTCGTCTACGATCCCGTGGGCGGCGACGTGTTCGACGAAAGTACGCGCTGCGTGACATTCGGCGGCAAGCTTCTGGTGATCGGCTTCGTATCGGGCCGCATCCCCGAAATTGCGGTCAACATACCGCTGATCAAAGGCTTCTCGGTCGTCGGCGTGCGTGCCGGCGAATACGCGAGGCGCTTTCCCGAGCGCGGAGCGAGGATCGCCGATGCGGTCGATGCACTCGCGGCGGAGGGGCGCATCAGGCCCCATGTCGACCGCACGCTCTCACTCGACTGCTGGCGCGAGGCCTTCGTGACAATGCAGCGCGGCGAAATCATCGGGAAGCTCGTACTCGAGCCCTGAATCGAAAAGGGCGGCCCCGCAGGACCGCCCTCTCGATTTTTCACTGGTGCCCGAAGGATCAGATCCCGGCGATCACCTTGTCGGCCAGCGCCTTGTCGGCTTCGGCATCGTGCTTCTCGGCGATCAACTTGCGGCTCGCCATGGTCGCGGCATTCACTGCGCGGTTGCGCACGTCCTCGACCGCCTCGCGCTCGGCTGCGGCGATCTTGTCCTCGGCCATGCGCTTGCGGCGCTCGACCATCGCCTTGCTGTCGGCTTCGGCCTTCTCGAGGATCGCATCGGCTTCATGCTGCGCATTGGCGAGCATGGCTTCGGCGTCCTTTTCGGCACCGGCGATCTTGTCGGCATATTCCTGGCGCAGCGCCTCGGCTTCGGCACGCAGCTGCTTGGCTTCGTCAAGCTGTTCCTTGATCGCTGCGATCTTGCCGTCGAGCCCGGCACCGATGGTCTTGTGGACCTTGGCGCCGAAGAAGGCGATCAGCAGCAGGACGAACATCGCGACCGAGACGATCTGGTAAGGCGCAAGGCCGAACAGTTCGGGCTCGACATGCGTCGGAGCGCCGCCGTGACCGGTTTCGGTGTTCACTTCGACCGCTTCGGTGGCGAAGACTTCGGGGACGGGATTAGCCATGGCTCATCGCCTCCTTCACGGCCTTGGTCGCAGCGGGCTTGGTCACCTTCGCTCCGGCGAGGCGGGCGACGATATCCTGCGCGGCTTCCACGGCAACCGATTCCACTTCGGCGAGCGCGGCAGTGCGTGCTTCGGCGATGCGGGTTTCGGCTTCGGCGAGCTTCTTGTCGAGACGCGTCTGCGCCGCCTTCAGCTTGCTCTCGGACTTGGCGGCAGCCTCGTCCTTGGCCTTGGCGACGATCGCCTGCGCCGCGGCGCGGTTCTCGTTCTCGCGCACCCGCCAGGCCACTTCCTGTTCGTCGGCGGCATCGCGCGCGGCCTTGGCGGCGGCGAGGTCGGCGGCGATCTGGCCGTCCCGTTCGGCAACGGTTGCCATCACCTTGGGAACCATGCCCTTGCCGATGACGAAGAAGGTGATGCCGAAGAAGACCAGCAGCCAGAAGACCTGGCTGGACCATGTTTCGGCAAGCTGTGCTATCTGGGGCATCTCAGCTCTCGAAGACGGGGTACGAAAATTCGTGGGCCGGCCGGGA
>Ga0066644_10000836_pt1 | contig 18386 bp, 23 predicted proteins | sample CryGeyCG2114_020_FD_62735 | JGI IMG/M metagenome (GOLD analysis project Ga0066644, IMG submission 62735) | Groundwater microbial communities from aquifer - Crystal Geyser CG15_big_fil_post_rev_8/21/14_0.20 | ecosystem: Environmental > Aquatic > Deep subsurface > Groundwater | place: USA: Utah...
GAGGATTGTCTTGCCGTCGATTTCGGCGTGAAGATTGTCGATTTTGAGCATCAGGCGATTTCCAGATTATCGTCGCCCCGGACCTGATCCGGGGCCGGTGCTGCCTTGGACGCATCGGCAGAAAGAGGAGCACCATCCCGGATCACGTCCGGGATGACGGGAGAGGGGTGGGCGATCATCATCGGCGATCTCGCGGCCCGCCTGCCGGGCGTCCCCGCCTCGGCGTCGAGCCGTATTTCGACTGGTGCGCACGGCGCGCGACCTCCTTGTCGCGGTAGCGCGCGTTCATCGCGGCGAAGATCGGCTGCATCGCCGCCTCGACATCCTCGAGGATCGTCGCCGCGGGAATGCGGAAGACCTCGATACCGACGCTGGCGAGGCTCTTGTCGCGGCGCTTGGCCACGCGGTCGTCCTGCCCCTCCTCGTCGATTGCGATCGCGAGGCCGAGCGGGTGCGAGACGAAATCGAGGATCGCCGAGCCGACCACCGTGTGGCGGGTGAACTTGTACTTGCCGAAATCTTCCTTCGCGAAACGCGCCGCGAGCGCCTTGTGCGCCGGGCTCGCATGCCGCCGCAAATAACGCGCACGCTCGTGGATCTTGTCGAGCCGCTTCTCCGAAATCTCCCACCCGCGGCCCTTCTTCTTGAGCGCGGGGGTTTCGTCGGCGGCTTCGCCAGGATCGCGGAGCTGGAGGGTTTTGCGGTCGGTCATCCCACACTCCCTTCGAGCGAGATCGCCAGCAGCTTCTGCGCTTCGACCGCGAATTCCATCGGCAGCTCTTTCAGCACATCCTTGGCGAAGCCGTTGACGATCAGCGCCATCGCTTCCTCGTCGTCGAGCCCGCGCTGCAACGCGTAGAAGAGCTGGTCGTCGCTAATCTTGCTAGTGGTCGCCTCGTGCTCGATCTGCGCGCTGGGATTCTTCACCTCGATATAAGGCACGGTGTGCGCGCCGCACTGGTCGCCGATCAGCAGCGAATCGCATTCGGTACGGTTGCGCACGCCGTCGGCATTGGCCGCCACGCGCACCAGCCCGCGATAGGTGTTGTTGCTCTTGCCCGCCGAAATGCCCTTGGAGATGATCGTCGAACGGCTGCCCTTGCCATTGTGGATCATCTTGGTGCCGGTATCGGCCTGCTGGTAGTTGTTGGTCACCGCGACCGAGTAGAACTCGCCCACGCTGTCTTCGCCATTGAGCACGCAGCTGGGATATTTCCACGTCACCGCGCTGCCGGTTTCGACCTGCGTCCAGCTGATCTTGGAGCGCGCGCCTTGGCAGAGGCCACGCTTGGTGACGAAATTGTAGATCCCGCCCTTGCCCTCGGCATTGCCGGGATACCAGTTCTGCACGGTCGAATATTTGATCTCGGCATCTTCGAGCGCGACCAGTTCGACCACCGCGGCGTGGAGCTGGTTCTCGTCGCGCATCGGCGCGGTGCAGCCTTCGAGATAGCTTACGTAAGAGCCCGGTTCGGCGACGATAAGCGTACGTTCGAACTGGCCGGTATTCTCGGCATTGATGCGGAAATAGGTCGACAATTCCATCGGGCAGCGCACGCCCTTGGGCACATAGACGAAGGTGCCATCGGAAAAGACCGCGCTGTTCAAAGTGGCGAAAAAATTGTCGTGCTGCGGGACGACCTTGCCGAGCCACTTCTTCACCAGCTCGGGATATTCCTTCACCGCCTCACTGATCGAGAGGAAGATGACCCCCGCCTTCTTCAGCTCTTCGCGGAAGGTGGTGGCGACGCTGACCGAATCGAACACCGCATCGACCGCAACCTTGCGCGCGCCCTCGACCCCGGCGAGCACCTCCTGCTCCGCCACGGGAATGCCGAGCTTGTCGTAGACCGCCTTGATCTCGGGATCGAGCTCGTCGAGCGAGGCGAGCTTTTCCTTCTTCTTGGGCGCGGCGTAGTAATAGGCATCCTGGTAATCGATCGCCGGATAGCCGAGCTTGGCCCAGTCGGGCTCTTCCATCTCCTGCCACAGGCGGAACGCCTTGAGGCGCCAGTCGAGCATCCATTCGGGCTCGCCCTTCTTGGCGGAAATGAACCGGACGGTGTCTTCGGTCAGCCCCTTCTCGGCGAACTCGGTCTCGATCTCGGCCGACCAGCCGTGTTCGTATTCGGCCGCCCTGGCAGCGGCCTCCTTCGCTTCGCGGTCCTGGATGTCGATCTCTTGATTCATGCAATCTCTCTTGTCGGGGCGAGCTGGGTCAGCGGGATCGCCGCCAGCGCGCCGCGCAACGCTTCATTGACGAGCGGCCAGTGCGGCCTGACCGAGCAATCGTGCCCGACCGTACAATCCGCCCCCTCGATACAGGCGGTCAGCGCGATCGGTCCTTCGACCGCCTCGACGATGTCGGCGAGGGTGATCGCCGCCGCAGGGCGCGCCAGTTGCAGCCCGCCGCCCGCCCCGCGCGTCGAGCGCAGCAGGCCGGCGGACGAAAGCTTGCTGACCAGCTTCTGCACGGTCGGGACGGGGAGGCCGGTTTCCGCCGCCAGTTCCGCGGCGCTGGTCCGCCCGCCGCCGCAATGGCGTGCGGCGGCGCACATCGCGACCACGGCGTAATCGGCAAGGTTGGACAGTCTCATTCCAGCGACACAAAGCTTAATCGGACCAAATTGTTCCGATTGGCCAGCTAGGCGCGCTAAACCGCCATTTCAACGGGAATCGGCTTGTTGCGAGTCGTTAGCAGTCAGACTTCGTCGAGCAGCCCGCGACCGAGCTGCTCGGCTTCGCCCGAGCCGAAGAGGTCGACCGAGCCGTAGCCGTCGGGCCCGAGCATGTCGTTGATGCTCGATTCGCCGCCCGGCTGAAGCCGCTTGGGCGTGCGCCCGGTAAAAAAGCGGATTTCCTTGATCAGATGCGCCTGGTCGTAAAACGCTTCGCGAATCTCGGCTTCGATTTCCTCGGGCAGTTGTGGCATCGACAGCAAGGTGGCCGCGCGGACGGCGCGGTAACGCCGCACCAGTCGAACCGGCGACTGGCCGAAGAACTGCGCCACCAGCCGCTGCGCCTGACGCTTCGAATAGGGCAATCTTTCGTACAGGCTTTCGAGATCGGGCTTGAACGAACTCGAAAGCCATTCGAGCGTCCGGTCGATCACGGTGAGATGCTGTTCGGGCAGCTGCGATATGCCATTGCGGACGATGTCGCTCATCGCCTCGAGCAACGCGTCATCGCCGAGCTCGCTCTCGCGGCAGCGCACCGCCAGCTCGCGGAATCGCCCGGCGAGCGTATCCCCGAGCACCATCTCCGGTTCGAGGAAGCAGTCGTGGTAATCGTGGACCGACAGGCCCGAAAGCGCCGCCCAGCCGCGAAAGTTGAGCGAAACGCCAAACAGGACGGCCGGGCCGCTGACGCTGAAATTGCGCGCCTGGCACAGTGGTGCGAGAAAGAAGGCGTCGCTGGTTTCGGCTACCGTACCCTGGTCGAATTGCATCCGCCCGACCCCCTTGGCGAACATCACCATCTGGCCTGAATAGGCAGGCAGCACGTCGTCCAGCTGGTCCGAAGGACTGCGCCAGACATAGAGCGAGTTGAGATACGGCGCCAGATCGTTCGGCGCCGCTACAAATTCGAATGAATGTGACGCAGCGTCACCTGTTCGACCCGACAAACCCCTGTTCCGTTTCTTATCTGCCCAAAGAATTGTATAAATACGCCAAACAGGCGCATGCCGCAATCACCTTGTCGACAAATCCGACCACGCGCCGAACACCGGCCAAAAAAAAGGGGGCGACCTATGAAGTCGCCCCCGTTGAAGTCGAGAACTCGCTGCAGAACTGCACCGAGCCCTTCGGGTCGCGCTATTGTGTTAAACCGAGTCCGGGATGATTGATTGTATGCAAGCGACAAGGCGGCGGACCGAAGGTTTTTCTTGATTTCCCTGCCTAATCCACGACCGGTCGGAGACGGGGAAACGGCTCGACAGCCGGTCCTCCAAGCGGCATTGCGCGCGGCATGCTGTTCGACCTCGCCCGCCCTGCCCTGTTCGCGCTCGATCCCGAACGCGCCCACCGCCTGACCGTCCGCGCGCTGGCCCTTTCGCCGCGCTGCGGCCCGCCATCGGCAGGGGCGCTGGCAACCACGGTGGCCGGGCTGGAGTTTCCCAACCCGCTCGGCATGGCTGCCGGCTTCGACAAGGACGGCGAGGTGCCCGACCAGTTGCTCGGCCTGGGCTTCGGGTTTGCCGAGGTCGGGTCGATCACCCCGCGCCCGCAGGCAGGCAATCCGAAGCCGCGCCTGTTCCGCCTCGTCGAGGACCGCGGCGTAATCAATCGCATGGGCTTCAACAATCGCGGGGCGGAGGTTGCACGGACCCGGCTCGCGCGCCGCGCCGGGCGCCCCGGCATCGTCGGGATCAATATCGGTGCCAACAAGGACAGCGAGGACCGCATCGCGGACTATGTCGCGATGACCCGGATCATGGCACCGCTCGCTTCCTATCTCGCGGTCAATATCTCCAGCCCCAACACGCCGGGTCTGCGCGCGCTGCAGGACGAGAGCGCGCTCACCGCGCTGCTCGATGCGGTGATCGCAGCGCGCGGAGCAGGCGGTCCGCCCGTATTCCTCAAGGTCGCGCCCGACCTCCAGCCGGCGGATATCGACGCGATCGCGCGCATCGCCATCGAGCGGCGGCTCGGCGCACTGATCGTTTCGAACACGACGATATCGCGCCCTGCCCTGCGCTCGCGCCATGCCACCGAGGCAGGCGGACTGTCGGGGGCGCCACTGCGCGATCTGGCGCAGCAACGATTGAGGGACTTCCGCAAGGCCACCGGTGGCACCATTCCGCTGGTCGGAGTGGGCGGGATCGCTACGGCAGAGGACGCGTGGTCCCGGATCCGCGCGGGTGCCAGCCTGGTTCAGCTCTACAGTGCCATGGTCTATGAAGGGCCTGGCCTGCCGCACCGCATTGTGCGCGGGCTCGAACAACTGATGCATCGCGACGGCTTCGCTTCGATTGCCGAAGCGGTCGGAAGCGAATAGCTTCGCGCGCATGATCAGACCTCTCGTCTCCTCCACGGTTCTGGCGCTGACGCTGTGCGGATGCGCCGCCACGCCCCCGGTCGCCTCGACGCCAGCCCACACCGAAACCGCTTTTTCAGGGACCGTCTCAGCCGCCGACCCGCGCGCGCAGGCCGCGGGCGAGGAGATGCTGGCGAAGGGTGGCAGCGCCACCGACGCCGCGATCGCGGTGATGCTGGCCCTGACCGTCGTCGAGCCGCAGAGCTCGGGCATCGGCGGCGGCGGCTTCATGGTGCGTGGCACTGCCGCAGGCGGCATCGAGACCTTCGATGGGCGCGAGACTGCGCCTTCCGGGGCGACGCCCGAATGGTTTCTCGGTCCCGACGGCAAGCTTCCGCCCTTTATCGATTCGGTGCGCAGCGGCCTTTCGGTCGGCGTGCCCGGCAATATCGCGCTCGCCGCCAAGGCCCACCGGGAGCATGGCAAGCTCGCCTGGGCCACGCTGTTCGGCCCGGCGATCCGGCTGGCACGCGAGGGATTCGAGATGAACCCGCGGCTCAACGGCATGCTCGCCATGGCCAAGGACCGCTCGGCGCATTCGGCCGCGGCGCGTGCGCTGTTCTTCGATGCTTCGGGCAATCCGCTGCCTGTGGGCACACGCATCATCAACGCACCGCTCGCCCGGACGTTCGAGAAAATTGCCGCGGCAGGCTCCAAGGCCTTCTATTCGGGAGACCTGGCGCGTGAAATCGCCGCGACGGTTGCGGCCGATACCCCGCGCGACGGGGCGATGACCTATACGGATATCACCTCGTACGAAGCCAAGGCGCGCGACGGAGTTTGCGGCAGCTACCGCGCCTATCGCATCTGCACCATGGGGCCGCCGACCTCGGGCGGGGTCGCCGTGCTCCAGATTCTGGGTCAGCTCGAACGTTTCGATCTCGCAGCGCTCGGCCTGCAAAATCCCGTAACCTGGCACCTGTTCGTCGAATCGCAGCGGCTCGCCTATGCCGATCGCGAGCTCTACCTCGCCGACAGCGATTACGTCTCCGTGCCCGTCGCCGGGCTCGTCGAGCCGGACTATCTGGCCCAGCGCAGCGCGCTCATCTCGGCAGATTCTACCTTGTCGCAGGCGGTCCCAGGCACGCCTCGGGGCGCGCCGCAAGCGCTCGCCGATGGCGACGAACCCGTCGAGCATGGCACGACGCATTTCGCAGTGGTCGACGCGAATCGCACCATGGTCAGCTATACCTCGACGGTGGAGGGCCCCTTCGGCTCGGGCCTGATGGTCGGCGGCTTCTTCCTCAACAACGAACTAACCGATTTCAGCCGCTCGCCGGTGATCGATGGCAGGCTTGTGGCCAATCGCGTGGAGGGCGGAAAACGCCCGCGCAGTTCGATGTCGCCCACGGTGATCTGGGACCCTGAAGGCAAGTCTTTCCTGGCGGTCGGCGCGGCGGGCGGAAGCACGATCCCGGTCCAGACCGCACGCAGCATCATCGGTGCGATCGATTTCGGCCTGTCGGCGCGCGAGATTCTCGGCCTGCCCTTCATCATGGCCTTCGACGACAGGGTGATGGTCGAAGAGGGCACATGGCTGGAAGAACAGGCGTCGGCCTTTCGCGCGCTCGGCCATGGCGAGGTTTTCGTGCGCGAGGCCCCGGTGAAGGCCGGTGCCGTGCTGCGCGGCCCGCTCGGCTGGGAAAGCGCGCGCGATCCCCGGCTCGACGGCAAGATCGAAACGCCCTGATCGGGCCAGCCTTCGGCTTGCCGAGGCGCAGCGAGCGGCCTAAGCCCGCGCTACCGAATGGTCGCACAAGAACATAACTGCTGAGGAGCCAAGCCGTGCTGTCGGATATCGATTCCGCCAACAATCTCGTCGAACTCTTCCTGAAGCGTGCTGCCGAGAAGGGTGACAGGCCGTTCCTCGGCGCCAAGATCGCGGGAAGCTGGCAGACCATCAGCTGGAACGAGGCCGCCGAGCAGGTGTGCCTCCTGGCGGAGAACTTGCGCGCCCTGGGCCTGAGGGACGGCGACCGGGTCTGCCTCGTTTCCGAGAACCGGCCAGAGTGGTGCATCTCCGATCTCGCGATCATGGCGGCGGGCTGCATCACCGTGCCCGCCTACATCACCAATACCGAACGCGACCATGTCCACATCCTCGACAATTCGGGAGCCAAGGCGGTCATCGTTTCGACCGAGAAACTGTTGCGCCCGCTGCATGGCGCCCTCCAGGCTTCGGGCATTGCCGACCATGTCATCGGTATCGAGGATCTTCATCGCCAGCAGTCGGGCAGCTTTACCTTCCACACCTGGGACAAGATGCTGTCCGGCGATCCCGCGACGGCGCGGCAGGCGGTCGAACGGCGGATCGCCGCTGTCGGACGCGAAGACACCGCCTGCATCATCTACACTAGCGGGACCGGGGGCGCGCCGCGCGGCGTGATGCAGCATCATGGCGCGATCCTGTGCAACGTGGCCGGCGCGGCGGAGATCCTGATCGAGGATTTCGGCATTGCCGACGACGAGCGGTTCCTGTCGTTCCTGCCGCTGAGCCACGCCTATGAACACACTGGCGGCCAGTTCCTGCCGATCAGCGTGGGTGCGCAGATCTTTTACGCCGAAGGTCTCGAGAAGCTCGCCAGCAACATCGAGGAAACCCGCCCGACGATCATGGTCGTGGTGCCGCGCCTGTTCGAAGTGCTGCGCACGCGGATCATGAAGCAGGTCCAGAAACAGGGCGGGTTGGCCGAAAAGCTGATGAACACGGCGCTCGAGGTCGGCGAGCGGCGCGCCGCGGGCAAACCGAAGTTCGGCGACGCGTTGAGGGATGCGCTGGTCGGAAGCCTGCTCAAGCCCAAGATCCGCCAGCGCTTCGGGGGGCGGATCAAAGCGATGGTTTCGGGCGGTGCTCCGCTCAACCCCGATGTCGGCATCTTCTTCGAGTCGATGGGCCTCACCATGCTGCAAGGCTATGGACAGACCGAAGCGGGTCCGGTGATCAGTTGCAATCGCCCGTCGGCGGGCATTGCCATGCATTCGGTGGGCCCGGCGATGCGCGGCGTCGATATCCGCATCGCCGAGGACGGGGAGATCCTGGTCCAGGGCGAGCTCGTCATGCGGGGCTATTGGCAGAACGAAAGCGAGACCGAACGCACGATCAAGGACGGCTGGCTGCACACGGGCGATATCGGCCATGTCGACGACCGGCGGCGGATCGTCATCACCGATCGCAAGAAGGACATGATCGTCAACGACAAGGGCGACAATATTGCCCCGCAGAAAGTCGAGGGCATGCTGACGCTCCAGCCCGAGGTCGGTCAGGCGATGGTCGCGGGCGATCGCAAGCCCTATATCGTCGGGCTGATCGTGCCCGATGCCGAATGGACGCTCGAATGGTGCCGCGCGCAGGGCAAGAAGTTCGACTGCAAGAAGGTTCAGGAGCTACCCGAATTCAAGGCCGCCGTGCGCACCGCGGTCGACCGGGTCAACAAGGATTTGTCGGTGGTCGAAAAAGTCCGCCAATTCGCCTTCGCCGACGAACCCTTCACCATCGAGAACGAGGAAATGACCCCCTCGATGAAAATCCGCCGCCACAAGATCAAGGAACGCTATGGCGAGCGGCTGGAGAAGCTCTATCGCAGCTAGGCTGCCGCTTCCTCGATAAATTCGGGGTAGAAGCTCGGTTCGCGATCGCTCCAGCCGGGCGCGGTAGCGGCGGCTTCGCTGAGCGACTGGAGGAGCATCTTGCGGCGTTCGGGGCGAATCTGCGGCAGCGCGGCGGCAGCGCAGAACGCGCTCGGCAGCCAGGGGCGCGCATCGGCCGAAATCAGGCGTTCATAGAGGAAGCGAAAGGCGGAGAAGCTGTCGATCCGTTCCTGCGCGAGGTCGAAGGCCGCGACGCGGGTGAGTTTGCCCACGAAGCCCTCGATGCTGTCGAAGCCCGATTGTTCGGGGATCGAGTTACGCAGCGCCTTCAATTCCTGGTAGGCGACATACTGGCTGCGGATCGCGGCATTCTCGCCCGCATTGCGTCCCCAGACCCGGAAGGCGTCGCAGCGGCTGAGCCCGATGTCGAGACTGCGGCGGATATAGCGCTGCTCGGCGGCGGTGAATCCGGCAAACTCGCGCATTTCGGCGATGGTCAGCGATGCGGTATGCGTAACGGCCATGGCGGCACTCTCCTGCTACGAGGCCGAGTGTCGCCGAATATGGTTAACAAGTGGTGAGCTGCGTCGAAACTCGCCACCGTCGTGCCGGTCTTCGGGCCTATCGGCCTCACCCATGAGAACGGCCATCGGCCGCCGGAATGAAGCCCTCACCGCACGCGGGGCGGTCCGCGGCTAGATCAGGCCCGCCAGCGGACTCGAAGGATCGGCATATTTGCGCGTCGCCATGCGCCCTGCGAGATAAGCGTCGCGCCCCGCTTCGACCGCCAGCTTCATCGCGCGTGCCATGCGGATCGGGTCCTTGGCTTCGGCGATGGCGGTATTCATCAAGACGCCGTCGCAGCCCAGCTCCATCGCCACCGCCGCGTCCGATGCTGTGCCGACCCCTGCATCGACCAGAACCGGCACGCTCGCGCCTTCCTTGATCAGCCGGATCGTCACGCGGTTCTGGATTCCGAGGCCCGAACCGATCGGTGCCCCCAGCGGCATCACCGCCACCGCACCGGCGTCCTCGAGCTGCTTCGCCGCAATGGGATCGTCGACGCAATAGACCATCGGCAGGAACCCTTCCTTCGCCAGCGTTTCGGTCGCAACCAGCGTTTCGCGCATGTCGGGATAGAGCGTGCGCGCTTCGCCCAGCACCTCGAGCTTGACGAGGTCCCAGCCGCCCGCTTCGCGCGCCAGCCGCAGGGTGCGGATCGCCTCATCGGCGGTGAAGCAGCCGGCGGTATTGGGCAGGTAGGTGATCTTCTTGGGATCGATATAGTCGGTCAGCATCGGCGCCTTGGGATCGCTGACATTGACGCGCCGAACCGCCACCGTGACGATCTCGGCCCCGCTCGCCTCGAGCGCGGCGGCGTTCTGTTCGAAATCCTTGTACTTGCCGGTGCCGACGATGAGGCGGCTTGTGAAAGTCCGTCCGGCTACGCTCCATGTGTCGTCGCCCTGGCCCCCTCCGACGAAATGGACGATCTCGAGCGTGTCGCCATCCGCTATCGGGTGCTCGGCGAGTGCGCTGCGCGGCGCGATCACGCCATTGTGTTCCACCGCGACCTTGGCGGGGTCGAGCTCGAGCTCGCGCACGAGATCGGCGATGGTGGCGGCAGCGGTGCGGCGGGTTTCGCCATTGATGGTGAGGGCAATCATGCCCGCCCACTTAATCGGCGTGGCCGTCCTTGCAAGCACAGGCATGCGCGTGCCGCATATTGAGGATGTGGCCGAGCGACACCAGGGCGACCCCGATGATGGTCAGCACGGCCTCCTCGATACCGTGCGGAACCGCGAGCGCCCCGCCCATGAAGGTGAGCCCCGTCATCGCCACGACGAAGGGAGCCGCGACGCGGTGCCGCAACGCTCCCCAGCCGATCGCAACGCCTGCGATCAACGTCGCCACAAGCAGGCCGAAGCGGTGAATGTCGGGCGCAAGGAAGAACTCGCCTCCGATTCCCAGCCCGGAAACCAGCACAATCGAAAGCAGGCAATGCACGGCGCAGGCGCCCGAGAGGAAGATCCCGGTGCGGTCGAGCCTCCGACGAATCGGCGAGATGGCGCGTTGCAACATGACCCGCCAGTTATGTTATGGTGTAACCTGTTTCAAGCGGAAGCGTGAAAAATACATCCCGCTTCGGCGGTTGCAGCGACCGGACCGCCGCTTTCGAGATTTGCACTTGCGCCCGAACGGCGCGCCACCCAGAGACGGTTCCATGTCCAAGACATTCAAACAGGGCCGCCCCGTCGCGCTCGCCAACTGGCTTCTGGTTACCGCGGCGATGGTTATCATCATGGTAGCCGTGGGCGGCATTACCCGCCTGACCGAAAGCGGATTGTCGATCACCCACTGGAGCCCGATCACCGGCGCGATACCGCCCCTATCCGAAAGCGCCTGGCAGGCCGAGTTCGAGCTCTACAAGGCGACCGGCGAATACAAGAACGTATCGGGGCCGGCGGGCATGGATCTGGCCGCCTTCAAGTTCATCTTTTTCTGGGAATGGTTCCATCGGCTGTGGGGCCGGCTGATCGGCCTCGTCTTCGCGCTGCCGCTTGCCTGGTTCTGGATCCGGGGAGCGATCCCCGCGGGCTACAAGGGACGCCTCCTCGCCCTGCTCGCGCTGGGCGGCCTGCAAGGCGTGTTCGGCTGGTTCATGGTCCGCAGCGGCCTTTCGGCGACGATGACCGACGTGAGCCATTTCTGGCTGTCGATCCACCTGCTGACCGCGCTGGTGACGCTCGGCGGGCTGGTGTGGACCGCGCTCGACCTCCGACAGCTGGCAAGCCGCGGTGCCGCGCCCGCACGCTGGACGCGGACCGCCAGCTGGGTAGGCGCGATCCTGTTTGTCCAGCTGCTGCTTGGCGCCTGGGTGGCCGGTCTCGACGCCGGGCTCGCCTCCGACAGCTGGCCGCTTATGCAGGGCCGGTTCGTACCCGAATACGACGGGGCGCGGGGCCTTGTCTGGGCCGCCACTCACGATCCCTACCTGATCCATTTCCTCCATCGCTGGTGGGCGTGGGTCGCGGTCGCGGGGCTGGTGGTGATGGCGCGCCGTGTCAGACCGCTCGAACGCCGCGCTTCGGTGGCCATCCATTCGGCATTCGGGACGCAGATCCTGCTCGGCATCGCCACCGTCCTGACCGGTGTCGCGCTGTGGGTCGCAGTGGCCCATCAAATCGTCGGCGCGCTGCTCGTGGCGAGTTTCGCCTGGGGCGCGCACGTGCTCGGCCGGCGATGACCGCGCTGATCTATTGCCCCTTCCCGGACGCCGGCTGCGCCGAGGCGATCGGTCGCGCATTGATCGGCGAGCGCCTGATCGGCTGCATCAATATCGGCAGCCCGATCCGCTCGGTTTTCTGTTGGGGCGGCACGACCGATCAGGCGGATGAGGTGCCCTGCCTGATGAAGACCTCGGGCGATCTGCTCGAACGGGCGATTGCCCGGCTCGAGGACTTGCACCCCTATGAGGCGCCAGCAATAATGGGCTGGCATTGCGACGCGGCGGGGGCGGCGACGCAGGCTTGGCTCGGCGCGCTCTGAGGCGTCGCCAATCAGGGGAGGGGGATGTGATCGCAGTGGATCGCCGCATGATCCTGCGCTCGATTGGCGCAACGCTTGCTGCCGGTTCGGCTTTGGCGCTGGCCGCAAGGGCAAGGGCCGTCAGCGCCTCTATCGTCGTGCCGCAGCGCTCGTTCGTCTTGCGGCGCGAGCTCGAGCGCGGTCTGGCGCACGGCGACTCGCTCCTGGTGGTCAGGGAATGGCGCGCCCGCTTCGAACAGACCGAGCGTGGAACACTGGTCGAGGGCTCGCAAGTTTCGTGCACCGTCGATGCGCCCGCCGTGCTCGAACCGATTGCGGCAATCGAGCGCGACCGTATCGAGGCCGGTCCGTTTCCGGCGAGGCTCGACATGAATGGACGGATCATCGACGATCGGGGCGTCGCCCGCGGCGCCGGGACGGGCGCCGCGGTGCAGGCCGCCTTCACCGTCCTCGAACGCTTGGGTACACCGAATACCGAAATGCGCGAGGCCCGCGAATATCTGGGCAGGCTCGCGGAAGCCTCGGGCAGGATCATCAGTGCGATCCCGCCCGATCTCTTCTTCCCCGTCGTCGGCGAGGCAAGCGAGCGCCGCGAGCTGGCACTCCCCGGCGGGACGATGGGTGAGGTTTCGGTCAAGATCGCCGCGCGCGCCGGGGCAGGGGGCCTACTCGAAAGCTTCGATCGGCGGATCATCACCCGGATAGGCGACGATACCCGCAATTCGCGCGAAACCTGGCGTCTACGTCTTGGGTAAAGCTCTTGGGGTTTTATTTTACCCCACGGGAAAGGCGCGGAAATACTTGACTGAGAGGCGATCCGGCGCCATTTGCCGCGCGCTTCGCGGGTCCCGCAACACGGGATTCGCCGATTGGCGCCGCTGTCCCCAACAGGCACGGCACGAACACTAGGAACGGAAACCAGCCATGAAGGCTCTTACGAAGGCCACCCGGTCGATCAAGCCGGCCGAGGTCGAAAAGAAGTGGCACATCATCGACGCCGAAGGTCTCGTCGTCGGTCGTCTCGCTGCTATCATCGCCAACCACCTGCGCGGCAAGCACAAGCCGAGCTACACCCCGCACGTCGATTGTGGCGACCATGTCGTCGTCATCAACGCCGACAAGGTGAAGTTCACCGGCAAGAAGCTGAACGACAAGGTGTACTACAAGCACACCGGCCACCCGGGCGGCATCAAGGAAACCACTCCGGCCAAGGTGCTGGAAGGCAAGTTTCCCGAGCGCGTCCTCGAGAAGGCTGTCGAGCGCATGATTCCGCGCGGCCCGCTTGGCCGTGCGCAGATGCGCGCGCTCCACGTATTCGCCGGCACCGAGCACCCCTATGACGGCCAGAAGCCCGAGAAGCTCGACGTTGCCTCGATGAACCGCAAGAACAAGGTTGTCGCATAATGGCCGACGAAACCAAGAACGAAACCGTCTCGGATCTCGCCGATCTGAAGGACATTGCCGGTGACGCGCCCCAGGGCGATTCGGCAGACATTGCTGCAACCGCGGACGTTCCGCTGCGCGAGCAGGAGCTCGACGCCCAGGGCCGCGCCTATGCCACCGGTCGCCGCAAGGACGCCACCGCGCGCGTCTGGCTCAAGCCCGGTAGCGGCAAGGTCATCGTCAACGGCAAGGACCAGGAAGTCTATTTCGCCCGTCCCACGCTGCGCCTGATCATCGACCAGCCCTTCACGATCACCGATCGCCAGGGCCAGTACGACGTCGTCGCCACCGTCCGCGGCGGCGGCCTTTCGGGCCAGGCCGGTGCGGTCAAGCACGGCATTTCGCAGGCTCTCGCCAAGTACGAACCGGCGCTGCGCAGCACGGTCAAGGCCGCCGGCTTCCTCACCCGCGACAGCCGCGTGGTCGAGCGCAAGAAGTACGGCCGCGCCAAGGCCCGCCGCAGCTTCCAGTTCTCGAAGCGCTAAGGCTTACCCGATCTTACGGATCACCGAGTGGGGCGGTTCCGCAAGGAGCCGCCCCTTTCGTTCGGGCAAGGTCCCGCTCAGCGCTGGAGCATCATGATGCCCCAGGCGAGCGCGGTAGCGGCAAAGAACAACGGCCACGACCACCAGATGTCGTATTGGTAGATCTCGGCGCGATAGATTGCGAGCCAGCCGCCTTTCGATCCCTGCGTGCCGATTAGCAGTGCCACCACGAAGGTGAGGATTGCGCCCAGCGGCGCCGCCTTGAAGAATTCCACCACTATGCCCCTTTTCCCCACCACTGTCGGGGAAAGGATAGGCAAGGTCGATTTCGCAATCGGTATCGATCCGTCTTAGCGGATGCGGTTGTCAGACGCGGTTAATGCACCGGCGGATCGACGCGCGGAATCTGATGGACCGGTGCCACGGGCTCGCCGGGCCTGCGCGGCGGCAACGCGTTTTCGGGAACGTCGTCGATCTGCATGTCGGGCGTTTCGACCGCCTGCAGGTTGCGAACGCAAACCTTCAGATTTTCGCCATCCCATTCGATCTCGTTGAAGCTCGGCGGGGTCGAGCGCGTCCGCTGCGACAGCGTGCCTGCGCCGATCATACGCACCGGACCTTCGCTCGTCTCTTCCATGATATCGAAGGCATCGTGGACATGACCCGAGAGGACCGCAGCGACATTGCGCCGGGCCAGTTCGCGCAGCGCCTTGCCGCCATGCTTGGTCAACGCCGTTCCCTGCGTGCCGACTTCGCGCAGCGGGTGATGGACGGCGACGAGCGCCCGTGTTCCGCGGGGCAGGGCATCGAGCGCCGCCAGGCAGCGCTCGAGCGCCGCACTGCTGACCCATCCTTTCGACCAGTTCAGCCGCGGCTGCATCCGCACGGCGGTCTTGAGCGGGACGACCGCCAGGCAGCCGAGGTCGAGCTCCCTTTCCACCTTTTCCTGCATGCCGCGAAAGCGGCGGTAAGGCGCGAAGAACCGCTCGATGGGATTGAAATAAGGCATGTCGTGATTGCCCACCTCTACCGTGACCGGGGCCTCGAGCGTGTTGATCCACTGCGTTGCGGCCGCGAACTCGCGATGCCGTGCACGCATGGTCAGATCGCCCGTGATCGCCACCGCATCGGGCCGCTTTTCGGCGATCTCACGCTTGACCCAGTCGAGCGCGCGATTGTTTTCGAGCCCGAAATGAATGTCGGAGAGGTGAAATATCCGGCGAAAGTCAGAAACCATGCGCGGTCGCTAGCAGATCGACGGGGCACTCCTCCACCGAGAATTCGGCCTTGCTGCCCAGGCGGGCAGGTTCGCCATCGAGCAGCAATTCTAGGGGCTCGCCGGCGCAATTTTCGATCACCAGCCTGTCGCAGAGGCCGAGGCGCTCGTGCGGGCCTTCGCGAAACCTGCGGCGCAGCATGGCCCAGCCCTGTTGCAGGAAATCGCCGGGCCCCTCGGGTCGATAACCCTCGACCTGCAGGCCGCGATGGCTGGGAGTGAGTTCGAGCAGGGGATAGCCGTCTTCATGCCCGATCAGCGGATCGACCATGCGCACGCGCGCACCCCCGGTCGTTTCTGCCAAGGCCTCGCCAGTACCGCGCGCCAGCCCAGGAATGTCGAAATCGCGCATCGCCTCGCGCACTTCGGCCCAGGCCGTTCCGGGTCCGACCAGCAGGCCCGCATGCGCACATCCCGCGTCGCAGCACGCCATGACCGGTCGGACGGGGCGGTAGGCGCCGCGATGAATGCAGTCGAGGATCTCCTCGTAACCCGTCTCCGCGCCATGCAGTCGCGCGCTCAGGAGGTTCATCGTCCCACCGGGAAGAACCAGCAATTCGCCATCCCAGCCGGCCACCGCCTTGATTGCGGCATTGAGACTGCCGTCGCCGGTAAAGACGATCAGCCGCGCCACCCCGGCTTCGCGCAAGCTGGCGGCCGTCGGCAGATCTTCGTCGGGAAATTCGATGGTCCTCTCTGGAGTCAGCCCATGCGCGGCCAGCGAACGCTCGAGCGCATCGCGCGCAGCAGCGCTGTTGCTGCCGCTGCGCGCATTGACCACGAGCCATGCTTTCGCTGTTCCCATGCAGATGAAGCGCCGAGCCGCGGGTGCGGTTCCCGCTCGGTCAAAACCGTTCGGTCAGCAGTAACCAGCCGGTTATCGCATTGAGGATGCTGTAGAAACCATAGGCCCAGGCAGCGGACGTCCAGCCATTTGCCGTCAGCAGCATGCTGGCGAGTAAAACCACGAACTCGAACAGCAGCGAAAGTCGGCCGCCCCGCGCCCGCAGTGCTGCGGGAAGCGATCCGAGAAGCGGATGTCCCGATTCGAGCACCGCCTTGTGAATCGCGAAATTCACCGTTCCGAGCAGGAAAAGGACGACGATCGGCATCGATCAACGTCTTACGCCCGTCGTCCGCCGATTGCGAATCGCGGTTGGTCGGCAGCTATGCGCAACCGGTCAAATCCAGTGGTCGTCGGTCGAACATCGCGTGAGATTACAGTTGTAGCCATGCAATACAGTTCGTGCGGCGGGCCTCTCCCCCTCACTCGATCGGGCCCGCCGCAGACCCGGAGGATTACCCATGAAGACAACCCTCGCAATTCTTGCCGCCGCAGGCCTCGCCCTGTCGGCTCCGGCCGTTCAGGCAAAGTCGGTCCTGGTGACCTACGACGATCTCGATCTCGGCAGCGTCGCGGGCCAGGATGCGCTCTCGCACCGCATCGACAAGGCCGCCCGCGAAGTCTGCGGCCACCAGCGTGGCGGCACCCGCAACCTGCGTTTCGACATGGCGACCCGCGCCTGTTTCGAAAGGGCCAAGGCGAGCGCCGGCACCGAAATGGCCGCCCGCGTCAACGACGAGGCCATGGGCGGCTGATACCCCCAGTCCGCCCACCTGTGGACCCCGGCCGGATGCAGTCCCCCGGCCGGGGTCCTTTTTATTCGGGCACGCGGCCAACAGGGCGAATCAACGCCCTGCCATCGCCTTGACCTTGGGCAGATAGGTGCGCCCTATGCGCAACGTTTCGTCATCCTCCAGCTCGACCGACCAGACCCCGAGACCATCGTGGCGCAGTCCGGTGATGCGATCCTTGCGCAGGATCGTCGAGCGATGGATGCGGATGAACTTGTCGGGATCGAGACGCTTCTCGAGCCCCGCGATGGTCTGCAGCAGCAGGTAGGTCCGGGCCGCCTCGCCCTCTCCCACATACAGCCGGACATAGTCGCGTTCGGCATCGATGCGACCCACTTCCGAAGTGGCGATGCGGATGAGTTCCGAGCGATGCGGAATCCACAACTCCTCGAGCCAGGCGCTGTCCGATCTTTCGCCATCGCCCCGCCGGGCGAGCGCGCGAGCCACCGCCCGCTCGAGCCGCTCGGCCTTGACCGGCTTGAGCACGTAATCGACGGCGTCGAGATCGAAGGCCTCGACCGCGTAATTGTCGTGCGCGGTCACGAAGACCACGGCCGGGCGCGGGGACTTCTTCGACAAGGATTTGGCGACCGCTATGCCATCGACTTCGGGCATGGTCATGTCGAGCAGCATGAGGTCGGGCTGCAGTGCGTCGACCAGCCTGAGCGCCTGAGCGCCATCGCTGGCGGTGCCGACGACCTGCAATTCCGCGATCTTCGAGCAGATCACCTGCATCCGCTCGACCGCGAGGGGCTCGTCATCGACGATCAGGGTTTTCAGTTTTTCGCCGCTTTCCTCAGCCATGCTTCACCATCGGTATCCTGAGTTCGGTTTCATAGCCGGTCAGCGAGGGACCGGAAACGATCGTTGCGGCATTGCCGAAACGCGCCACGAGCCGGTCGCGCACATTGGCAAGCCCGATGCCCAATCCATGCGTGCCCGACGCGGTCTGCGCCACCCCCGGCCCGTCGTCGCTGACAGTCAGCACCAGGCGGCCGTATTCCTCGCGTGCGGCAATCGTGATCGTCACTGGCTTGCTCGAAGCCGACACACCGTATTTCACCGAGTTCTCGACCAGCGGCTGAAGGATCATGCCGGGGACCTTGTAGCCCGCCAGCTCCGACGGGAGGTCGACCTTGACCTTCAAGCGCTGCGGAAAGCGCACCGATTCGATCTCGAGATAGTGCTCCTGCAGGTCGATCTCGTCCTCGAGGCTGACATCGCCGGTCGGATCGTCGGCCAGGCTGTGACGGTAGAAGCGCGAGATGGTCTGGATCATCTGCTCGGCCCGCTCCGCCTTGCCCGTCATGACCAGCGCCGAGAGCGAGTTGAGCGTGTTGAACAGGAAGTGCGGGTTCACCTGATAGCGCAAC
>Ga0066644_10000845_pt1 | contig 18331 bp, 18 predicted proteins | sample CryGeyCG2114_020_FD_62735 | JGI IMG/M metagenome (GOLD analysis project Ga0066644, IMG submission 62735) | Groundwater microbial communities from aquifer - Crystal Geyser CG15_big_fil_post_rev_8/21/14_0.20 | ecosystem: Environmental > Aquatic > Deep subsurface > Groundwater | place: USA: Utah...
ATCGACGATGGGATCGAGCCAGCCCTGAAGATAGGCGGCCCCAAGAAACCCCAGGGCAACCACGTTGACCAGTAGGAAATGCGCGACAAGCAGATAGCGATACAGCACCGACGGCTCGCTCCCTATCAACCGGAACGGCGAAAACGCCGTTTCGGCATTCGCGTATCCGGGATCGGTGCCCTTATACCACGATCGTCCCCGCCGGGATGCCGATTTCGCGCGGACCGGCCCCGGTTTTTATTTCACATATTCGGGAATAATCGCCCGATCCCGGCTGTTGAAGGGGTTGAGCGGGCCGCATCAAGACCCGCGTCACCGCCGAAACCGTCCACCGACCAAGGAACATGCAGACATGAAACGCCTTCTCACCGCCGCCGTGTTCGCCGGCACCTTGAGCATTCTGGCCTCCGCGGCCTTTGCCATGCCCCCCGTCAAGACCGCGAACACTGCCCAGGGCCCGGTGCTGACCGACGCCAAGGGCATGACACTCTACACCTTCAAGAAGGACACGCTGGGCAAGTCGGCGTGCTACGGCAAATGCGCCGTCAATTGGCCGCCGCTGGCGGCGGGCGCCGAAGTCAAGGGTGACGGCGACTATTCCGTCATCACCCGCGACGACGGCAAGAAGCAGTGGGCCTATAAGGGCAAGGCCCTTTACGGCTGGGTCAAGGACGAAAAGCCGGGGCAAACCACCGGTCACGGCGTCAAAGGCGTCTGGGAAGTCGCCCGGCCGTAGCCCCCTCCCCGCTCGCTACGGTCGGCGGGCGGGCAGTGTATACTGCCCGCCCGGCGCCGTTCCCTTAACGAAAGTTTCCCATGTCCGTCGAACGCGACATCGAAGCCCTGATCCCCAGCCTTCGCCGCTTTGCCCGCGCGCTGTGCCGGGACGCGCACCTCGCCGACGACCTGGTGCAGGATACGCTGGAACGCGCGCTGTCGCGCCTGTTCCTGTGGCGCCGGGGCAGCAACCTGCGGGCCTGGATGTTCACCATCCTGCGCAACCTGTTCATCAACGGGCGCCGCACGCGCTATGCCCCGGCGGCGACCCTGACGGCGGATCAATGGGAAGTCCTGCTGGTTCACCTACCCGAACAGCCGGCGCGCATGGAGGCCCTGGACCTTCTGCGTGCCCTCGACCGCCTGACAGAGGACCAGCGTGAGGTGCTGCTGCTGGTCGGGCTCGAGGGCCTGACCTATGACGAGGCGGCTCGCGTCCTGGACGTGCCCGCGGGCACCGTCATGTCGCGCCTGTCACGCGGCCGCGAGGCATTGCGTCGCCTGCTCGACCGTGACGATCCGCCCAAATTGCGAGAGGTGACTTCCAATGACTCGTGATCCAATGACCCGCGACCGGTTCACCGAGGACGAGTTGCAGGCCTGGGTCGACCGCCATCTGGACGCGACGCGGAGCGCCGAGGTCGAGGCTTGGCTTGACGCCAATCCCGACGCGGCGAAGCGCTGGCGTGCCTATCGGCGCGACATGGACGTGCTGCACGGCGTTTTCGATCCCGTTCTGGCGGAACCGGTTCAGGACCGGCTGAACCCGGCCGCCATCCGCGCCCGCACGTGGCGGCCGCTGGCGGCGCGCGCGGCGGCGGCGGTGCTGCTGGTGGCACTGGGGGCGGCCGGCGGCTGGCTGGCGCGCGGCGACGGTCTGGGCCGCGATGAGGCGGCCCAGACCCTGCCCAAGGACGCCGTGCTGGCCCACCGCGTGTTCGTCGCCGAGGTCCGCCATCCCGTCGAGGTCGCCGCCGACCAGGAGGTCCACTTGGTGGCTTGGCTGAGCAAGCGCCTTGGCCGGTCCATCAAGGCACCGCACCTGACGGGCCAGGGGTTCGAGTTGATGGGCGGGCGGCTGCTGGCGGCGGCGGGCGGTCCGGCGGCGCAACTCATGTACCAGAATTCCGAGGGCCGGCGCCTCACGCTTTACGTCCGGGGTACGGGCGGCGGCGACACGGCGTTCAGGATCCAGCGCGCGAACGGCGTGTCCGCCTTCTACTGGATCGACCGAGGCATGGGCTACGCCCTGATCGGCGATCTGGAGCGCGGGCGCCTGCTGGACGCCGCCAACGCCGTCTACCGCGAACTCACCGAATACCGCACCCCCTAACCTGCCTGGGGGTTCGGGCCCCGCCCGGTCCGACCGCCCCGGAAGGACCGGGCGGGGCATCGCCCCGCGCACCTGTCGGCGCCGGCTTTGCAGCCCCTCGGTGCTTCGGCCCCGCCGCGGCCGATTGGATTGGTTCAGGTGGCCCGAATCCGGGCAAACCGGCATCAAGAAATCGTTACCCGGCTCCGGCAGGACTTTGATTGCCCCATCCCTTGCCCGCCATTAAACATGCCGTGATTTTTCCGCTGGTCGAAGCGAATGGCGCGCGCTCCAACGACGCGAGGCGTGCCGAAGGGGGGCAACGTGAAGGACATTTCAACAACGGTCAAACTTTCCGCGACAATCGTCCTGCTGGCGATACTGACGGCCGCAGTCACCGGTTTCATCGCGAACACGAAGGCGACCAACGCCCTGGATACCGAGGTCTCCAGCAGGCTTTCGGCCCTGGCCGAGGCCAGGAAGACCGCCGTATCGACGTATCTCGCATCGATCAGGACGGACCTCGTGAGCCTTGCCGACAACGAAGGGCTCATCGCCGCCATGAAGCGCTTTTCCGCGGCGAAACGCGGCCTCGGCGACGAGGTTCAGAAGACCCTCCAGAAGGCGTACATCACCGACAACCCCCATCCCAAGGGAGAGCGCCACAAGCTTACCCAGATCGATACCCGCATGGCCTATGCCTATGGCCATCAGAAGTTTCACCCCTGGCTGAGCAAGTATGCGCTGGACCGCGGCTACCACGATCTGTTCCTGATCGACCCCGACGGTGACGTCGTCTACAGCGTGTTCAAGAACGATGAATTCGCGACCAACCTTGAAAATGGCGCATTCAAGAGTTCAGGCCTCGCCGGGGCGTTTCGTCGCGCCATGGCTATCCGGCAACCCGGCACGGTCAGCTTCGCGGACTATGCCGGCTACGCGCCCGCCGCCGGCGCGCCGGCCAGCTTCATCGCCGTTCCCATACTGGCCGAAGGCAAGCCGATCGGCGTTCTTGCCTATCGGATGCCCATCGATCAGATCAACGCGATCATGGAATCCGCCACCGGGCTGGGCAAGACCGGCGAGACATACCTTGTTGGCAGCGACCTGATGATGCGATCCGACACTCGGCTGTCGGCGGACTCGACGATCCTCAAGACCAAGGTCGATACCCAGCCGGTGAAAAACGCCCTGGCCGGAAAATCCGGATTGCTGGTGGGCGACGACTACCTTGGACGCCGTGTCTACGCCGCCTATGGCGCGATCAATTTCGAAGGCGTCCCCCTGGCCATCGTCGCGGAAATAGGCGCTGACGAAATCGCGCGGCCGGTAGCCGAGATAAACTGGTTCCTGCTGGTCACGTCGGTCGTGATCGTCATCGCCGTCAGCGCCGTCGGAGTCTGGTTCTCGCGTTCCCTGACGGCGCCGATCGTCCGCATGACCGGCGTGATGGCGAGCCTGGCGGAAGGCGACCTCGACGTCCCTGTGCCGGACCAGGGCCGCAAGGACGAGATCGGAAAGATGGCTGACGCCGTCCAGGTCTTCAAGGTCAACGCGCTTCGCGTCCGCGAGATGGAGGAGGAACAGGCCGTCGCGGAGCGCGATGCGGCTGAACAAAAACGGCAAGCGACACGGGAACTCGCCGACGGCTTTGAATCCTCCGTTGGCCACATCGTCGAGACGGTGTCGACGGCCGCCGGTGAGATGGCGTCCACCAGCAAGACGCTGTTGACTTCGGCCGAGCAGACGTCGGCCCTGTCGTCCGAGGTGACGCAGGCGGCGGAAGAGACCTTCGCCAACGTCGAAGCCGTCTCCGCGGCGGCCGAGCAGCTGTCCGCGTCGATTTCCGAGATTTCGCGCCAGGTCGCCCAATCGTCCGGAATTTCAAGGACAGCGGTGTCCGAGGTCGAGGACACCAATGCCCGCATCCAGGGACTGGCCGATGCCGCCGAGAAGATCGGAGCCATTGTCCACCTGATCTCGGACATCGCGGAGCAGACCAATCTTCTGGCCCTGAACGCGACCATCGAAGCGGCCCGTGCCGGCGATGTCGGCAAGGGATTCGCGGTCGTCGCCAGCGAGGTGAAATCGCTGGCCGACCAGACGGCGCGGGCGACCAGCGACATCTCCTCGCAGGTGATCGCCGTCCAATCGGCGACCAGGGAGGCCGTCACCTCCATATCGACCATCGTCGACGTCATCAATCGGATCAACGAAATCGCCGGTGCCGTCGCCGCCGCGGTGGAAGAACAGGGCGCGGCGACCAGCGAGATCGCCCGCAACGCCGAACAGGCCGCCTCGGGCGTCGCCACGGTCACGACGAACCTGGGTTCCGTAAGCAGAATGGCGGCGGACACCGGCGACCATGCCCGGCAGATGGGCGATGCGACGGCGCAACTGTTCCGGGAGGCGGAAACGCTGAGCGGTGAGGTCGGAAGGTTCCTTCAGGAGGTTCGCGCCTCCTAGTGTCGTGATTCCGAAGTTCGCATCATATCTGGAGCAGGCGATTGGCGACCTTCGGAATCAGGCCGACACTAGCCAACATAATGATTCTAGTGTGGCATTGGTTTTGAAGTCCGTTTCGGAGAGCGCTCCGGATGATGTGACGAACTTCAAAACCACCACACTAGCGCCTGACGACCGTCGACGGGCGGACGGCTTTTTGGGAATTCGTTGGAACGCGGTTCTGCACCGGGTAATCTCCGGGAACAAGAAGAACACCAAAAATCCACCGTGATCAGGGAGCGCGTTCAATGACGCCGGGCGCCCGCGTACAGGCCTGCATCGAATTGCTGGGGCAGATCGCCGCCGAGGCGCAGGACGCCAGCGCCGTCATCGACGCCTACTTCCGCACCCGCCGCTATGCAGGGGCCGGCGATCGCCGCGCCGTTTCGCATCGGGTCTACGAAAACCTGCGCCATCGAGCACGGCTCGACTGGTGGATCCAGCGCACGGGCGTGGCGCTCGATTCAACCCCGCGCACGCGCGTGCTGGCCCAGATGGCGGTCTACGAGCGGACCTCGCCGGACCAGCTCGCCCGCCTGTTCTCGGGAACGCGGCACTGCCCGCCGACCCTCAACAACCGGGAACAGGAACTGGCCGAGTCCCTCTACGGCCGTCCCCCCATGCACATCGACATGCCCGACTGGGTGCGCTTGGAATACCCGTCGTGGATGGGCCCCAGCCTGCATGCAATCTTCGGCCGGCGACTGGAACTGGAACTGCAGGCCCTCAGCCAGACCGCGCCCGTGGACCTGCGCGTCAACACCCTGAAGGCAACGCGGGAAGAGGTGCAGGCCATGCTGGTCGGCGAGCGGATCGAGGTCGAACCGACGCCGCTGTCTCCCATCGGCCTGCGCCTGCAATCGCGCTCCAGGCTGGGCGGCACCCAGGCCTTCAAGCGCGGCCTGTTCGAGGTCCAGGACGAGGGTTCGCAGCTCATCGCCCTTCTGACCGGCGTGCGTCCCGGAATGACCGTCGTCGACTATTGCGCCGGCGCCGGCGGTAAGACGCTGGCGATGGCGGCGGCATTGAGCGGAGGCGGCGGCCCGCGCGGGCGGCTGATCGCCTGCGACGTGTCGCGCTACCGCATGGACCGCATGGCGCCGCGCCTGAAGCGCGCCGGAGCCGACATGGTGCGGCGCCAGGTGGTGACGGCGCGCGACGATAGCTGGGTCAAGGCCAACCGCGAGATGGCCGATCGGGTCCTGGCCGACGTGCCCTGCACGGGTACCGGCGCCTGGCGACGCAACCTGGACGCCAAGTGGCGGTTCCGTCCCGACGACTTGGAGCACCTGACCGAGACCCAGCACCTGATCATGGGACAGGCGGCGTCTCTGGTGGCGCCCAAGGGACGTCTGGTCTACGCCACCTGTTCGCTGCTGCGCGAGGAGAACGAGGAGCAGATCGACTGGTTCCTCAGGACCATTCCCGGCTTCACCGTTCTGTCCGTGCAGGATGTGTGGGCGGAAACCGTCGGCGGCCTGCCACCCGTCGAAGGCGCGTTCCTGCGCCTGTCGCCGGCGTCCACCGGAACGGATGGATTTTTCTGCGCGATTCTGGAAAAATCGGGTTAACTTTGTATACAAAACAAACGTGCCGCTGTGAGGAAACCCATGACCACCGCCGCCATTGAGCCCCTGCAACCCGCCGAAGGCCCATCTTGTTGGACCGGCCCGCAATTGGCCGGCTCCGGTTCCTGGGTCGTCGAACTGACCGATGCCGACCGCGCCGACATTCTACGCGCCCTTGACGCCACCGACGGACGCGAGGCCCTCGACCTTAGCGCCGACGATTTTCCCATCGGCGCATTCGCCGAGAAACTCGCTGCCCTGCGTGAAGACGTCGCCTTCGGAACCGGGTTCGCCATGGTTCGCACCGGGCTGGATGCCCTCGACGAACAGGCGGCGCGGCGGCTGATCTGGGGTGCCGGCCAATATCTGGGCGTGCCGCAGATCCAGGACGCCAGCCGCACCCTGCTGCACGACATCCGCGACACCGGGGCCGACATCGACAAGCAGGACAACATCCGCACCTATCAGACGAACCGGGAACAGCCGTTTCACAACGACGGCGGCGACATCTTCGCCCTGTTCTGCCGCCGCCGCTCGCCGGACGGCGGACAATCGCTGATCGTCAGCGCCCATGCCGTGTTCAACGAAATCCTCAGACGCCGCCCGGACCTGGCCAGGGTGCTGACCGAGCCCTTCTATTTCGACGCCCGCGGCCAAGCCCTGCCCGGCCGTCCCTGGTATCAGGCCCTACCCATTTTCCAGAACCACGGCGGGCGCTGGTTCGTCATGTACAAGCGGCATTACATCGAATACGCCCAGCGCTCCCCCGAGATTCCGCGCCTCACGGACGCCCAGGTCGAGGCCATGGACCTGCTGGACGAACTCTGCCTAGACCCGCAATTCCATATGGCGTTCGAGATGTCGCCGGGCGACCTGGTCGTCGGCAACAACTTCACCACCCTGCACGCGCGCACCGCCTACAAGGACCCGGATCCGACGGCGGGCGGCGACAAACGGCACATGCTGCGCCTGTGGCTCGGCGTCCAGGGAGGGGTGGCGCTGCCGCCCGTCTTCGCGGAGACCCGGGAATTCGGCCCCCTGTTCGAGACGACGGACCGCATTGCGGTATAAAATTTCGTAAGAAATCAAAATTTCGGAACTTAATTATCGAACTTAACGGTTCGTTATGATATTATTTCTACACTGCCAGAAGGTAAAACGCCTTGCATGGCGAAGGCGCCGAGTGAGGTATCGACGCCGAGGTCTGGAACCTTGGCCATATTTGTCCGTTCATCGGGAGAAAGCAGATGAAACAGACGAAACGCAGCGCACCGCAGATCGACCCCCCGCGCGAAAGCGACCATCCCCTGGAAGGCCCGCACCCGACCGACTGAGGTCCAGTATCCGTGCCCGGTGCCAGGTTCCGGCACGGCCGACCGCATTTCGTAGAGCCCTTGGGCTTTGGGTTGACGGCCTGTGCCTGACCCTTAAGGTATTGGCCGACCAAGCCATCCCCGGGGGAGACCGACCATGAACCAAGCCGCCGATCAGGCGACCTGCTTGCCGCGCCTGAAACCAAAGCCTGTGCCCGCGATCCATCCCGTGCCCGAATACGCAGTCGATGGACAGCGGGCCCGGTGGTACACGGAGATGAAGGCGGCCTTCCAGGTTCCCTGGATGGGCGTGGTGACCATGGCCTACGCCCACTATCCGAATTTCTTCGCCGAACTGTGGCGTGGCCTGAAGCCGTTGGCAGAATGCCGCGCCTTCGTGGATGCCTTCCAGGACAACAGGGACTTCGTTGAGCGCGAGGTCACCAAGCTCGCTCCGCGGCCGATCACCGGTCGGCTTGAGGAAATGGGATACGCGTCCCGCGAAATCGCGGGCATCCGCGAATGCGTGGAGATCTTTTCCCACGGCAACCAGCCCTATCTGGTGACCGCGATGATCGCGCGGCTTCTGCTCGAAGGCCGGGACATGGGCGACAACGGTGCCGCCGAGCCCTTCGACGGCCGCCATGCCCCGGACTACACCGTGCCATTCGTCCTGATGGAGGCGCATCACGCCGATGCCCCGACGCGAGCCGTGTTCGACGACGTCAAATCCGTCCTCGGCCTGCCCTTCGTGAACACCGACTACCGCGCCTTCGCCCGGTGGCCGAGCTATTGGGCGGCCGCGTGGTCGGACCTGCGCCAGGTTGCGGGCGGCGAGGCGCACGCGACGATCTGCGCGAACCTGCACGCCCGCATTCTGGACCAGGTCTTGAACGGCCTGCCCAATCCGGGCGGACTTGAAAGCGCCGCGCTCCGCACGGCGGCAGAAAAGGACGCGCCGCTCGCCGAGATCATCGCCGTCGCCCGATTGTTCCAATGGCTGTTGCCGGGTCTGTCGCTCAACGTCGCCTTTTTGCGGACCCAGTTGCTGAACGACTGAATTCCGGGGAGAATGCCAGTTCGGAGCAGCCATTCCCCCCCACTTTTCCGCTAACATTCGGGGTAGGGAACCCCAATCATTCAGGGAAACACGCGATGAGTTGCTACGAAGATGAACTGCGCCGCCAGCAGCAATTCATGCGCAAGGCGGAGATGCTGATTTCCCAGGCCAACTGCGAGATCATCGGCCCGCTGATTCCCGACATCAATGAAGAGCGGGTCATCAACTTCGCGCGCGCCGTGGCGCACCTGCGCGGGCGTTACCTGCAAGCCGCCTTCAACATCTCCAACGTAGCCGACGGCGAGGCGCCGTCCGACGCCGAAATCACCAACCTGCGAAAGTACCGCGACATTTACGAAGAAGCCAAGAAGGCCTACGAGGAACTGACCCACGCCATCGAGCGCGGCTACATTCGCATCTCCGACCAAGAGACCTAGCCTAAAGAAGCCCTCTCCCCGTCATGGACCACGCAGCCCTCGCCCAGGAAGTGGCGGCGCTCGCCGCCAAAGCCCGACGTCTGGAAACACCCGGCCCCAACGGCCCCGCGGTCTGGCACCGCTGGGAAGGCGGCGGCCCGCCCCTGGTCCTGATGCACGGGGGATGGGGATCCTGGACCCACTGGTTCCGCGCGATCCCCCTGCTGACACCGCATTTCACGCTGCTGGCGCCAGACACCCCCGGCTTCGGCGACAGCGCCGTGCCGCCCAAGCCGACCTCGCCCGACGACATCGCCGACATTCTGGTCGCCGGCCTGGACCAGCTGCTGCCCGCCGGCGAGACCTTCCACCTTGCCGGATTCTCCTTCGGCGGCCTGATCGGCAGCGTCGTCGCCGCGAAAACGCCGGGCCGCTGCCGCAGCTTCGTCGCCGTGGGCGCCAGCGGCTTCGGCACCCTGCACAGCCCGCCGCGCGACACCCGCCTGGCAGAGCCGGACATGAGCGAGGACGAGATCGACGAACTCCAGCGCCGCAACCTGCAGATCCTCATGTTCCACGACCCGGCCAGGATCGACGATCTGGCCGTTCACATACACCGCGAGAACCTGGCGCGCGGGCGTATCCGTTCGCGGCCCATCTCGCTGACCGACCGGCTGTTGAAGGCGCTGCCCGAAATCAAGGCCTCCATGGCCGGCATCTGGGGCGAGCACGACGTGACCGTCACCGGCCGGGAGGGCCTGGACAAGCGCAAGGAAATCCTCCGCGGGCTCCAGCCCGACGCCCCGTTCCACGTGATCGAGGGAGCCGGCCATTGGGTGATGTACGAGGCGGCCGAGGAGTTCGCCGGCACCCTGGTCGGCACGCTCAAGACCCTGGCGCCGTACTGACCGGCCAATCATAAGCCGTTGCCTCGCCCCCGCCCCTCGGCCAATAATCGGCGGACGTGGGATGCGATGGAGGCGTTGGGCATGGCGGGCGTGCTCGAAACCCTGACGGGCCTGTACCGGGAACAGATGGCGCGGCACGAGAACCGCCCGTTCCTCGAGGCCGTGATGTCGGCGGCGGCGCTGGTCTGCGCCGCGGACGGCCAGGTCACCTTTCCCGAACGCATGCGGCTCGACCAGATCCTCGAGGCCATCAGGCAACTGGACGTATTCGACCCGCACGAGGCCGTGGACCTGTTCAACGATTACACGGCGGCGATCCAGGCGGATTCCGAGACCGGGCGCGCGGCCGCATTCAAACGCATCGAGCCCGTGGCCGACAACCCGGAGACCGCCTCCCTCATCCTGCGCGTCTGCATGGGCATCCTGGAGGTCGAGGGCGAGGACAACCTGACCGAACAGATCGAGATCGTCAGCCTGTGTTCGCGCCTGGGCATCGAGCCCGGGGACCTCGGCCTCTACGTCGACGACCTGCCGCAAATTCCGGACGAGAAGGCGTGATGCGCCCATGGAACCGCTGACCGCCCTCGCCCTGGCCCTCGGTTCCGCCTGGGGCAGCGGCCTCAACCTTTACGCCACCGTGCTGGTGCTGGGGGCGCTCGACGCCTTCGGCGTCGTCAAGCTTCCCGACGACATGGCCGTGCTGTCCTCCACCTGGGTCCTGGCGGCGGCGGCGCTGATGTATTTCATCGAATTCTTCGCCGACAAGATCCCGGGGCTCGATTCCATCTGGGACCTGATCCACACCTTCATCCGCATCCCGGCGGGGGCGCTGCTGGCGGCGGGCGCCGTGGGCGGCCTCGACTTCATGAACGCGGAACTGCAGACCGTGGCGGCGCTTCTGGGCGGCGGCATGATCGCCGCCGGCACCCACGCGGCCAAGGCCGGATCGCGCGCCGTCATCAACACCTCGCCCGAGCCCTTTTCCAACTGGGGCATGAGCCTCATCGAGGACGTGCTGGTGTTCGGCGGTCTGGCGCTCGCCCTGTTCAACCCGGTCGCCTTCCTGATCGGGTTCGGCCTGTTCGTTATGTTGCTGATCTGGCTGGTACCCAAAATCTGGCGCGGTATCAGGCGCTTCCTCGGCGGCTACAGGGATCCCGAGAGCCTGCGCCACCCCAGGGGCGGTAAGGCGGGCTGGGCCGGCATGGGCTCGGCCGGGTTTTCCGGTGGGCCCGGCGACTGGGCGCCGCCCGGCGGCGGAGGTGCGGACGCGCCCGCTCCCGGCACGACGGACGTCGCCAAGCGGCCGGGGAGCGACCCGGCTCCCTAAACCACGTTGGTCGGCGTATCCTTGTGGAAATTCTCGATGTTGTCGATCAACTGGTCGACCATGGCCTTGCGCGCCGTATGCCCGGCCCAGGCCGTGTGCGGCGTGAGGATGAAGTCGGGCCGCCCGACCAGCGCCATGAAGGGATGGTCGGCAGGCGGCGGCTCGCTCGACACCACGTCGATCCCCGCCCCGGCGATCAGGCCCTCTGTCAGGGCCCGGGCCAGCGCCGCCTCGTCGATCAGGCCGCCGCGCGCCGTGTTGATGACGAGCGCCGTCCGCTTCATGCGCCTGAGTTCGCCGATGCCGATCATGCCGCGCGTCTCGGGCGTCAGCGGGCAGTGGAGGGTCAGCACGTCCGCCGTCTCGACGGCTTCGTCCCAGGGCAGCAGACCGTCCGGCGGACTGGCCTCACCCTTGCGGCCGACGAACACGGTTTCCATGCCGAATCCGCGGGCGATGCGCGCCACGCCCTGGCCGAGCGAGCCGCGCCCGACGATGGCGAGCCGCGTGCCGTAGAGGTCGCGCAGTTCGTGCGTGAAGAAGGTGAAGGATCCGGCCTCCTGCCATTTCCCCGCCTTCACGTCGGCGGTGTAGCCGGGAATCTGGCGGCGCAGGGCGAGGATCAGGCCGAACACGTGTTCGGGCACCGAACGCTCGGCATAGCCCCGCACGTTGCACACGGTGATGCCGCGCGCCCTGGCGGCGGCCAGGTCGATGATGTCGGTGCCCGTGGCGCAGACGGCGATCAGCCTGAGGCCCGGCGCCGCGTCCATGTCGCCGGCCCCCACCTTGACCTTGTTGGTGACGACGACGGTGGCGTCCCTGATGCGCCCGGCGACCTCGCCCGGACCGGTTTCCGCATGGTCGATCCACACATGGGCGAAGCCGGGGCGGCGCAGTTCCGTCCCGGGGGCGAGCGAGTCACGGTCGAGGAAGACGATGGTTTCGGTCATGGGGATACTCTCGAAGGCGGATGGTCAGACGGCATACTTATCGACGGCCCGTTCGTTCCATTCAATGCCGATGCCGGGTTTTTCCGGCGGCGTGCATTTGCCGTCCACCACGGGCAGGGGCTCGGCCAGCACCGGCTCGGCCCAGTCGACGTATTCCAGCCAGTGGCGCGTCGGCGTCGCGGCCAGCAGGTGGACGCTGATTTCCGGATAGAGGTGGCTGGAGATCGGCAGGTTGGCCGCCGCCGCCAGCCTGGCCGCGCCCCGCCAGCCGGTGACGCCGCCGATCTTGCCCGCGTCGGGCATGAAGTAGTCGCAGGCACCCGCCGCCATGCACTTCGCCATCTCGCCGGGGAACCAGCAGTTCTCGCCCGTCTGCACCGGCGTCTTCACGACCGCGCGCAAGGCCGCATGGCCGTAGAAATCGTCGTAATGCACCGGCTCCTCGACCCAGTAGAGGCCTTCGGCGTCGAGCGCCTTCATCCGGCGGATGACCTCCTCCACCTCCTGGCTCTGGTTGTAGTCGCTCATCACGGGCGTGCCCTCGGGGACCGCCGCCTTGACGGCGCGGACCACGGCGACGTCCTCCTCCAGGGTCGGATAGCCGAGCCGCACCTTGAGCGCGCCGAACCCCTCGTCCAGCAGTTCCCGCGCCTCCCTGCCCGCCGCCTCGGCCCCGATCATGCCGAGCCCCTTGGAATTGTAGGCAGGCGTGGCCGTGGCCTCGGCCCCCAGGGCCTTGTAGAGCGGCCGCCCCTTTTCCTTGGCCGCCGCGTCCCACAGCGCCATGTCGAGGCCCGAAATCGCCTGCCCCGCGGCCCCCTTGGCGCCCAGCAGGCGGAAGGCGGCCCATAGCTTCTCCTGCACGGCGGCGGGGTCGAGGGCCTGGCCGCGCACCCTGTCCGCCAGGACGTCGTACATGGCCATGATCAGCCTGAGCGCCCAGGCATGATAGGCGAAGGAATAGGCGCGGCCGACGATCCCCGATGCGGTTTCCACGTCGACCAGGATCAGGGGGGCCTCGGACACCGCGCCGCCCGCCGTGGCGAGCGGCCGGCGCATGGGCACGATCACGGGCCGGGCCCGGACGTTGGCGATGGTATCGGTCATGCGTCGGTTCCTTCGATGCGGTCGAGGCGCAGGCGGTGCCGCGCGTCGGTGACGCGCCACACGGCCGCGAAGATGGCGGTGACGGCGCCGATGCCCGTGGCGCCGCCGATCAGGAACATGATCAGCAACTGGTACTTCACGGCCTCCACGGGGTCCGCGCCGGCCAGGATCTGGCCGGTCATCATGCCCGGCAGGGAGACCACGCCCGTCGCCGCCATGGCGTTGACCGTCGGCATGAGCGCCGTCTTGAGCGCGCGGCGGATGAACGGGCGCATGGCGACTTCGCGCGGGTGGCCGAGGGCGATCTGCGCCTCGACGGCCCAGCGTTCGCGCGTCACCGCCGTCAGCAGGTTGTTCAGGCCCAGGCTGATCCCCGTCATGGCGTTGCCCAACAGCATCCCGAGGATGGGCACGGCATAGCGCGCGTCCCACCAGGGATCGGGCCGAAGCTGCGTCGACAGCGCCAGCAGGGTAACCGTGACCGCCGCGAAGGTCATGGTCGAGACGCCGATGCCGTAGGACCACCATCCGGTCAGCTTGCGGTCCTGGCGGTTCATGATCTCGTAGCCGGCGAAGCCGATCATGATGAACACCACGCCCAGGGTCAGCCAGGGGGATTTGACCGCGAACAGGTACTTGAGAACCAGGCCGACCAGAAGAAGCTGCACAACCATGCGCGTCGCCGCGACGGCGAGCGACCGGGTGATGCCGAGGCGCAGCCGGATGGAGATCGCGCCGTTGATGATGAGCAGCAATGCCGCCAGCACAAGGTCCAGGGGGGTGAGGGAAATCGCCTGCGCGGTCATGCCGACAGCCTGCCCTCGTTCATGGTCAGGACCCGCTTGCCAAGGCGCGCGGCCTGGGCCTTCTCGTGCGTCGCCATGAGGACGATGCCGCCGTCCATCAGGAAGTCGTGCAGTACGCTTTCCACGAGCGCCGTCGCCGCCTGGTCGAGCGCCCCCGTCGGCTCGTCCAGCAGCAGCACTCGCGGCCCGCGGTCGAACGCGCGGGCGATGGCGAGGCGCTGACGTTCGCCGGTGGACAGGCGCGACACCGGCCAGTTCAGGGCCTCTGCCTTGAAGCCCAGGCGCCGCAGCACGCCGGTGGCCGCTTCCGGATCCTCGAAGTGGGCGCCGACCCGGTCCTCCCACCAGCCCGATTCCGGGCCCACGTACATGACCTGGCGGCGCCACCGGGGTCCGGTCATGGACATGCGCTCGTGCCCGTCCAGGGTGATCTCGCCCTCGGCCGGATCGAGGTCTGCGACGGCGCGCAGCATCAGGCTCTTGCCCGAGCCCGAGGGGCCCATGACGGCGATGCAGTCGCCCGCGTCCAGGTTCAGGTCGTCGACCTGCACCCGGCGGGCGCGAAGGTTCCGGATCGACAGCATGGAGAGGATGTTAGGGGGAGCGGCGGCGCAAGGCCAGCGGCCTTTAACGAGCAGCGGCTAGCGCCCGATGTAGTCCCAGGGCGGCGTGAACCTGGTCGTCCACATGCCCTTGTTGCCGGCCTTTGCGCGGGCCTCGTAGCCCGTGTAGCGCTCGGTATCCTTGCGGTTGGCGAGCGCGTAGCCGTTCTCCACCATGTGCTGGTTGATGTTGTCGTCGCCCAGGAAGCATTCGGCGACGATGATGCCGCCGAACGTCGTGGCCTTCTCGTCGCAGCGGATTTCCGCGGTCTTGATCTTCTCCTGCAGCATGGCCGCCGAATATCGCCCGCACATAACTGTGCGGCCCATGCCGTGCTCGCAGGTCTGGTTCAGCTTGAAGGCGGCGATGCCCCACAGCTTGACGATCTTGCCGCCCTCGCATTTCGTATGGCGGCGCTTGCCGCCCAGCATCAGGGTCTCGCCGTCGATGACGCAGGCGCGGCCCTTCAACTCCCCCGCCCCGGCGGAGGGCACGGCCGCCAGCAGGCCCGCCACAAGGCAAGCCGTTAGGATCACAGGCTTTTTCATGCGGTGATGGTAGCAAACCGGTCATGAAAAGACGATTAAGACGAAAGGCTGGGGTTGCGGCGGGCGGAATTCCTTGACGCGCGGCGGGCGAACCCCCAGATTCCAGGTGTTCCGACGGGGGGCCCCGATAGGGGGCTGAGATTCCGCCGGTCGTCCGAAGCTCGCAAGAGCGCAGGAGGACAACGCGGTGACCCTTCGAACCTGATCCGGAGCGATGCCGGCGTAGGGAACGGAACCCCCGAAGGGGGCAATCAATTTCCACCCCCTCCCGCCCGTCTCCCCGGATCGACCTGAAACGACCGCTGCGACCATGGGAGGCCCCACACATGAACGTCATCCGCAAGCCCACCACCGGCGATGTCACCACCGGGCCGCTGCCCGCGTCGAACAAGATCTTCGTCGACGGCAGCCAGCCGGGCGTGCAGGTCCCCATGCGCGAGATCCACGTCCACGAAAGCGCCATGGAGGCGCCGACGGTGGTCTACGACACCTCGGGCCCCTATACGGACCCCAAGGCCCATATCGACATCGAGACCGGCCTGCCCAGGCTGCGCGCCGGCTGGATCGAAGCGCGCGGCGACACCGAGGTCTACCGGGGCCGCGAGATCAAGCCGGAAGACAACGGCAACGTGGACGACGCCCACCTGGTGCCGACCTTCCCGGTCATGAACGCGCCCAGAAAGGCCAAGGACGGGAAAGCGGTGACGCAGATCGCCTATGCGCGGGCGGGCATCGTCACCCCGGAAATGGAATACATCGCGATCCGCGAAAACATGCTGCGCGAGCGCCTGCCGGCCGAAGTCCTGCGCAAGGCCAAGGACGGGGCGGAAAGCTTCGGCGCCGCGATCCCCGACGTCATGACGCCCGAGTTCGTGCGCGACGAGGTCGCGCGGGGGCGCGCCATCATCCCCAACAACATCAACCACCCGGAAACGGAGCCGATGATCATCGGCCGGAACTTCCTGGTCAAGATCAACGCCAACATCGGCAACTCCGCCGTCACCTCATCGGTCGCCGAGGAAGTCGACAAGATGGTGTGGGCCATCCGCTGGGGGGCCGACACGGTCATGGACCTGTCGACGGGCCGCAACATCCACAACATCCGCGAATGGATCATCCGCAATTCGCCGGTGCCGATCGGCACGGTGCCGATCTATCAGGCGCTGGAAAAGGTCGACCGGGCCGAGGACCTGACCTGGGAAATCTATCGCGACACCCTGATCGAGCAGTGCGAACAGGGCGTCGACTATTTCACCATCCACGCCGGCATCCGCCTGAAGCACATCCACCTGACCGCCGACCGCGTGACCGGCATCGTCTCGCGCGGCGGCTCGATCATCGCGCAATGGTGCCTCGCCCATCACAAGGAATCGTTCCTCTACGACCGTTTCGAGGACATCTGCGACATCATGCGGGCCTATGACGTGACGTTCTCGCTGGGCGACGGGTTCCGCCCCGGCTCCTCGGCCGACGCCAACGACCGCGCCCAGTTCGCCGAGCTGGAAACGCTGGGCGAACTGACCCAGGTCGCCTGGGACAAGGACTGCCAGGTGATGATCGAGGGCCCCGGCCACGTGCCCATGCACAAGATCAAGGTCAACATGGAAAAGCAGCTCGCGGTCTGCGGCGAGGCGCCGTTCTACACCCTGGGGCCGCTGGTCACCGACATCGCCCCCGGCTACGACCACATCACGTCGGGCATCGGCGCGGCCATGATCGGCTGGTTCGGCACGGCCATGCTGTGCTACGTGACGCCGAAGGAGCACCTGGGCCTGCCCGACCGCGACGACGTCAAGGAAGGCGTCATCACCTACAAGATCGCGGCCCATGCCGCCGACGTCGCCAAGGGCCACCCGGGGGCGGCGGCGCGCGACGACGCGCTGTCGCGCGCGCGCTTCGAATTCCGCTGGGAGGACCAGTTCAACCTCGGCCTCGACCCGGACCGGGCGCGCGACTTCCACGACCAGACCCTGCCCAAGGACGCCCACAAGACGGCGCACTTCTGCTCCATGTGCGGGCCCAAGTTCTGCGCCATGGAAATCACCAACCTGGTGCGCGACTACGCCAAGGAGGGGATGGACGAGATGAGCGAGAAGTTCAAGGAAGAGGGCGCGGAGCTTTACAAGGAGGACTACCTGGATAAGCAGGCGGCCTCCGGCGACGACGACTGACCGTCACCCCACCTCTCCACCGAATGCGAGAAGGCCGGACACTGCCCGGCCTTTCTTGCCAATCCAAAACCTCTAGTTAGCGGGCAGTAACCTGACAGTCTTAATGTTTTGAAGCATATCTTTAAGAACCGGCGTGGATACCGGCCAAGATTGAGTATCGTCCGATTGAAATGCCTTACCCCGCCACTCGTGATAAACCTTCACGAAGGTATTTTTATATTGGCGAAAGGTCATTGCCGCGATTTCGCCAACGCCATTGCCATAGCCAAAATTTTCAGGGCCATTGGGCGTGTCCCGACAGATGATCAAGTAAGTCGGGCCTGCATCGCCTTGCTTGAAAGATTTCCTGAGACTGAAGTTTTCCTTGCCGCAAGCCTCCAAGTACAAACCTAAAGACTGAACAATGAAGTCATTCAACGTCAGCGACTCATTGTAAAGTGCCATGAGTGCGTACATTTGGGTCCATGTCTCAAATTTTTCGCCCTTCGGTATTTGCTCCAATACGAAAGTCGCTCCATTCTGCTCCCGCCGGAATTCGATCTGATCGGCCGGATTGCCAGCTACCAACCAACTTGGCCCTGGGAAATGCACGATCGCGTCATAAACTGGCACTGTGCTCAAAAGCGCTGCAGACGGCCCCTGTTGCGCATCGGCCCAGTTGATAGAGGCTGCCCAACCACCGAGGAACAGAAAAAAGACCCCGATTTTCCACGCTGTTCGCATGTGATTCCCCCCACATCACAAGATAGCAACGGCACCAAAACCTGTCCACGCGACTTGAACACTAATCGTCAACCGCACGAAAGCGAGTGTTGCGCGAGATCAAATGACCTCGGTCAATGCGCGCTGCCCCAACCCAGGGAATGCTGCGGCCTCCAACCACAAGAAGAACGCCGGAGGAGCGCCGTGCCCCAGGACACCAAGAAAATCAGCCGCTACCCCGTGCCCGAGGTC
>Ga0066644_10000862_pt1 | contig 18063 bp, 19 predicted proteins | sample CryGeyCG2114_020_FD_62735 | JGI IMG/M metagenome (GOLD analysis project Ga0066644, IMG submission 62735) | Groundwater microbial communities from aquifer - Crystal Geyser CG15_big_fil_post_rev_8/21/14_0.20 | ecosystem: Environmental > Aquatic > Deep subsurface > Groundwater | place: USA: Utah...
GGAAGGGATCGTCGCCCGGCGCCAGGCCGTCTTCGACATAATCCAGGGTCGTGGCATGGCCCGACAGGTCCGGTTCCTGCGCCAGGTAGCGCACGGTCGCCCCCGGCTGCACGAAGACCTCGCCCCGGTCCGGCTCGATGGTTCCGGCCGCGATCTTCAGCAACGTCGACTTGCCCGAGCCGTTGCGCCCGACCAGGCACAGGCGGTCGCCCCGCATGACGGCAAGCTCCGCCCCTTCCAGCAGCGGCGTGCCGCCGAAGGTCAGGTGGATGTCGCGAAGGTGGAGGATCGGCGGGGCCAAGGGGACGGGAACCTGGTCAGTGGGCGATGGGGCCGCACATTACTAAATTCCGCGCCCTTGCGGAGAAAATCCTCGGGGGGTCTTGCCCTACCCCCGCACGCGGTCGAGGAACGGTCCGACGGCGGCCATGAAGCCGGCGGGATTGTCGATGTTCGACAGGTGCGCGGCGTCGGGGATGACCTCCAGCGTCGAGCCCGGGACCAGGGCGTGGACGCTTTCCGCCGCCGCCAGGGGCGTGCGCTGGTCCCGGTCGCCGGTGACGATGTGCATGGGCTTGTCGATACCCTTCAGCTGCGCGCGCACGTCCTCGGTGAACACGGAGCGCACGGCCTCCAGATAGTCGTCCTTGGTCATGCTGGTGATGGCGGCGATCAACGCCTGGTGGTGGCTTATGTCCGTCGTGGGGAGAAGGGTGTTGTCCGCGTAGTCCTTGGCGAACTCGGTCATGGTCATGGTCGCCATCTTGGATTCCATGGCCTTCACGCGCTCCGGTCCGACGTCGCCCAGGGAGGCGAAACCGTCGGCATAGACGATGGACAGCACGTCGCCGGGGGCCAGGGCGTGCAGGCGCGCGCTTTGCAGCCCGCCCATGGAGATGCCCATGACATGGGCCGGCAGCAGGCCCAGTTCCTTCAACAGGGCATGGGCGTCCTCGGCCGCCGCCTGCATGGTCATGCCGCCCCGGTTCGACGACCGGCCGTGGCCCCGGGCGTCGAGCGCCACACAGGTGAAGCGGTCGCTCAGCGCCGCGATCTGGCCTTCCCACAGGTAGCCGTTGGTGCCCAGGCTGTGCAGCATCAGCAATGTCGGGCCGCTGCCGGCCAGGCGGTAGTGCAGGGTTTCCCCGTTTGCGGCAATCATGGGCATGGGCTGGTCCTGTTCTTAAGCTTTGTCCTGGGAGGTCATTTCGACCGCGATCAGGTTTGCCCCATAACGGGCCTGCCCGGCAAGGTCCATGGTCGGGGCAAGCCGCATGTATTCCTTGACGGCGACCAGGGCGTCACGGTCGCGGTCGGCCAGTTTGGCGATATAGGCGTCGATGGCCGCCGTCAGTCCGCCCCTGGGCGCGACGGCCGAGACCAGGCCGAAGGCGAAGGCCGTTTCCGCGTCGATGGGGTCGCGGGTCAGCACCATGTTGAGAACCGCCTTGGCGGGCATTTTCGGGAGCGCGGCCGAGATGGCGAGGGTCGGCGGCAGGTTCGCATCCATCTCGGGCAGGGAGAACTGCGCCCCTTGCTCGGCGATGGTCACGTCGGCCTGGACCGCGAAGGCGCAGCCGAAGCCCCTGGCCCGGCCCTGCACGGCGGCCAGCACGGGCACCGGCGTCATGCGCAGGTTCTCGTAGACGCCCAGGATCGCGTCGGCGACCCGTTCGCGGAATTCGCGCGCGTCGGCGGGCGGCGTCACGCCGGGCACGATGCGCCGGCCCAGGCAGAAATCCGCGCCCTCGCCGGTGACGACCACCAGCTTCACGCCCTTGTCCGTGCCCTCGGCCCGGATGGCGGCGCCGATGGCGTGCATGTCGGGCGGCGCCAGGGTGTTGCCCTCGGCCCCCTGGCTCAGGATCACGCGGGCGACGGGGCCGTCGCGTTCGACGCGGAAGCGGTCGCCGCTGTTGCTCATGGGGTGTCCTCCTCGCTCATTTCCTCGGCCGCGCGGATCAGTTCGACGATGCGCTGCGGCGTGACGGGACAATCGGTGATGCGCAGGCCGAACGGGCTCAGCGCGTTCTCCACCGCCGCGACGATGGCGGCGGGGGCGGGGATGGTGCCGCCTTCGCCGGCGCCCTTGGCGCCCAGCGGATTGAGCGGCGTCGGGCTTTCCATGTGCACGATGTCGCAGGCGGGCACGATTTCCGCCGTCGGCATCAGGTAGTCGGCGAAGGTGGTGGTCAGGGGATTGGCGTCGGCGTCGAACACCATGCGTTCCAGAAGCGCGTTGCCGATGCCGTGGGCGACCCCGCCCTGGACTTGGCCGTCGACCAGCATGGGATTGATGACCGTGCCGCAGTCGTGGACGACGGTGTATTTCAGGATCGTGACCCGGCCCGTTTCCGGATCGACCTCGACCTCGGCCACGTGGCTGCCGTTGGAATAGGTCGCCTGCGGCGGGGTGAAGTAGCCCGAGGCCTCCAGGTCCGGTTTCACCCCCTTGGGCAGGGCATAGCCGGGCATGCCGCTGGTCATCCTGGCCAGTTCGGCGAAGGTGATGCTGTCGCCCTGTTCGCCCTTGATGCGCACGGCGCGATGGGACAGTTCCAGGTCCTCCGGCTTCACGTCGAACTTGGCGGCGGCGAGGGCCAGCGCCTTGCCGCGCAGTTCGGCCGAGGCCGTCCGCACGGAGGAGCCGGCGTTGACGGTGATGCGGCTGGCGTAGGTTCCGGCGCCGCGCGGCATCAGGCCCGTGTCGCCCCCGACCACGTCGATGTCGGAAATGTCGACCTTCAGCTCGTCCGCGCAGATCTGCGCCAGGGTCGTGCGGTGGGCCTGGCCCGCCGCCGCCGCCCCGGTATAAATGGCGACGCGCCCGTTGGTCAGGATGCGCACGGTGGCGCCCTCGAAGGGGCCCAGGCCCGTGCCCTCCACGTAATTGCCGATGCCGATGCCGATGTGGCGACCCTCGGCCAGGGCGGCCTTTTGGCGGGCCGGGAAATCGTCGTATCCCGCTTTCGCCAATGCCTGGGCCTGGGCTTCCGGATAGTCGCCCGTGTCGTACATGACGGGCGCGCCGTCGCGGTAGGTCAGGCCCATGTCGTAGGGCATTTCGGAGGCCTGGATGAAGTTGCGCCGCCGCACCTCGGCCGGGTCCAGGCCGGTCGCCTTGGAAATCGCGTCCATCAGGCGCTCCATGGCGAACACGGCCTGCGGCCGCCCCGCACCCCGCAGCGGCGTGGTCGGCACCAGATTGGTGAAGGCGACGGTGACCGCCATGCGGTAGGCCGGCAGCTTGTAGGGTCCCGGCAGGGTGGTCGCCGAGATATAGGGCATGATGATGCCCCAGGGCAGATAGGCCCCGGCGTCGTGGATCAGCGTGCCCTTGACGCCGAGCAGGCGTCCGTCCGCATCGATGGCAGCGGCAACGTCCCAGATCTGGTCGCGTTCCTGGGTCGTGGTCAGGAAATGCTCGCGCCGGTCCTCGGCCCATTTCACCGGGCGGCCCAGCAGGCGGGCCGCCGCCGGGATGACCAGTTCCTCGGGATAGACCTGGTTCTTGGGCCCGAAACCGCCGCCCACGTCGGGGGTGATGACCCGCACACGGTCTTCCGCCAGGCCGAACATGTCGATCACGGCGCGCTGGGTGTTATGGGGCGTCTGGGTCGAGGTCCAGATGCGGAAGGCGTCGCCCGCCATGTCGTGGACCGCCACGACGCCCCGGCATTCCATGGGATGGCCGGTGCCGCGGTGGGGTTCGTAGCGTTCCTCGACCACGTGGGCGGCATTGCGGAAGACGGCGTCGACGTCGCCGAAGCCCAGGGCCAGGCGCCCGGCGATATTGTCGGCTCGGTCGGCATGGGTCGCCGGTGCGCCGGGCTTCAGCGCCGCCTCGCAATGGGCGGCGGCGGGCAGGGGTTCCCAGTCGACGACCACGCGCTCGGCCGCGTCCTCGGCGATATGGCGGCCGTCGGCGATGACAACCGCCACGGCCTCGCCGACGAAGCAGACCTCCGATGTGGCAAGCGGTTCCTGCGTCACGGCATAGGTGATCTGCGGATGGGGCACTTGAAGGAGGATACGCCTGCCCTGCATCTCGGACGGCAGGTCTTTCGCCGTCAGCACGGCATGGACGCCCGGCAGGGCGCGCGCTTCCTCGGCGTCGATCCGCGTGAACGTGGCATGGGCGAAGGGGCTGCGCACGAAGGCGGCCTCCAGCAAGCCCGGCAGTTTCAGGTCGTCGAGGAACCGCCCCTTGCCGGTCAGAAGATCCGGGTCCTCCAGGCGCTTCACGCGCTGGCCGACGAAGGCGGTGCTGCTCACGGCTGGCCTCCCTCGCGCATCGCCCCGGCGGCGGCCAGGGCCGCGCGGACGATGGTGTCGTAGCCCGTGCAGCGGCAGATGTTGCCCGACAGCGCCTCGCGCAATTCGGCCTCGTCGGCGTTCGGCCGGTCGCGCAGATAGGCGGTCAGGGTCGTCAGGATGCCGGGGGTGCAGAACCCGCATTGCAGGCCGTGGTGGTCCATGAAGGCCTGCTGCAGCGGGGACAGGCTGCCGTCCGCATTCGCCAGGCCCTCGACGGTGGTGACTTGGCACCCCTCGGCCTGCACCGCCAGCATCAGGCAGCCGCGCACGGCCTCGCCGTCGACCAGCACGGTGCAGGCGCCGCAGACGCCGTGTTCGCAGCCCAGGTGCGTGCCCGTCAGGCCCAGGGCGTGGCGCAGGAAATCGGCCAGCGAATAGCGGTCCTCGGCCTCGGCCGTGTACTCGCGGCCGTTGACGGTCAGGGTGATTTTGCGTTTCGGCGGGGCGTCAGGCATGGCCTCCTCCGTTGGCCGCGCGGGCGCAGGCAACGGCCAGCGAGCGGCGCGCCAGGACGCCCGCCAGGTGCCGGCGGTAGGTCTCGGTGACCAGGGCGTCGGCCGCCATGGGGCGGTCGGCGGCAAGGGCGGCGGCGGCGCGGAACAAGTCGTCCGACGGCGTCTCCCCCGTCAGCATGCGTTCCACGTCGCTCAGGCGTACCGGCCCGTCGTCGATGCCGATCAGCACGACGGCCGCGCGGGCGATCCGCCCGTCGCGGTCCAGCAGGATCAGGCTGGCCGCGCCCGCCATGGCGAAATCGCCGTGGCGCCGGGCGAACTCGCGGAAGTCCCAGCCGTGGCCGTCGGGCCAGGCATTGAAGGCGAGGGATGTCAGGACCTCGCCCTCCCGGATGTCCGGCGTCATGTAGCCCCGCGGGAAGTCCGCCATGGCGACGGTGCGGTCGCCGTCCCTGGACCTCAGCGTGATCCCGGCGTCCAGCAGGGCCGCCAGGCCCGGCAGTTCCGCCGCCGGGTCGAGGTGCGCCAGCGAGCCGCCGACCGTGCCCCGGTTGCGCGTCTGCACATGGCCGACGAAGCCCAGGGCCTCGCGCATGACGGGGCAGCATCGGGCGAGCGTTTCGTCCTCCAGCACCGCGCGCTGGCGCGTCATGGCGCCGATGCTCACGCGTCCGCCGTCGATCGTGATGCCGGCCAGTTCCGCCACCGGGTTCAGGTCGATCAGGTGGTCGACCGCCACGTAGCGCAGGTTCATCATGGGCATCAGCGACTGCCCGCCCGAGAGAAGCCGCGCGTTCTCCAGGCTCGCCGCCATCTCGGCGGCCTCGGCCAGGGTCTCCGGCCGGTGATAGGTGAAGGGGGCCGGTTTCACGCCTCCTGCGTATCCCGCTTGCCGGCCTTGAGGCGCGCCGTCAGCCCCTTCCATAGAAGGGAGCCCACCTTGATCGCCGCCTCGTCCGGCTCCTCGCCGCTTTCGATGCGCTGGGTCAGGCGCTCGGCGAACTGGTCGACCAGCTGCTGCGCCGTCCTGGTGACGACGCCGGCGCCCCGCGCGTACTGGATGATGCTGCCGGCAAGGGCCAGATCCGTCGCCACGGCGACGCGGGTGCCGTCGCCCCGGGGGTGAAGCCGGAAGGTCACGGCGGCATGGGCGGAGCCGCGGCCCCGGTCCTCCCGCCCCTTGGCCGCCACGCGGACCTGCATCGCCTCGGCGTCCACGTCCTCGATCACGGCGGTGCCGCGGAACGACAGGCCCACGGGCCCCAGCCTCAACTGCACCATGCCCTCGAACGTGCGCTCGTCCACCATCTGGGTCAGCTTGGTGCCCGGCAGGCAGGGAGCGACGAAGGGGATGTTCAGCAGCACGCGCCAGGCGTCCTCGGGCGCCAGACTCAGGTCCAGGGTGTTCTCGACGATCACGCGTCCGGCTCCCGGCCGCCGCCCTTGGGTTTCTCGATCGCGGTCAGCATCTTCTTCAAAAGGGCCGCCAGGGTCCTGCGCTCTTCGGGCGTGAGGGACGAGACGAGCCGCCCCTGGGTCTCCACATGGGCGGCCAGCGCCTCCTCGATCAGCCGCCGCCCCCGGTCGGTCAGGGCGATCAGCACGCTGCGCCCGTCTTCGCGGTTGGCCCGGCGGACGACCAGGCCCGCGCGCTCCAGCTGGTCGATGCGATGGGTCATGGTGCCCGACGTCACCATGGTCGAGGCCAGCAGTTCGCCCGGCGACAGGCTGTAGGGTGGGCCGACCCGCAGCAGCGTCGACAGCACGTCGAAGCCCGCGACGTTCAGTCCGTAGCGGGCCCAGGTGTCCTCCATCCGGCGCAGGAAGAAGGTGCCCAGGCGCCGCACGCGCCCGATCACGCTCATGGGCCGCACGTCCAGCTCCGGGCGTTCGCGGATCCACTCGGCGAGGATGCGGTCGACGTGGTCGCCGTGCTGTTCGGAAGGCTGATCCATGGCGCTCAGTGTCCTGCACCGTTTATCTTGACGTCAAGATTTATTTCCCGCTCCCCGATTTGGCGAGGAACAGGGCGAGGTCCGTGAGGAAGGCCAGGATGTCGCAGTCCGATTTCTCGTCGGTGTAGCCGTGGGTTTCCAGTTTGCGGCAGAACGCCGCCTCGGCCTCGGCAGTGGCGGCGTCCGCGCCGCCGCCCTTGGGAAAAACGTGCCCGGCAAGGTCGGCCGGCCCGTGGCAGGACTGGCAGCGTGCCTGGAACACGGCCAAGCCTGCGACGGCCGAACCTTTCGCCCCCGGCCGGTCCCTGGGCGCGTAGCCCATGGCCTTGAGGTCGTCGCGTTTGGGCGCCGCCTCGGCCTTGCGGAACGCCTCGGCGCCGACCGTCTTGTACAGCGAGAACGCGCCGCGAATGTCGCCCGTGGCGTAGCCCACGGCCGCGTCCTCGGGATAAAGGCGCTTGATCTCGGCCGCCGTCGCGGGATCGATGGCGGTGCCGTGGCAGGCGGTGCAGCCGTCCAGCATGGGCACGGCCTGCATGAAATGGATCTCGACCTCATCGCCTCTGGGCGTGACGCGCAAGGTGCGCAGCAGGTCCGGGGCCTGGCCCGCCGCCAGCTTGATCTCATAGCCCATCAGAAGGCTGCGTTCCTCCGCATTGGCCCGGTTGTCCGGGTCGCGCACCTTCAGGGCGACGCGTCTGATTTCCCAGCCGGTGCGCTTTTCGATTTCCCGGCTGATTTCGGGGGCAAGGTGGCGGCAGACGCCGATGGCCGCCGCCGGGCCCATGGCCATGGCCGCCTGCATCTCGCGCAACATGGCGCCGCGCAGTTCCTGCAGCACCGCCTCGGCCTCGGCGGCATAGGCCTCCGCGCCGCCTGCCCGGGCGGTTCCGGCCGTCAGGGCCAGGGCCGCCGCCGCGACCATGCCGAAAATCAGGTGAGTTGTCTTGAGCATGAACGAACCCTCCGCCTTCCAGCGAAGGGGATAGTCGGCCGTTACCGCCCGCTCCGCCTTGACGCCGGTCAACCGGCGCCTGCGACGAGATTGCCAAATTTTGCCAAATATCGTAGCCTTCGGACATGAGCACCATGAACATTTCCCTGCCGCAAGCGCTCAAGTCCTTCGTGGACGAGCAGGTGTCGACGCGCGGCTACGGCACGTCCAGCGAATACGTGCGCGACCTGATCCGCAAGGACCAGGATCGCGAGAAACTGCGGGCGTTGCTGCTGGAGGGGGCCAATTCGCCCCTCACCGGCGAGGCCGACGAGGCCTATTTCGACGGCCTGCGCGAACTGGCCCGCCGGCCCCGGTCCGAGTGACCTCGAAACGCATTCTCCGCCGCGCCGTCGCCGACCGCGACATCGCGGACGCCGTCATTCACTATCGGGATGAAGCTGGTGAGAAAACGGCGGTGGACTTCGCCGAAGCTCTGCGGGGCGCCTTTGCTCATATCGTCCGCTACCCGGCCTCGGGTTCTCCCCGCTACGCTCATAGTCTCGACCTGCCCGGCCTGCGCACCTGGCCGCTCAAACGGTTTCCCTATCTGGTCTTTTACATGGAGCGCGACGATCATATTGACGTCTGGCGCGTGCTCCACCAGGAGCGGGACATTCCCAAATGGATGGGAGAGGGGTGAGGCGCTACCATCCGTTAGCCAAGCCCGGCCATGACAGGAAAGCGGTGGGCAACGCCCCAAAGAAATGTTCAGGCCGCGCCTGTTAACCCGCCGCCGTCTTGCGCTCGATGACGGATTCCAACTGCGCCGTGGTGGCGCGCAGCTGGGCCTTGATCTTGCCCTGGGGAATGGGCTCCGCCGCCGTCGCGCCGTAGTCCGAGGGCAGGATGCCCCGGATGTCGAAATCGGCGGGCACGCTCTCGATGTCGAAGTCGCGGTCCGACAGGTTGAGGTACTTGAGCGCCGCGTTGGTCCAGGCGAACAGCCAGAACTGGAAGTAGCCGAACCAGTTGGGGACTTGGCGGCGCCGCGAGAACGCCAGGGCGAAACCCTTGAGCGCGTAATAGACGCGCTGCGGCTTCAGGGAGAAGCGCAGCATGCGCCGGGTCAGCTGCGCCAGGGCGCGCCAGTTCTTGAGCACCATCTTCAGGAACAGGCCGGTGTTGCCGAAGCCCTGGCCCTCGATGGGGATGTGGTTGCCCTCGGCCTGCAGGTCGAAGAACGCCTTGAGCCGCGCGTACTGGTAGGCGCCGTCCGTGAACACGTCGACGAAGTGCTTGTAGCCGTCGATCATGCGGCGCCGCGGCAGCAGGTAGCGGATGTTGGTCTGGTACTTGTAGCCGCCGAGCCCGAACCGCACGTCGCGCAGGCGCTTGGAAAGCTTCATGCGGCGGTAGAGCGGCGTGCCGGGCAGCGCGGTCAGCAGCGAGGGGTCGCCCGACAAAAGCGCCGCGTCCGTCAGGCCCTTCAGAGTGATGTCGAAGCAGTCGTCGTCGTCGCTGTCGAAGCCGAAGATCAGCCCGCCCACCACGATGAAACCGCGCGACTGGATCTCGCGCACAACCTGGGTCAGTTCCGTCGACGAGTTCTGCACCTTGGCGGTTTCCAGCAGCGAGTTCTTGGAGAAGCTCTCGATGCCGATGAACAGCATGTCGAAGCCCGCCCGGCGCATCTTCGCCATCAGGTCCGGATGGTTGTGCAGGTTGATGGTCAGCCAGGTATAGAGCGACGGCGTGAAGCCGGTACGCTCCTTCCAGGCGAGGATCTTGTCGATCACATCCTCGGCCCAGCGCGGCTCGCCGATGAAATTGTCGCAGGCGAACAGGATCTGCGACACGCCGAGCCGGCACAGATGGTCCAGTTCCTCGACGATCAGCTCCGCCCGCTTGTTATGGGGGCGGTTGTTGTCGTCCATGATGCGGATGTCGCAGAATTCGCAGAGGAACGGGCAGCCGCGCGACACCTCGATCACCGCGCCGTAATAGCGCGAAATCGTCGCGTCCATCAGGCCCCGGTGCATGGGCCGCGCCTTGGCGATCTCGAACCGTCCGGGCGACTTGATGACCGGGTCCATGGGCTGGCCGTCCCGCACCTGTTCGATCAGGCCGGCGATATGGTCCTCGGCGTCGCCGACGAAGATGTGGTCGAACTCCTCGAGCTGCTCCAGCGTGCCCGCCTGCTCGAAGGACCAGGCGACCGGGCCGCCGACCATGGACCGCGCCTTGGGGAAGCGGTCCTTCAGCCGCGCGCGCACGCGGTTCATGAAGGCCGCGTCCTGGTTGATGCCCGAGAACAGATAAAGGTCGGCCGGGGCGATGTCGTTCCAGCCCTGGACGCGGGTGTCGTGCAGCAGAAGCTCCACCCCCAGGTCGTCGGGAATATGGGCCGCCAGGGTATAGGCCCAGACCGGCATGAAGATGGCGCCGTAGGTCTGCGTGTCCGAATAGACCGGATCCGGCGCATGCACGAACATCACGCGGAACGGCCGGGTTTCCGCGGTCGGTGTCGGCATGTCGGTGGCCTGCTGGCTCATGGCTCGTCCGGTTGTCGGTTTCGGCGCGCTGTTTACATGGGGACGGCGCACGGATTTCCCACCTTTTATGCGCTTTCGGACGCTGCTGGCAAAGGCTTAGTCGCCGTCGTGGCGGCGCCTGGGTGCCGTTTGGATGTCGAAGTTGATGGCCTGGACCAGGAACTGCACGCCCAGGAGGATCGCCAGGGTCGCGATCATGATGGTGCCGAGCGTCGCGGTGACGCCCGATTGCGCCGCCTGCCACCACTTGACGCCGCCGAACACCAGGCCGAAGGCCGTCAGCAGCGTGCCCGCCGTCAGGTAGAACGAGCCGAGCGAGAAATCGTAGAGGAAATACTTGAACAGGATGCGCTTTCCCATGCCGCGGATCAGGCGGTAGACGAACACCGGCATGACGGAGGGGATGTTCAGCGAGCTTTGCTCGTCGCCGTAGCGCGCCGGGATGGCCACGTCCTCCATGACGGCGCCGGCGATGTTGAGGCGGATCAGCATGTCCGATTCGAAGAAGTATCCGTCCGACACCCGGTCCAGTTCCAGGCGTTCCAGCGCCTCGCGGTTGATCGCCGTATAGCCGTTGGTCGGGTCCATCATCTGCCAGTACCCGGAAGCCGCCTTGACCAGGAAGGTCAGCACGCTGTTGCCCAGCAGGCGCACCCGCGGCATCTGGCGGAGCGCCCTCAGGTCGCGGAACCGGTTGCCCTTGGCGTAGTCGGCGCGGCCCGACAGGATCGGCTTCAACAGGGCCTGCAGGTAGGCCGGGTCCATCTGGTCGTCGCCGTCCATCTTGACGACGACGTCGAAGCCGTCGGCCAGCGCCTGGCGGTAGCCGGTTTTCACCGCCGCGCCGACGCCGCCGTTCCGCTGCCGGTGCAGGACCGTCACCCGGGGATCGCCGGTCGCCTTGGCGGCGGCGCCCGAGGCGTCCGGGCAGGCGTCGTCGACCACGTAGATGCGCCCGATCCAGGCGGGAACGCCGCGGATCACGTCGGCCACGTGGTTGATCACCCGGTAGGCGGGAATGACGACCGCGATTTTCCGGTCCTCGGACACGATTCTTGGGCTCCTGACCTCCGCCGCCCGCTTGCGGCCCTTTTAGAATGGCGCAAGGTTGGGCTAAAACCATTAAAACTTTATCGACCGAACGACCACCAGCCCAGGGACATCCATGACCGCGACCACGCCCACCCACCCGGAAATCCGGGAATCCGTTGCCGCCCTGTGCCGTGATTTCCCCGGCGAATACTGGCGCGAAAAGGACCGCGACGACGCCTATCCGGCCGAGTTCGTGAAGGCGCTGACCGACGCCGGCTTCCTTGCCTGCCTGATTCCCGAGGAATACGGCGGCTCGGGCCTGGGCCTTTCCGAAGCGACGGCGATCATGGAGGAAATCCACAAGTCGGGCTGCAACGGCGGCGCCTGCCACGCGCAGATGTACATCATGGGGGCCCTGCTGCGCCACGGCGACGAGGGAAAGAAGCGCCGCTACCTGCCCGAGATCGCCGCCGGCCGCCTGCGCCTGCAGGCCTTCGGGGTGACGGAGCCGACCTCGGGCACCGACACCACGCGCATCCGCACCACGGCGCGCAAGGACGGCAACGAATGGGTCATCAACGGCCAGAAGGTCTGGACCTCGCGCGCCGAGCATTCGGACCTGATGCTGCTGCTGGCCCGCACCACGCCGCGCGAGGAGGCCGCGAAGCCGCACCAGGGCATGTCGATCTTCCTGGTCGACATGCAAAAGGCCAAGGGCAACGGCCTGACGATCAAGAAGCTGGAGGCGATGGTCAACCACGCCACCACGGAAATCTTCTTCGACGACCTGCGCATCCCCGCCGACGCCCTGATCGGCGAGGAAGGGCGCGGGTTCTACTACATCCTGGACGGCATGAACGCCGAGCGCATCCTGATCGGCTCGGAATGCGTCGGCGACGCCCGCTGGTTCATCAAGAAAGCCCGCGACTATGCCGTCGACCGCCGGGTGTTCGACCGGCCCATCGGCCAGAACCAGGGCATCCAGTTCCCCATCGCCCGCGCCTATGCCGAGACCGAGGCCGCCGCCCTGATGGTGCAGCAGGCGGCGGAGACCTTCGACGCCGGCGAGGACGTGGGCGCCCTGGCCAACATGTGCAAGCTGCTGGCTTCGGAAGCCACCTGGCACGCCGCCGAGGCCTGCCTGCAGACGCACGGCGGGTTCGGCTTCGCCCGCGAATACGACGTGGAGCGAAAGTTCCGCGAGACGCGGCTCTACCAGATCGCGCCCATATCCACGAACCTGATCCTCAGCTACATCGCCGAGCACGTGCTCGACATGCCGCGCTCCTTCTAGGCATTAAGAAAGACCAGCCTCTCATGGACGACATCGACCCCAACGCCCCCCTGGACATGGACCACCTCCGGTCCTGGATCGGCAAGACCCAGGAACTGACCGACGTCATCGGCGCCTTCCCGGCGCGCGCGCTGGCCGCCACCCTCGACCGCGACGACGCGGCGCCCCGGGACGGCGACGCCCTGCCGCCCTCGGCCCATTGGCTCTATTTCCTGGAAACGCCCCGCCATTCGGACCTGGCCTTCGACGGCCACGCGAAAAAGGGCGGGTTCCTGCCGCCGGTGCCGCTGCCGCGCCGCATGTGGGCAGGCGGGCGCATCCGGTTCCCCGGGACGCTCCGCGTCGGCGACCGGGCGACGCGCCTCTCGACCGTGAAGGACGTGAGCTTCAAGGACGGCAAGTCCGGCCGCCTCGTGTTCGTCCTGGTCGAGCACCGCATCAAGGCCGGCGGCCAGGACGTGATCGTCGAGGAACACGACATCGTCTATCGCGACATGGGAGATCCGAACGCCCCGCCGCCGCCGCCCAAGTCCGCCCCCGAGGGGGCCGAATGGACGCGCAAGGTGCTGCCGGACGAGGCCATGCTGTTCCGCTATTCGGCGCTGATCTTCAACGCCCACCGCATCCATTTCGACCGCGAGTTCACGCGGAACGACGAGGGCTATCCCGACCTGATCGTCCACGGCCCCCTGATCGCGACCCTGTTGATGGACCTGGGCGCCCGCGAGATGGCGGCCAGGGGCAGGCGCATGACCCGCTTCGCCTACCGCGCCGTGCGCCCCAGCTTCACCGACGGCCGCGCGATGACGTTCCAGGGCCGGCCGTCGGCGGACGGCGCCAAGGCCGACCTGTGGGCGCTGGACCAGGACGGCTGGCTCGCCATGCAGGCCGAGGCCGACTTCGAGGCCGCGTGACCATGGCCGAAACACCGACGGCGCTCGACGGCGTCCGCGTCATCGACATCGCGACCTTCATCGCCGGGCCCTACGCGGCCTCGATACTGGGCGAGTTCGGGGCCGAGGTCGTCAAGGTCGAACAGCCCGACAAGGGCGGCCAGGGCGGCGGCGACCCGTGGCGCAGGTACGGCACGCCCACGGCGCGCGCGGATTCGACCCTGGCCTGGCTGACCGAGGCGCGCAACAAGAAGTCCGTGACCCTCAACCTGCGCGAGGCGGAGGGCCAGGAGCTTCTGAAGAGGCTGCTCAAGGATGCCGACGTGCTGATCGAGAATTTCCGCCCCGGCACGCTGGAGCGCTGGGGCCTGGGGCCGGAGGCGCTGCACGCCCTCAACCCGGGGCTCGTGATCCTGCGCGTCACCGGCTATGGCCAGACCGGGCCCTACAAGGACCGCCCCGGCTTCGCCCGCATCGGCCACGCGGTCGGCGGCCTGACCTATCTGTCCGGCAGGCCGGGGGAAATCCCGGTGACGCCGGGCTCGACCTCGCTCGGCGATTACATGACCGGCATGTACGGCGCCATCGGCATCCTGATGGCGCTGCGCCACCGCGACAAAACCGGCGAGGGCCAGGTCATCGACGCCGCCCTTTATGAAAGCGTGTTCCGCGTGCTCGACGAACTGGCCCCGGCCTATGCGGCCCGGGGCACGGTGCGCGAGCCGGAAGGGACCGGCACCCTCAACGCCGTGCCGCACGGGCATTTCCCCTGCGGCGACGGAAAATTTTTGTCGATCGCCTGCACCACGTCGAAGATGTTCGAGCGCCTGACCCAGGCCATGGACCGCCCCGACCTGTGGGAGGCCTACGGCGACCAGGCCGCGCGCCTGAAGAACCGGGACCGGGTGATCGAGGAGGTCACCGCCTGGTGCCTCGCCATGACCCGCGAGCAGGTGATGGAGAAATGCGTCGCCGCGGAGGTCCCCGCCGGGCCCATCAATTCCATCGCCGACATCTTCGAGGATCCGCACTTCCGCGCCCGCGACCAGCTGGTCACCCTGGACGATCCGGAGGTCGGCGAGGTCACCATCCCGGGCGTCATCCCGAAACTGTCGAAGACGCCGGGCCGCATCAAATCCCTGGGCCAGGGCCTGGGGGCTTCCAACGGCGAGGTCTACGGCGGGCTGCTGGGATTGTCTGAGGCCGAGATCGCCGACCTGACGGCGCGGGGCATTATCTGAGTTCCCCCTCTCCCCCGTGCCGGGGTGGGGCGGCTGGCGTTCCGGCGGTTTCCCGGGCCCTAGAAATCCAACGGCGCGTTGTCGACCACTTCCTTCATGACGAAGAAGGTGCGGGTCTGGCGCACGCCGGGCAGGGCGATCAGCCGCTCGCCGTGCAGGCGGTTGAAACCGGCGATGTCGCGCACCCGGATCTTGAGGAAATAGTCGAAGTCGCCGGCCACCAGGTGGCAGTCGAGTACGAAGGGGAGCTTCGTGACGGCCGTCTCGAAGGCGCCGAAGCTGTCCGGCGTCGAGCGGTCGAGCACCACGCCGACCATGACCAGGGTGCCGCGCTCGACACGCTCCGGCGCGACCTCGGCCCGAACCGCCCGCACGTATCCTTTGTCGAACAGGCGCTGCGTGCGGCGGTGGCAGGTCGCCGCGCTCACGTTCACCTTCTTGGCCAGGTCCGCGTTGGTCAGGCGGCCGTCCTCCTGCAGCAGGCGCAGGATGCGGCGGTCGATGCGGTCGAGGCTCGGCGCGATCAAAGAATCTTCCATATTTTTTCCATTTTCAGGTCAAAAAATACGATCCGATTGGCACCATATGACGGTTCATCTAACATATGAAGCATATTAGAGAGCACCTTTCTGACAAGAATGGCTAGCCTGTGCGGACGCTGAACGCGGACATCGGAGGCTGCCATGCTGGAAAAATTCGAACGCTATCCCCTGACCTTCGGGCCGACGCCCATCGAGAAGCTGAGCCGCCTGTCGGCGCATCTGGGCGGCGGGGTCGATATCTACGCCAAGCGCGAGGACTGCAACTCGGGCCTGGCGTTCGGCGGCAACAAGGTCCGCAAGCTGGAATACATCGTGCCCGAAGCCATCAAGGCCAACGCCGACACCCTGGTCACCATCGGCGGCGTGCAGTCCAACCACACGCGCCAGGTCGCTGCCGTGGCGGCCAAGCTGGGCATGAAGTGCCGCCTGGTGCAGGAAAGCTGGGTGCCGTTCCAGGACGCCGTCTACGACCGCGTCGGCAACATCCTGATGAGCCGCGTCATGGGCGCCGAGATCGAACTGGTCGACGAGGGCTTCGACATCGGCATCCGCGAAAGCTGGGAACGCGCGCTGGAGGACGTGAAGGCCAAGGGCGGCAAGCCCTACGCCATCCCGGCCGGGGCCTCGGTGCACAAGTTCGGCGGCCTCGGCTTCGTCGGCTTCGCCGAGGAGGTGCGCGCCCAGGAGGCCGAACTGGGCTTCAAATTCGACTACGTGGTCGTCTGCACGGTCACCGGCTCGACCCACGCCGGGATGCTCGTCGGCTTCGCCAAGGACGGCCGCGCCGACCGCGTCATCGGCATCGACGCCTCGGGCACGCTCGACCAGACGCGGGCCCAGGTGATGGAGATCGCGCGCAACACGGCCGAACTGGTCGACCTGGGCCGCGGCATCACCGACGACGACCTGGTGCTGATCGGCGATTACGCCTATCCGGCCTACGGCGTGCCGTCGGAGGAAACCAACGACGCCATCCGCCTGGCCGCGCGCACGGAAGGCATGATGACCGACCCCGTGTACGAGGGGAAATCCATGCAGGGGATGATCGACCTTATCCGCAAGGGCTATTTCCCGGCCGGGTCCAGGGTGCTGTATGCACATCTCGGCGGCGTGCCCGCGATCAACGGCTACAGCTACATCTACCGCAACGGCTGATCCCCGCCGCCCGCGCCGCTGCCGCGATCTGGCCAATCCGATTGCCGTTGCCCCCGAAATCGGCCAGAGTTTTCCGCGTCATGCCGAATTTTGGGGGGCTCGACCATGTTCATGCTGTTTTTCGCGCCGCACACCTGTGCGCTGGCGACCCACATCGCGTTCCTGGACGCGGGACTTGAGGCGGGCGCGGACTACACGCTCCGGCGCGTCGATTTCGCACATCTGGAGCAACGCTCGCCCGAATACCTGGCCGTCAATCCGAAGGGCCGCGTGCCGGCCCTGGCAACGCCCAGGGGCATCCTGACGGAAACCCCGGCGATGCTCGCCTTCGTGGCGCAGAGCTTCCCCGACGCGGGTCTGGCGCCCCTGGCCGACCCCTTCGCCTTTGCCGAGCTGCAGGCCTTCAACAGCTTCATCTGCTCGTCGCTTCACGTCGCCCATGCCCACCGCATGCGCGGCCACCGCTGGGTCGACGAAAACGACCATGACGCCATCCTGGCCATGCAGAAGAAGGTGCCCGAGTCCGTCGGCGCCTGTTACGACCTGATCGAAACCGGCATGCTCAAGGGGCCCTGGGTGATGGGCGAGGCGTATTCGATCGCCGATCCCTACCTGTTCACCCTGGCCCAGTGGCTGGAGCAGGACGGCGTCGACCCTGCGCGCATCCCCCGCGTCATGGATCACCGCGCGCGCATGGCCGAACGACCCAATGTCATGACGGCCATCGCCGAGGAATTCGCCTGACAGGGGCGCATGACGGTGGAAGGCTCCCTCCCGTGACGCCGTCCGGCTGCGAACCGACGGCTTCACCTGGCGGGCGGACCGTGCCATTGTATACAAAACGTCCACCAGAAACCGGGAGGAACCTCAATGGAACCCAGAATCATCCGCGCCGGCGATCGCCAGACCAAGGTCGCCCCGGCCGACAACTTCGTCGGCCAGGTCCTGCACGAATCCGTGTTCGCGCCGGAAGCCCCGTCGCGCCTTCGCGTGTCGCGCGTCACCTTCACGCCCGGCGGGCGCACCAACTGGCACACCCATGCGGTGGGGCAGATCCTCTACGTGCTGTCGGGCTCGGGCCGCTATCAGCTTGAGGGCCATCCCGTCGAGGAGATCAACGCCGGCGACACGGTCGTCATCCCGCCCGACGCGCGCCATTGGCACGGCGCCGCGCCCGACAGCATGATGTGCCACCTGGCGCTGTCGGAATCGGACGATCAGGGCAAGGCGGCGACTTGGCTTGAGCCCGTTTCGGACGAAGACTTCACGCAGGAGCCGGCGTAACCCGCCGGGACCGGATCGCCGGCTAGCGTTCGATCGTGATGTTGGGCGTCTCGGAAACGAGGCTGCCCGTCTTGCGCCAGCGTTCGAGCTGCGTGCGGCGCTTTTCGGCGAAGGTGAAGTCGCGGGTCGCGCGGTCGAGGTCGCGCAGCCGTTCCTCGCGGCGCAGTTCCATTTCCGCCATGCGCTGGGCGACCACGGCCTCAAGCTGCACGCCCCGGCGTTTGTGGTAGCGCCAGTCGTCCAGGTGCGCCAGACGCCGGTCGCCGGCGTCCAGGGCCCGCATGTCCTGGCGCTCGCCCCGGCGCTTTTCGCGCAGCAGGCCGTTGAGGCGCTCCGTGCGCCCCGTGTCGACGGCGACCAGGGTGGTCTCGCGCGCGTCGTCGTCGGCCTTGCCGGCATCCTTGCC
>Ga0066644_10000870_pt1 | contig 17984 bp, 24 predicted proteins | sample CryGeyCG2114_020_FD_62735 | JGI IMG/M metagenome (GOLD analysis project Ga0066644, IMG submission 62735) | Groundwater microbial communities from aquifer - Crystal Geyser CG15_big_fil_post_rev_8/21/14_0.20 | ecosystem: Environmental > Aquatic > Deep subsurface > Groundwater | place: USA: Utah...
GGCCGGATGGTCGAGAAGCTGCCGAGGCTGTCGCGGTGGTCGATCGCGCCCTCGAACAGCCAGGTCACCGTGGCGAGATTGATGTGCGGATGCGGGCGCACGTCCATACCGGCGCCGAGATCGATCTGGGCGGGCCCGAACTGGTCGACGAAAATGAATGGCCCGACCATGCTGCGGGGCCGCGAAGGCAGGACGCGTCGAACTTCGAACTGGCCGAGATCGTGCGTGGTCGGGGTGAGGACCTGTTCGATCTGGCTCATGATCGCGCGTCTCCTAGCTCGTGGGTGCGGAGGCCTGGATGGCGAGGGCATGCACCCGCTCGCCGGGAATATCGCCCAGGGCCTTGTTGACCATGCGCTGGCGCTCGAGCCGAGACCTGTCGGCAAAGACGGGGGCTTCGATCACGACCGTAAAGTGCGATTCACCGCTGCCATCGTCGCCGGCATGGCCGGCATGCTTGCCGCTGTCGTTGATCACCTCGAGCCGGGTCGGGTTGAAGGCCTCGGTCAGAAGGCGTTCCATTTCCTGCTGGACTGGTCCTGGCACGGGTTCGAATCTCCTCTCGAGGGTTTCCTTAGCGCAGTTCGCTCCCCATTCTATACCGAATGCGCCAGACAAAGTTTCACGGACGGTACGAAGATACGGGCAGGGTGTGCGCGCATCCGGCTTGCAATGAAGCGGGCGAATTCCGTGCTCCCGGAGGACGCGGGCATGGATTCGACGGCCCCGGAGAATGGCGCTGGCTGTGCCTCGACCACGTCCGCGAATTCAACGCCGGCTACGATTGGTTCGATGGTATGAGCGCGGAAGAAATCTATCACGCGCAGGCCCCCGGCGCGGGCTGGCGGACCGAACAGCCCGCCTACCGTCCGACTGCCGGGGTCGACGGAATGCCGCGCTGGGCCGATTACGATGACCCGCTGGAGGCGATCGCCGCGCGCGCCTCGGGCATCAAGAGCCGCGCGCGGCGCGAGGCGGAAATGGCCATGGACGGCCGCTTCTCGAAGGAAGAGGCGCTGGCGCTCGAGACGATGGGTCTGGGACTCGACACCGACCGCCGGCGCTTGCGCAGGCGCTATTCGGAACTCGTGCGGCGCTATCACCCCGACAGGAACGGTGGCGACCGGCAATACGAAACACGGCTGGGCCGCGTGGTCGAGGCTTACCAGATGCTCCGAAAATCGCGGGCGATTGGCTAGGATCCGAGGCTGTCGATGACCTTCGACAGCCTGTCGCGGATTTCAGCAGCCGCCGCATGGAGCTTGGGATTGTCGATCGCCTGCATGGACGCAACGGGGTCGATCGCAGCCACTTCGGTGCGGTTATCGTCGAGTTGCTGGACGATCACGTTGCAGGGCAGCATGGTCCCGACCTTGTCCTCGATCTGGAGGGCTTCGAAGGCAGCTTTCGGATTGCAGGCGCCGAGGATCGTATAGGGCCGGAAATCGGCGCCGATCTTCTTCTTCAGCGTTTCGCGCATGTCGATCCGCGTGACGACGCCGAACCCTTCTTCGGCAAGCGCGCTTTCGACCCGTGCAATCGTATCGTCGACATTCGCGTGCAGTTGTGTGGACAGGTAATATGCCATGGAACCTCCTTACCCGTGCCAACCGGAGAAGGCCGGGCCCGGTTCCTGAAAGGGTGGATTTCGTCCGTCGGCGGAATCGCCGCCGCGCAGCGCTCTCTCCAGCTCACTCCTCCGCGAGCGCTGCTTCGATCGCGGCATGATCGATCTTCACCATCTGCTGCATCGCCGCGAACACGCGCCCGCGCGTCGCCGGATCGTCGTGCGCCAGCCCATCCATCAACACCCGCGGGACCACCTGCCAGCGGATGCCGAAGCGATCGGTCAGCCAGCTGCACGCCATGGGCGCCCCGCTCTCGCCGAGCAGCGCCTGCCAATACCGATCGGTCTGCTCCTGCGTATCGGTAAAAACCTGCAGCGACATGGCGTTGGTGAAGCTGTCGTCCGTATTCCCGTTCATCGCCATCGTCCGCAGGCCGAGCAGGGTCAAATCGACGGTCAGCACATCGCCCGCCTTGCCGCCGGGCCAGTCGGTCGGCGACCGGTTGATCGCGTGAATTTCGCTGTCGGGAAAGAGGTCGCAATAGAACCGCGCCGCCTCTTCGGCGCCATTCCGGAACCACAGGCTGAGGGCGATTTTCTCCTCAGTCATCGGCCTGTGCCTCGGCGATCAGTTTCATGTCGATCGCCCGCGCTTCGTTATAGGCACTGCGCTTGCGCAGCCGCGCGGCATATTCCTCGAACGCGCCGCGCTTGGGTATCGACCCGAAATCCATGCCCCAGGTGATGTGACTGCCGACATAGACGTCGGCCATCGTGAAACGGTCGCCGCAGACGTAGTCGCGGTCGCTCATCAACGTTTCCAGCGTGTCGATGGTGCGTTCGTATGTGCCGAATCCGGCCGTCATCTGCTTGTCGAAGGGGACCGTCCACCCCATCGAATTCGCGACGATCGCCTGTTCGAGCGGACCGGCGGCGAAGAAGAAATAGCGGAAGTAATCGGCCATCTCCTCCGCCCGGGGAGCGAGCTCGGGCGCGTGCATGGCCGCGAGATAGTGGCAGATTGCCGCGCATTCGGTGACGACGTGGTGGTGGTCGTTGTGATTGTGGACCAGAGTCGGAACCTTGCCCATCGGATTGACCGCCAGCAGCGCGTCCGGCTTGTCCTCCCAGTCCACCAGCTGCGTCTCGTATTCCGCGCCCGCCTCGTGCAGGGCCCAGCGCGCGATCTGCCCGCGGCTCATCGGATTTGTGAACAGGATGAATTCGGCCATGATCCTCGTCCCTTTCAGCGTCCCAGCGAGTAGATCGGTGTAAACCCGCCGTAGATCAGTCGCTTGCCGGCAAAGGGCATCTCCTCGGGCGGTTCCATTTCCTCGTCCTCCTGCATCAGCCTTTCGGCTTCTTTGCAGGTCTCCTTGTCGGGCCAGACGACCCAGGAGAAGACGATTTGCTCGCCCTCCTCGGCCTGCACGGCCTTGCGAAAATCGGTGTGCGTGCCGTCCTTGATATCGTCTTCGATGGTCTCGACGATTTCGAGTGCGCCATAGCGCCGGAACATCTCGCCGGCCTGTTTCGCCATGGCGATGTATGCGTCCTTCTTGCCCGGCAGGACGGGCAGGACGAATCCTTGTACATACATGCCAGTACTCCTCTCCGCTGCGAGACATAGCACAGCCTTTGCGAGTCGCCTTGCGGCAGGTCGATTTCGGATTCAGTTCTGGCGGAAGGCCCAGCGCAGCGTCTTGCCCATGCCCCAGGTCGCGGCGCGCGCGGGGAGGGCGGCGAGGCCCGGACGCTCGAGGCCGAGCATCGAGCGCGCGAAGGGTGGCAGCAACGCCACCGCTTCCGCGCCGAGCATCGCCTGCACGGCGGGGGGCGATCCCCGGGGGCGCTGGGTCAGGACGAGCTGTGCAATCTCGCGCGCGGCCGGCGAACTTGTCAGCTCGGCGCGTATCTCGCGGAAAATCGCTTCGGCCTCGCGCCGGTTTTCCGGAACCGGATCGGCCCCCAATGCCCCCGCGACGACCGCGAACTGCCGGTAATATTCATCCTGGTCGCTCCCGGGCATGGCGGGTCGTACATGACGGATGTAGGCGGCAAGGAAGCTGGTAGCCTCGGCCACATGGACCCAGGCCAGGGTACGCGGATCGGTGGCCGAATAGGGGGAGCCGTCGGGCAGCGTGCCGTCGACCTGCGCATGGATGCGGTTGACTCGCTCGATCGCCGCCATGGCATCGTCGCGCCGGCCGAAGGTCGTAACCGCAATGAAGCGCGCGGTGCGGCGCAGCCGCCCGTGCATGTCGCTGCGGAAGTTCGAATGGTCGATCACGCCCTGCAGTGCATGCGGGTGCAGCATCTGCAGCAGCAGGCCGCGAATCCCGCCGACCATCATCGCGACGACATCGGCATGGACCATGCGGATCGGCGTGTCCTTGACGAACAAAGCTTCGTCGGAGGGAGGGACGGGCTTCTGTCCGCCCTCGACATCGTTGAAGATGCCGCGCACGCGCTCGACGAGCTTCAGGCGGAGACGTTCGGAGAGCGGCGTCGGCGGCATTCGCGCGACTATGCGACCGGCAGGAAGGCGAGTCGAGGGCCGCTTGGGACGCGGCGCGATTTCGTTGCTTGCAGCTACCTATTCATCCGTCTACGCCGCCAGACGCGATGAACGATATGACCGACAAGACCTTCGACGCTTCCGCCAAAACCGTGCTTCCCGCGCCCGACACCACCGTCGACGTACGCGAGACGTTCGGGATCGATATCGACTGGCAGGTGCCTGCATTCAGCAAGCCGGACGAGCGCACGCCCGATCTCGACGAGGCCTATGTCTTCGATCCGGACACGACGTTGGCGATCCTCGCCGGCTTTGCCCACAATCGCCGCGTCATGGTGCAGGGCTATCACGGCACCGGCAAGTCGACGCATATCGAACAAGTCGCCGCGCGCCTCAACTGGCCCTGCGTGCGGATCAATCTCGATGCGCATATCAGCCGTATCGACCTCGTCGGGCGCGACGCGATCGTCCTACGCGATGGGTTGCAGGTCACCGAATTCCGCGAGGGCCTGCTGCCCTGGGCGCTACAGCACCCGGTGGCGCTGGTGTTCGACGAATACGACGCCGGCCGTCCGGACGTGATGTTCGTGATCCAGCGCGTTCTCGAACAGCAGGGCAAGCTGACGCTGCTCGACCAGAACCGCGTGATCCGCCCCGATGCGGGCTTCCGCTTGTTCGCCACCGCCAATACCGTCGGCCTCGGCGACACCAGCGGGCTGTATCACGGCACGCAGCAGATCAACCAGGGCCAGATGGACCGCTGGAACATCGTCGTCGGCCTCAATTACCTGCCCGCCGAAACCGAGCAGAAGATCGTCGAGGCGAAGAACCCCGAGATCGATCCCAAGATTCTCGCCGACATGATCAAGGTCGCCGACCTCTCGCGCCAGGGCTTCATCAACGGCGATATCAGCACGGTGATGAGCCCGCGAACGGTCATCACCTGGGCGCAGAACTACGCCATCTTCAAGGATGTGGGCTTTGCCTTCCGCCTCAGCTTCCTCAACAAGTGCGACGAGGAAGAACGGATGCTGGTGGCCGAATACTACCAGCGCGTGTTCGGCGAAGACCTGCCCGAAAGCGTAGTCGGCAAAGCCTCGTAAAGCAGGGTTCATCGAACGTCCCCTATGCATAGCTGTGTTGTTTCGTTAACACAGTAGACGATGGGCGTTTTCGATTCCTTCCGGCGCAAGGCCGAACCGCAGGCGGAGGTCCCGGCGCATCGCGGCTATTACGCGACGCATGAGGCGCTCGACTACGACGATTGGGACGACCGCCTCGACCGGCTCGACACCGCGCTGGAGGCCGAGGAGCGCAAGCGCCTGCGTTTCTGGCAGCGCGACTATTGGCGCGGGCGACGCAAGCGCTGGTGGGCGGTCCGCCTGGTCGCGGGTGTGCTCGGCCTGTTCATGGTGCTCTTCGCCTGGCTGGCGATCACCGCGCCGCTCTCCAAATCGCTCGAACCCATCGCCGCACCGCAGATCACGCTGCTCGCCGCCGACGGCACGCCGATCGCGCGCAACGGCGCGATCACCGACGAACCTGTCGAGGTGGCGAAACTCCCGCCGCATGTGGTAGAGGCCTTCCTCGCGACCGAAGACCGGCGCTTCTATTCGCACTGGGGCGTCGATCCGCGGGGCATCGCCCGCGCCGCCCTAACCGGCACGGGCGGGGGCAGCACGATTACCCAGCAGCTCGCGAAATTCACCTTCCTCACGCCAGAGCGGACGCTGACGCGCAAGGCGCGCGAGGCGCTGATCGCCTTCTGGCTCGAAGCCTGGCTGACCAAGGACGAGATCCTCAGCCGCTACCTCTCGAACGCCTATTTCGGCGACAACGTCTATGGGCTGCGCGCCGCGAGCCTGCACTATTTCTACCGCAAGCCGGAGAACCTCAAACCCAACCAGGCGGCGATGCTGGCGGGTCTCCTGCAGGCACCCAGCGCCTATGCCCCGACGCGGCACTACGATCGGGCGAGCAAGCGCATGGCGATCGTGGTTCAGTCGATGGTCGCCGCAGGCTACCTGACCGAGGCCGAGGCGCGCGCGATGAAACCGCCCGCGCTCGACGTGCGCACGCGCAACGACCTGCCGACCGGGACCTATTTCGCCGACTGGGCGCTGCCCGAGGCACGCGACCAGACCGAACAGGGCTATTCGCGGCAGACATTGACCACCACGCTCGACGCCCGGTTGCAGAACATCGCCCGCCAGGTGACGCAGGGCGCGCCGCTCGGCGAGGCGCAGGTGGCGCTCGTGGCCATGCGGCGCAATGGCGAGGTGGTGGCGATGATCGGTGGCAAGGACTACGCCCAATCGCCCTTCAACCGGGCAACGCAGGCGCGACGCCAGCCCGGATCGACCTTCAAGCTGTTCGTCTATCTCGCCGCTTTACGCGCAGGGTGGAGCCCCGACGACCCGATCGCCAATACCGAGATTACCGAAGGGAGCTATCGTCCCAAGAATTCGGGGGGGCGCTATTCGGAAAGCCTGACCCTCGAGCAAGCCTTTGCGCGCTCGAGCAATGTCGCCGCGGTCCGCCTGCTGGGCGAGGTCGGGAGCGAAAAGGTCATCGCCACCGCGCGCGATCTGGGCGTCACCGCGCCGCTTGCCAAGGGTGACCCGAGCCTGGCGCTCGGCACTTCTACCATGTCGCTGCTCGAATTGACCTCGGCCTATGCCGCGGTGGCGGCGAATGAATATCCGATCGAGCCGCACGCCTTCGCGCGGCCCGAGCGTGGTTTCTTCGAGAACCTGTGGGACGGGCCTTCGAGCTTCTCGTCCTCGACCCAACGGGCCATGGAAAGGATGCTGCGCTCCGCGATCAACAACGGCACCGGGCGCGCGGCCATGCTGCGCGGTCCGAACTTCGGCAAGACCGGCACCACGCAGGACAATCGCGATGCGCTGTTCGTCGGCTATGCCGGAGATCTGGTGGTCGGGGTGTGGATCGGCAATGACGACAACTCTCCGCTCAAGGGCGGAATCAGCGGGGGCGGGCTGCCTGCGCGCATCTGGCGCGATTTCATGAACCGCGCGATGAATGTGAAAGCTGCGCCGAGCAGGTCCGAACCGCGCCAGCAGGACGATCCGGGTGGCCCGATCGAACCGCTCGACGTGCCCGACATCGGTGACATTCCGTTGGGTGGCGGCAATTCGCGCCTGCGTATTCGCGACGGCGAGGCGATCCTCTCGACCGAGATCGATGGCGTTCCGCTTGATATCTCGATCGGCGATGGCAGCCTTGCGGTCGATCCGGCGGCGATCGAGGAGGCCCGCAGGCGCGCTGACGAACGGCGGGCCGAAGCGCGCAACCGCCGCGAGGAAGCCGCGGCGCAAGAGCCGCGCAACTAGCCTTCTGGTTCGGCCATGATGACGTTCATCACCGCGGTGGCGATCGGACGATTGCGATCGTCCTGCCATGCCTCGACGGTAATGTTGGCGCTGCGCCGCCCAAGCTTGGTGATCCGCCCCTGCGCATAGCTGGTGCGGCTCTTGCCCGCAGCGAGATACTGCACGGTGATGTTGATCGGCTTGAGCATCGCGGAGCGGCCCTGGCGCGCGAGTTCGGCGCGCAGCGCGGCATAGCCGGCCGTTTCGAGCAACCCGCCGGTTGCCCCTCCGTGATAATGTTCTGGGCGGCCCTCGACCGTTTCGTCGAACGGCACCGACAGGATCGGCGTGCCGTCCTCCCAGGCATCGAGCGCGATGCCGAGCGAGCGGGCATAGGGAGTGAGGGCATCGATCTCGGGATTGTCCGCCATCTCAGAGCCTCGTCGTCGGTGCGATTTTCATGAACACCGCTTGGATGTGCGCCACCGGATCCTCGGCCTCGCCGTCATGCGCCAGCCCGCGCACGAAGGCCGCGCTGCGCGTGACACGGTAGCATTGCGAGCGGCCGAACACGCTGGCGCCTTCGCGTGCGGGCCGGACGTAATCGACGCGCAGGTCGAGCGTGGCGATGGCGGTGAATTCGTCCATCGCGCGCCAGATCGCCATGCCGCTCGCCATGTCCATCAGGCTGAGGATCGGGCCCGAGGCAAGCACACGCTGTCCTTCCTCGCCCAGCAGGTCCTCGCGCCAGGGCAGTTCGAGTTCGACCCAGTCGTCGCCATGGTCGGAATATTTCAATCCCAGCCAGCCCGAATGTCCCCGCCCGGTAAAGAAGGACGTGGCCTTGGCGGGATCGAATTTGCGCTCCTGTTCGCTCATCGCGGGCTGCGATAGCCGCGCGGCTGCGGACCTTACAATCCTTTAATTTCACCTCCTCGCCCAGCTCCGCCAGCCTCTCTCGCGGCGGGCGCGAACAGGGGGTTCGGTGGCTGCCTGGAATAGAGGAGAAAATGATGGATCTTCCCAAGATCGAGCTGGGCAGTCTTCCGGATCTGGATACCATGAGCGGCCTGTTCGGCAGCCTGTCGGCGGGCGGCTCGGACGATACGATCGTGGCGATCATGGTCTATGTCTACGACCATACGCTGTTCGACATGCTGCTCTGATCAGCGGGCGGCGCATGCAGATCGATCCGCAGATCGGCGCGCTGCGCGGTGATCATGCCGCGCAGCGCGCAATGCAGCGGGCGGTAGCCGATGCAATGGCGCAATGTCGGCACGATCCCGCCCTGTCCCCGGTGCTGACGGATCTCGAAGCCTACGGGACGGGAGTTCCGCTTTCCGACTGCACGCATCTCGCGGCGCTGTTCGCAGCGGAGGGGTCTCCGCGAAAGGCGATTGAACCATTTGTGCGGCGCCTGGTGACGCTGCAACGCGCCTATCCCTTGGCGCTACTCGCCTTTCGCCACCAGTCCGGCGCTGGATTTCACTTTCTGCAGATTGCGGGAAAGGGGCGCGCCACGCTCGGGCTGGCGCTCCACGAGGGCGGACCGCATTTCGCCGCCCCGACGACCGCGACTTTCTCCGATGCCGAGCGTCATGAAGCGGTGCTCGCCGGTGAGGCCGAGATATCCATGCTCGAAATCGCCCGCGAAAATGGTGAGCATGCCATGATCGTGGAGCACCGCCGACAGGTGTCGACAGGCACCATCTTCACCTGTTCGGGCAGGAAGCAATCACGGATCGTCCGCAGCCTTGCAAGCCGACTGCTGGTTCTGCGGCTCGCCCGCACCGGCGAGGAGATGCTGCCTGCGCGGCAATTCGCGCTGCCTTCGGGAAGGCTGGTTCATCGCGCGTGTGGCGACCGGCGCGAAAGCCGGCACGAAATGATGCTGACCCTGCTTGGCCGCATGGGGCGCCGCGATGCCGCGCCACTCTTGGCCGATCTCGCAGTGCAGGACGGGCCCGGTGGCGAGCAGTTCCGCTGGCAGGCCCTGCGCGAATGCCTCGCCCTCGACGCCGCGGCAGGCTTCCGCGCCCTTTCTAGCATCGCCGAGGTTCCGGCCGATCCGCTGGCGTGGCCCGCGCAGGAGCTGCGCACGAATCTGGTCCAGACGCATCCTCAACTGGCCGAACTGGAACCTGCGCCATGCCTCGCGTGATCGCCAATACCCAGAGCTGTCCCGCCAGCCTCGCCGAGACGGTGGAGGTGCTTGCCGAAGGCTTCGATCCAAACGACGATGCCAGCACACTGGAGGCCGCAGCGGCGCTTGAACGGCTCGCCCGCAACAGCAGCTTTCTCGGCGATCTGCTGGTCGCGCAACTGCAGGAGCGCCATCGTGACGCTTTCGAAGACAGCGCCTATGGCCCGCAGGCGATCGTGCTTTCTCCATTGCGGGGCGGCTGTTTCCTGCGCGCCAATGTCTGGCCGAGCGAGGACGAAAGCTGCTTTCGCGCAAGCGGCGCGCGCAGTTTCGTCTACGGTATCCCGCACGATCACAATTTCGATTTTCTCACCGCAGGTTATTTCGGGCCCGGCTATCGCAGCGACTACTACGAAATCGACTATGAAGCGATCGCCGGTTTCGGCGGCGAGGAGGTCCCGCTGCGTTTCGTCGAGCGTAGCGCGCTCCATGAAGGCAGACTCATGCATTATCGCGCGCATGTCGATGTCCACGCGCAGCTTCCCCCGGTATCCACTTCGGTTTCGCTCAATCTCATGCGGGTCGATGCGGGGCAGGACTGGTTCGACCAGTACGGGTTCGATCTAGAGCGCTCGACTGTGGCAAGCATTCTCAATCCCTCTGCCAGCGAGACCTTCTTGCGCTGCGCGGTCGCGCTGGGCGATGCCGAGGCGCTCGATCTTGCGGAAGGGTTCGGTCGGACGCATCCGAGCGCCCGCATGCGGCTGGCCAGTTTCGAAGCGCGCGCAGGCCTGCTCGAGAGCGACGAGGACCGGGACCGATTGTGGCGCGAGGCGGAGCGGGCCGGCAGCCTCATGCTGGCCGAGGAAGCCCGTCTGCGTCGCGCGGCTCTTCAGCCGTAGAGGATGGCGAAGAGCCCGAAGCCCAGCAGCAGGAAGATCGTAGCAAGCACTGCCAGCGCGCGCGACAGCGAGCGTTCACGATGCGCCAGCCCGGTATCGGGATCGGATCCTTCGCCCAAGGCGAGGTGCCGGAGAGCATCGATAAGCCGCATGGCGGCTGCGACTATAGTCCGCCGCCGGCCAGTGCGTCTATCGCGCCCTGCAGGATTACCGCTGCGGCGTGGCTGTCGATCTTTTCCGCACGCCGTGCGCGGCTCATATCCTGTCCGATCATGGCGGCTTCGGCACTGGCGGTCGACCAGCGCTCGTCCCACAGCAGGATCGGCAAAGCGAGCGCCACACCCAGGTTCCTCGCATAGGCGCGACTGGCCTGCGCCCGCGGCCCTTCGCTTCCGTCCATGTTGCGCGGTAGGCCAATCACCACGCCCTTGATCGAGCGCTCCGCAACGATCGAGCGCAAGGTCCCGCAATCCTTAGTGAACTTGCTGCGCGCGATTGTCTTGCCCGCAGTCGCATAGCGCCATCCCGGATCGCAGGTCGCGACGCCGATCGTCTTGGTGCCGAGATCGAGCCCCAAAAGCGCGCCGCCCTCGGGAAGCGCGTCGCCATAGACGAGCGCACTGTCGGTTATGATGTGCGTGTCGTCGTCCATGTCTTCACCCGAGCGATGACATCCTCCTGCAGGTTCTTCCAGAACAGCGGAATGTCGTAGACGTGGTAATTGCCGCCGGGCAGAACGCCGGGTCCCAGATCGGGCGGATCACCGATATACAGCAGACCATCGGCGCCGCACCGAGCCGGAACAACCCCCCGCACCAGCTCGCCGCGCGACAGGCTGGCGTCTGGAACCAGCGTGCCGAGGTTGGCGTCGGCCGGGGCGGCGCCGTTGACCCCGCCGGTCAGCGGATTGACGCACAGGATCGGCCCATCGCCGCGCCGCTCGCCGTCGTACCCTACGGTAGCCTCGTAACGGCGCATGATCATCTGCGGATCGCCGTTGTCGGAGAACGTCGACCACGCGAGCAGGCAGGCGGTCTGACCGGGTGCAGCGCAGGCGGGCAGGGGCAGGGCGGGAAGATCATGTTCGACCGAAATCGGCCAGCCCGGTGCGTAGACTGCCGCGATTCGTGCTTCGGTTGGCGTGCCCGCCACTTTCTCGCGCAGCAGCCGCAGGACGTGGGCTGCCCCTTGGCTGTGGCCGGCGAGAACGATCGGCACGTCGGGGTTCACGCTGGCAAGGAAGTAGTCGAACGCCTGCGCAACGTCGGCATAGGCGGCATCGATCGCCTGTTGGGCTTCGGGCTTGTCGGTCAGGAATGCACCTGCCGCAGCCTGGCGGTATCGCGGCGCCCATAGTTCGTCGGCGCGGTTGAAGGGGCTGGCGATGCCCTTGAGAAACAGCCGCGCCCGGTTGTCGGTCGATTCGTCGTCGAGAGCTGCGTTCCAGTCTCCTCCGGCCTGGATATAGCTCGTCGGGGGGACGAAGAAGACGGCGAAGTCGGGCACGGCCTGGGCATCGGCTGCCTCGCCGGCGAGCGAGCCGGCGCTCGACAGCGGGTTGCGGCCCTCGAGACTGCGCTCGGCCGCCGGAGCCTCGGGAGAAGCGGGACGGTCCGAGGGCGCAGATACGGTTTGTGCGATGGCAGGCTGGTAGCGCGCCGGATCGTTCGTGCCCAGGCCCGGTCGCGAGTACCACATGGCCGGATCCTGATAGGCATTGGCGGCAAGCGGTTGTTGCTCGACGAATTCACCGCGCGGAACGAAGGCGATTTCGGTCGCCTCGCGCGACCAGATCGAAAGCGCGATCGCTCCGGCAATGATTGCGACGATGCAGACCGCCACGAAATAGAGGAACTTACGCGCCATTGCCGACACCCTCTTCGACTTGGTTCTCGTCCGCCTGCTCGGCCCGGCGTTCCAGCGCGACCTTGATCATTGCTAGCAACGGATCGGCCAGGAACAGGCCGAGAATTCCGAACAGGATACCCATGATCAGCTGGAAGGCGAGAACCAGCGCAGGGGCCAGGTCGACCGTCTTCTTGGCGATCATCGGGATGACAATATAGCCGTCGAAGTTCTGAACGAAGAAATAGACCAGGATCGTGTATATCCCCATCTCGACCCCACCTGAAAATCCGACCAGCACCATCAGTGCGCCCGAGATGATCGCGCCTAGGTTGGGGACGAAGGCCAATAGTCCGGTCAGGATCGCGAGGAGAGCTGCCATCGGCACCACGCCGATGCCGACAAGCGGGGCGACCACGGCCAGCATGACATAGGTGAACACCGCTTCGACCACCATGCCGAGCAGGCGGCCCGCCATCAATCGGCGCATGGTCTGGCCCATCCGCGCCGTCGTCACATAGAAGCGTGCGCGCTGTTCGCGCGGCAGCATCCAGGCGACGCCGCGCTCGTACAGCTGCGGATCGATGGCGACATAGACACCGATCACCACGATGAGCAGCATCGTCGCCGCTCCGCCCAGTATTCCGCCGAGCGCCTTGGTGACGGTGCTGATCCCGCTGCCGATGTTGCCGAGATAGTTCTGCAGCTGCGACTGGTCGATCTGGAACCCTTGCGCGCGGGCCCAGGCAAACATCTCGCCCAGCTGGCGTTCGATGATCGCGGGGAACTGGGCGGCTTCCTGCGAAATCGTCGACCCGGCAAAATAGCCGAGCCAGACGAGGAAGGCGACGGTCGCGGCAAGGACGATCGCGACGCGCACGCTCCGCCTTATATCGAGTGCGCGGCCGAGAAGACGCGCGCCGCCATCGATCATCGAGGCGAAGACCATTGCGCCGAAAATGACCAGCAGCGGGCGCGCGATCCATACCGCCAGGGTAACCGTTCCGACCACGGCGACCCACACCATGGCACGCGACATTTCATGGCGAATGCGCGGGTTGTTGATCCGCGAGGGGCTGGTGCCGAGATCCCGGCTGCTGTTGTCCTGCGACTCGTCGGCCATGCGCGTCCCCTGATCCAGTGCCTTTAGCGCTCGGGAGCGCCTTTTCGTTCCGCGATGGCGGGTCGCAGGGTCGACCAGGCCCGCCCTTCGCGCAGGCTGGTCCACCAGGTGATCGGATTGAGCGTGGTCGTGCCGTCGAGCGAGAAGGTTATGAATTCGGCGCGCCCGCCGATATTTTCGAGCGGTACGGGACCGAGGAGGCCGCGCGAATTGTTGAGCTCGCGGCTGTCCGCGGAGTGGTCGCGATTGTCGCCCATCACGAAGACGTGGTCTTCGGGCACCGTAATCTCGGGGAAATTGTCGAGTTCCTGGTTCTGGTGGTCGATGACGAGATAGGTCGCACCATTGGGGAGCGTCTCGCGCAACACCGGCACGCGGCAGACGCGCCTTCCGGCCGAGGTCACTGCACGAAAATCGTCGAAGCCGAAGCCGTCGCAGCGCGAATTGGCATCGAGCGGCAGGTCGAGCGCTGGCTCGACCTTCTGTTCGACCGGCGTGCCGTTGAGGATGATCTGGCCGTTGCGCACCGCGATCCGGTCGCCGGGCAGGGCGACGACGCGCTTGATATAGTCCTCGTCCTTATACGGATGCACCGGAATGACGATGTCGCCATATTCTGGAGTCGCGCCGAACAGTCGCCAGTGGCCGCGCGGGGCGAGATGGAAGCTGATCGAGCTCCAGTTCCAGCCATAGGGATACTTGCTCACCACCAGCCGGTCGCCGACCAGCAGGTTGGGCATCATCGATTCCGACGGGATGTAGAACGGCTTGGCGATGAAGCTGTGGAAGGCGAAGACTGCCAGAAGCATCAAGGCAAGGCCGCGGATTTCCGCGATCCAGTCGACCTTCTTGTCGGATTCGGTTTCGGAGGACTTCTTCACTGTCGTGGCGCCGGTGGTCACTGGGGTAGGGCCTCGATGATGACGTAGGCCTGGGCCCATGGATGATCGTCGGTGAGGGTAAGATGAATGCGCGCCTCATGGCCCTGCGGCACCATTTCCGCAAGCACGATCGCCGCACCGCCGGTGAGCGCAAGCGTAGGCGCGCCCGATGTCGCGTTAACCACACCGATGTCCTTCATGAACACCCCGCGCCGAAAGCCGGTGCCGACCGCCTTCGAGAAAGCTTCCTTGGCGGCGAAGCGCTTGGCGTAGGTGCCGGCGATGGTGAAGGGGCGGCGCCGTGCCTTGGCGATCTCGATTTCGGTGAACACGCGGTTCTCGAACCGCTCGCCGAAGCGGTCGAGCGAATTCTGGATGCGCTCGATGTTGCACAGGTCCGAACCGAGGCCAATTATCATCGGTCCCACCTCCAGCGACACAGCGGCGCACCAGCCAAATGATTGATCGTGCGCCTGCCCGCCTCTGCTAAAAACCCCGCGAACAGGATCAGCCCCGCTGCGGGGATCAACAAATCGTCGCCGGTGCTTCCCTCGATCTCGCCGGAACTGACGTTGGCGACGATGAGGATAGGGACCACGATCAGGAAGAGGAAAAAAGTGGCCCTGAGCGAGCGCCAGATGTTCAAGGCGTTCTGTTCCGACACCTATCGTGCCTCATCCATAAGTGCGCGCATCCGGCGAACCGCCGCCTCGAGCCCGACGAACACCGCCTCGCCGACAAGGTAGTGGCCGATGTTGAGCTCGGCGAGCTCGGGTATCGCGGCGATCGGCTTGACGTTGTCATAGGTGAGGCCATGGCCGGCATGCGGCTCGATCCCCATCTCGCGTGCCAGCTTCGACATCGCCGCGATGCGCTCGAGCTCCGTTGCCTCGCGATCTTTATCGCCGTCGATGCCTGCGTGGGCGTATTCGCCGGTGTGGAATTCGACCACCGGTGCGCGCAGGCGCTGCGCAGCTTCGAGCTGGCGCTCGCTAGCTTCGATGAACAGCGAGACGCGAATGCCGTTGTCGGCAAGCTTCCACACGATCGGAGCAAGCTGGTTGTGCAGCCCTGCCGCGTCGAGTCCGCCCTCGGTGGTGCGCTCCTCGCGCTTTTCTGGGACAATGCAGGCGGCATGCGGCTTATGCGAAAGGGCAATGGCCAGCATTTCCTCGGTCGCCGCCATCTCGAGGTTGAGCGGAAGGTCGGTTGCCGCCTGGATGCGCTTCAGGTCCGCATCGCGGATGTGGCGCCGGTCCTCGCGCAGATGCGCGGTGATACCGTCGCCGCCGACGGCTGCCACGATTTCCGCGGCACGCACCGGATCTGGATGATCGCCCCCGCGCGCGTTCCTGATCGTCGCGACGTGGTCGATATTGACCCCGAGGCGCAGGCGCCCGCTCAAGCCGCGCGGCTCCCGGGCTTGGTCACGGGAATGGCCGCGAGCTCTGCCGGAATTTCATCCTCGGCATAGGTCGGGAAATTGATGTCGACCAGCGGGAAGAAGGGCACGCCCAGATCGGCCGAGCCGTTCGACCGGTCGACGAGCGCGACTTCGGCGATCACTTCGCCGCCCTCACGCCCGACCGCCTCGATCGCCTCGCGGCTGGAGAGGCCGGTGGTGACGACGTCCTCGACCATCAGCACCTTGGCGCCCGGTTCCAGGCGGAAGCCCCGGCGGAGGTGGAACTCGCCTTCGGGCCGTTCGAGGAACATCGCGTCCTTGCCCAGCGCCCGGCCCATTTCCTGACCGATGATGATCCCGCCCATCGCCGGGCTGACCACCACGTCGATCTGGCTGCGGATGTCGCGCGGAATTTTCTGCGCGAGAGCGAAAGCGAGGCGTCCGGCGCGCTCGGAATTCATCAGCACGCGGGCGCATTGGAGGTAGTGGCCGCTGTGTCGCCCGCTCGAGAGCTTGAAGTGGCCTTCGAGCAGGGCTTCGCTGGCGCGGAATTCGTGGAGGATTTCTTCATCGGTCATGGCGCGTGCGTCCAAAGCGCCTCGCGCGCGTTTGCGCAAGAGGCAAAGGTGCTTGCACATTTTTATCGGCCACCCGCTTGAGACTGGCGCAATCCCTGCCTATAGGCGGGCGCAATCGGGCCCTGCCACAGGGATGCGTCCCGCCGTGCACGCGGGATTCGCATGGTCGAGAGGTCCGGACGACGACACGACACGAAAGAGTGCCAAGACGATGAAAATTCTCGGCTCCCTCAACGGGTTCCACCGCATTGTCGCCAGTCTGGCGATGGCCGCGATGCTGGCTTTCGGCGCGCAGGGCGCCATGGCGCAGGATGCCGCCGAAGCGACCGATACCGCGCAGCTCGAACTGGTCGATCAGGCCGGAGCCACCGACGCGTCGAGCGAGGCCGTGGGCGCCTACACCCCGATGAAGCCGACCGCAGGGAAGGGTATGCCGACCCCCGGCGGGATCGACGTCCAGCAGCAGTTCTCGCCGATCGGCCACCAGGCCAATGCACTGCACATCGGCCTTGTGTGGGTCATGGCCCTTATCAGTGTCTTCGTTCTCGCGCTTTTCGTCTGGGTCGTGCTCAAGTACAACAAGCGCGCCAACCCCTCGCCGTCCAAGACCAGCCACAACACGCTGATCGAAGTCATCTGGACGGTCGTGCCTGCGCTGATCCTGCTGGGCATCGCGATCCCCTCGATCGGCCTGCTCAGCGCGCAGTACAAGACGCCGCCCAAGGATGCGATCACCATCAAGGCGACCGGCTATCAGTGGTATTGGGGTTATACCTACCCCGACAATGGCGATTTCGAGATCGTCTCGAACATGCTGACCAAGGAAGAGGCCGAGGCCCGCGGCGAGCCGCACCAGCTGGCGGTCGACAACCGCATGGTCGTACCGGCCGGCGTACCGATCCGCCTGCAGACGACTGCCGCCGACGTGATCCATTCCTTCGCCGTGCCGAGCCTGTGGTTCAAGCTCGACGCCGTCCCCGGCCGCCTCAACGAGAAGCTGCTCTTCATCGACGAGCCCGGCGTCTATTACGGTCAGTGTTCGGAATTGTGCGGCGCGCGCCACGGCTACATGCCCATCGCGGTCGAGGCGCTGCCGATGGATCAGTACAACGCCTGGGTTCTGGCGCAGGGCGGCAAGATCGCCGGCGCCGAAGAAGCGGCTGCCGCGGCCGCGCCGGCGGCTGAACCCGCAAGCGCCGAAGCCGGTGCGGCTCCTGCCGCCCCGACCGCCTAAGATTTTCGTTTAGCTCGAGAGTACAGCACGATGGCTACCACCGCCGACCACTTCGAGGCCCACCACGAGGACCATGCGCACGACGCCGATCACATGCCCGGCTTCTTCGCACGCTGGTTCATGTCGACCAACCACAAGGATATCGGCACGCTCTACCTGATCTTCGCGATCATCGCCGGCATCGTCGGTGGCGCGATCTCGGGCATCATGCGCATGGAGCTGGCGGAGCCCGGCATCCAGTATCTCCAGTGGTGGGCCGAATTCATGGGTGGTACGCCCGACTTCGATACCTCGCTGCACATGTGGAACGTGTTCATCACCGCCCACGGCCTGATCATGGTCTTCTTCATGGTTATGCCGGCGATGATCGGCGGTTTCGGCAACTGGTTCGTGCCGCTCATGATCGGCGCGCCCGACATGGCCTTCCCGCGCATGAACAACATCAGCTTCTGGCTG
>Ga0066644_10000871_pt1 | contig 17983 bp, 16 predicted proteins | sample CryGeyCG2114_020_FD_62735 | JGI IMG/M metagenome (GOLD analysis project Ga0066644, IMG submission 62735) | Groundwater microbial communities from aquifer - Crystal Geyser CG15_big_fil_post_rev_8/21/14_0.20 | ecosystem: Environmental > Aquatic > Deep subsurface > Groundwater | place: USA: Utah...
TGGAAAGAGCGGGCGGGCGCTGGCCTATCGCGTCAACGTGCCGCTTGCCGAGGACCTGCCGGGTTTGCGCGAAGGCGCGCGGGTGCACCTCGCAGCGCGATTGATGCCGCCGTCTCCGCCAATCGTTCCGGGTGCCTACAATTTTGCCCGCCGCGCCTGGTTCGAGGGGCTCAGCGCTACCGGCAGCCTGATCGGCGAGATCGAACTGGTCGAGCCCCCGCCATCGCGCGCATGGTCGCTGGCTGCAATCCAGCGCGACCTTTCGGCGCATGTGCGTGCGAACCTCTCGGGGACTCCGGGTGCGATTGCCGCGACACTGGCGAGTGGCGATCGCGGTGCCATTCCAGTGGCCGACGAGGAGGCGATGCGAGATGCCGGCCTCACGCATCTGCTTTCGATCAGTGGCTTGCATGTCAGCGCCATTATCGCCGCGACCTATCTGCTCGCGCTCCGCCTGATGGCGATATGGCCGTGGCTGGCATTGCGGCTGCGCCTGCCATTGGTCTCCATGGGCGTGGCTGCGGCTGCAGGTGTAGGCTACACGCTGCTCACCGGGGCCGAGGTACCGACGGTGCGCAGCTGCATCGGCGCACTGCTCGTCCTGGGCGCGCTGGCGATCGGGCGCGAACCCCTGTCGCTGCGGATGGTGGCGGTGGCCGCCGGCGCGGTCCTGGCGTTGTGGCCCGAGGCGCTTGTCGGACCGAGTTTCCAGATGAGCTTCGCTGCGGTGATTGCGATCGTCGCCCTGCACAATGCAGCCGCAATCCGCGCCTTTCTTTCCCCGCGCGAGGAGAGCTGGCTGCGGCGCGCCGGTCGCCGGACGGCTGTCCTGTTCCTGACCGGACTGGTCATCGAGTTCGCGCTGATGCCGATCGTCCTGTTCCATTTCCACCGGGCGGGGGTCTACGGCGCGGCGGCCAATCTGCTCGCCATCCCGCTCGTGACTTTCGTCACCATGCCGCTGGTGGCGCTGGCGCTCGTGCTCGACCTGTTCGGGGCGGGCGGGCCGGTGTGGTGGCTGGTCGGGCAATCGCTCGAGGCACTGCTCGGAATCGCGCACTTCTTCGCCGACCAACCCGGTTCGGTGAAGCTGGCGCCGCGCATCCCGATGGCCATGATCGTGCTCTACGCGGCAGGCGCCCTGTGGCTGGCATTGTGGCATGGGCGGCAACGCATGCTGGGCCTTGTCCCGATCGCCGTGGCAGCGGTGCTGATCGCCAGGGCCCCCGTACCCGACATCCTGATCACGCGCGACGGGCGCGATATCGGTGTGGCCGGCGAGAGCGAGCAGCTGCTGGTGCTGCGCGAGGGCGGCGAAAGCTATGCGCGCGACAATCTGCTCGAACTCGCCGGCAGCACGGACGAGCCGATCCCGCTGGCGCAATGGGCAGGCAGCCGATGCAGCGACGAATTCTGTGTGCTGGGGCTGGCACGGGGCGACCGCGACTGGTCGGTCCTAGTCGCGCGCAACCGTGAATTGGTCGAAGAACGCGCGCTCGCGGCTGCGTGCGCGAAGGTCGATATCGTGATCGCGGCGCGTTTCCTGCCCCGCAGCTGCCGTCCGCGCTGGCTCAAGGCCGATCGCCGGTTTCTCGAACGCGAAGGCGGTACGGCAATCTATCTCGCGCGTCGGCGGATCGATACCGTGGCGCAGGAACAGGGTGCCCATGGATGGTGGCGCGCGTCCTATCGGTGAACGCGCGCCAGCCAGTCAGTGGTAGCGGCGCAGGAGCCCTGCAAGCTTGCCCTGCACCTGCACCCGGTGCGCCTCGTAGATCTGCGGTTCGTAGGCCCCGTTTGCCGGATCGAGCCGAATCCGGCCGGCATCGCGGCGGAGATATTTGAGAGTCGCCTCTTCATTGTCGACCAGCGCGACCACGATTTCGCCGTCACGCGCGCTGTCGGTGCGCTTCACCAGCGCGAAGTCGCCGTCGAAAATGCCTGCCTCGATCATCGAATCGCCCGAAACCTCGAGCGCATAATGTTCACCCGGGCCGAGCAGGGCGGCGGGCACCGGCATGGAAGACTGGCCCTCGATCGCCTCGATCGGGGCGCCGGCGGCGATGCGGCCATGCAGGGGCACGTCGATGATATCGTTGGCGGCTTCGGGCGCGACCGTCTTGGTCGGCATCGCCGCGCCGACCGCATCATTGGCCGCGGCGGGCTTGGGCGAGCCCATCACCGCATCCTCGGGCAGCTTGACCACTTCGAGCGCGCGCGCCCGATTGGGCAGGCGGCGGATGAAGCCGCGTTCCTCGAGCGCGGAAATCAGGCGATGGACGCCCGACTTGCTCTTGAGGTCGAGCGCTTCCTTCATCTCCTCGAAGCTCGGCGAGATGCCGGTTTCCTCAAGCCGTTGCTGGATGAAGCGGATCAATTCGTGCTGCTTGGCGGTCAGCATGGTGCGAACTCCCGTATCGCCTGTTCACAAGGCTGTGAACGAATGCGGAACAAGTAAGCAACTTGATTCGCCAAGTCAAGCAATCGCGCCGTTTCTCCTGAGGATGCGCGGAACAGGCGTTCACGCTTTACCCCTTTGTGGAGTCAGCCTTGCAACAAAGCGCGGGTGGCCTTTGCGACGTCGGCCTGTCGCATCAGGCTCTCCCCGACGAGGAAGGTGCGTACGCCGCTCTGCGCGAGACGCAGGCAATCGGCATGCGTGGCAATGCCGCTTTCTCCCACAAGCAAGGCGTCCTCGGGCGCCAGTCGGGCGAGCCTCTCGGTCGTCGCGAGATCGGTGGTGAAGCTGCGCAGGTCGCGGTTATTGACCCCGATCAGGCGCGAACGCAGCCGCGTTGCGCGCTCCATCTCCGCCTCGTCGTGGACTTCGACCAGCACATCCATGCCTTGTTCCAGGGCGGCAGCCTCGATTTCGGCCATCAGCGTGTCGTCGAGCGCGGCGACGATGATCAGGATCGCATCGGCGCCGATCGCACGAGCCTCGAGCACCTGCCAGGGGTCGACCATGAAGTCCTTGCGCAGCACCGGCAGATCGCAGGCGGCGCGCGCTTCGACCAGATAGTCCTCGTGGCCCTGGAAATAGGGGGCGTCGGTCAGCACCGAGAGGCAGGCGGCGCCACCCTCGGCATAGGCGCGGGCGTGGTCCGCGGGTTGGAAGTCCGCGCGGATCAGGCCCTTGGATGGCGATGCCTTCTTGATCTCCGCGATCAGGCCGAAGCCGCGCCGCTGGGCACGGGCGAGCGCGGCGCGAAAGCCTCTCGGAGCGGACTGACCGGTGGCAAGCGCTTCCAGTTCGGCGAGTGTGCGGGCCGCCTTGCGCGACGCCACTTCCTCGCGCTTCGTGGCGCAAATCTCGTCGAGCTTGTTCATGTCAGGCCGCCATTTCGATCCACCGCTCGAGCAGGTCCTTGGCCTTGCCGGCATCGAGCGCCTCGGCAGCGATCTCTGCGCCCTCGGTCCAGTCGTCGGTGCGCCCGGCGACGATCAGCGTCGCGGCGGAGTTGAACAGCACCGCGTCGCGATAGGGGCCGGGTGCGCCCATCAGCAGCGCCTGCAGCGCGCGGGCATTGTGCTGCGGATCGCCGCCGCGGATCGCCTCGACGGGCGCGTGCGGCAGATTGGCCTGCACCGCCACCACCCGGCGCATCTCGAAATCGTGGTCGACGACATCGGCGAGTTCATTGCCGCCTGCCAGGCTGAGCTCGTCGAGCCCCTCGTCGCCCGAGGCGATGAAGGTTCGTTCGGTCCCCAGCTTGGCCTTCGCCGCGGCATAGATCGGGACGTAGGCGGGCCGCGCGATGCCGATCAGCTGGCGGCGCACGCCGGCGGGGTTAGACAGCGGGCCCATGAGGTTGAAGATGGTGCGCACGCCGAGCGTCTGGCGGATGGGCTGGATGCGGCCCATCGCGGGGTGGTGGTTCTTGGCGAAGAGGAAGCAAATTCCCAGTTCCGCCAGTGTCTTTTCGGCGCTTCTTCCCGCCGCTTCCATGTCGAGCCCAAGCGCCTCGAGCGTATCGGCTGCGCCCGCCTTGCTGCTTGCGGCGCGATTGCCGTGCTTGGCTACGGGTACGCCGCAGGCCGCCACGACCAGACTGACGGCAGTCGAGACGTTGAGCGTGTGATGGCCATCGCCCCCGGTGCCGCAGCAGTCGACCGTGCCTTCGGGCGCATCGACGGGAATGAGCCGGGCGCGCAGGGCGCGGGCGGCCCCTGCGATCTCGTCCGAGGTCTCGCTGCGGGCAGACATGTCGACGAGGAAGCGCGCAATCGCCTCGTCGGATGTTTCGCGATCGAGGATCCAGCCGAAGACTTCCTCGGCTTCGGCTTCTTCGAGGTGCTGCCTGGCGTCGGGGAGGCTCTTCATGCCGGGACCTTTGCGGCGATACCGCAGATTTCGAGGAAATTGGCGAGCAGCGCGTGGCCGTGCTCGGTCGCGATGCTCTCGGGGTGGAACTGGACCCCGTGGATCGGCAGCGCGCGATGGCGGAAACCCATCACGCTGCTGCCATCGAGACCGGGAGTCTCGCTGGTCGCATTGACCACCAGGCAATCGGGGATGTCCTCGACCACCAGCGAGTGGTAGCGCGTCGCGGTGTAGGGCGAGGGCAGCCCGGCGAAGACGCCGCTGCCGTCATGCGTCACGGGCGAGGTCTTGCCATGCATCAAGCCGCCACGCACCACGCGACCGCCGAAATGCTGGCCGATCGCCTGGTGCCCGAGACACACGCCGAGCAGCGGCTTGCCCGCCTCGGCGCATGCCGCCACGAGCTCGAGGCTGACGCCGGCCTCGTTCGGTGTGCAGGGACCGGGCGATATGAGATATCCGGCATAATCCGACGCCAGCGCCTCGTGCGCCGAAATGGCGTCATTGCGCACCACCTCCACGCCTGCGCCCAGCTCCATCAGGTAATGGACGAGGTTGAAGGTGAAGCTGTCGTAATTGTCGACTACGAGGATGGAGCGGCTAGCGGTCATGTTCGGGCGTCAATGCGACGGCGACGCTGGCCTTTCAAGCAAGGAAAGCTGCAGGGCGCAAAATGTCGGCACCTCGTCACGGGATCTTGCCGGCCAACTGGTCGGTCGCCCGGACGAGGCCGTCGATAATCCCCGGCTCGCCGGCGCTGTGGCCCGCATCGGGGACGATCCGGAACTCGGCCTCGGGCCAGGCCTTCTTCAGCGCCCAGGCGGCGCTCGGCGGGGTGCAGATGTCGTGCCGGCCCTGGACGATGATCCCGGGGATGCCGGCGAGCTTGTCGACATTTTCGAGCAGTTCGTTCTCTTCAAGGAAGAAGTCCTCGAGAAAGAACTTCGCGCAGATGCGGGCGAAGGGAACCGCCTTGGCCGGATCGCCGAAACTGTCGAGCAGTTCCTCATTGGGCAGCAGCGTGGCGACGTGGCCCTCCCACAGCGACCATTCGCGCGCGGCGGCGAGGCGCGTTGCCTCGTCTTCGCTGGTGAGGCGCTCATAATAAGCGCGGACGAGGTCGCCGCGTTCCTCTTCGGGGATCCGGCCGGTGAACTGGTCCCATTGTTCGGCCATCACTTCGCTTGCGCCGTAGCGGTAGAGCCAGGATTTCTCCTGTTGCCGCGCAAGGAACACGCCCCGCAACACGAGTTCGCTTACCCGTTCAGGATATTTCTGCGCATAGGCGAGCGCGAGCGTCGAGCCCCAGCTGCCGCCGAAAGCCTGCCATTCTTCATGGCCGGACATTTCGCGCAGCCGCTCGATATCGTCGACGATGCGCCAGGTGTCGTTGTACTCGATCTCGGCGAAGGGCAGCGACTTGCCGCAGCCGCGCTGGTCGAACAGCAGTACGTCGTAGAGCGCGGGGTCCCACTGGCGGCGATGGTCGGGTGCCATGCCTCCGCCAGGCCCGCCATGGAGGAAGACCGCCGGCTTGGCGCCGGGCGTGCCGACCCGTTCCCAATAGAGCGAATGGCCCTCGCCGACATCGAGCATGCCGGTCTCGTAGGGCTCGATTTCGGGATAGAGCGTACGGCGGTCCTGGGTCATTCGCTGGCCTTCTTGCTGACGACGACGATGGGGCCGATCGGAGCGCCCGTATCGAGGCGACCGGTCGAGGGGTTCCACAGCAGCGAAACCGTGTCGTCGAGAAACAGAGCGTTCTTCACCTCGAGTTCGTTCCGGTAGAAACGGGCGAGCTTGCCGAAGGAGATCGGCGCGTTGGAGATGACGAAATGCGCGCGGCCTTCGTCATCGACGCCCACCGCGTTGCGGACCTTGCGCGAAGGCCCGTCATGGACGATCTGCGGGTGGATCTTGCCATCGACGACCAGCATCGGACCCGATTGCGTGCCGAATTGCGGGCGCTCGGTGACATTGGCGAGGAACCAGTCGGTCTCGCGCACCATCCACTTGCCATCGCTGCCGTAGAACACGCCGTTGGGCTTCATGTAGAAATTGCCCGAACCGGTGCCGGTGTCGAGCGTCTGGAGGCGCTCGGCGTTCTCGACGAAATAGCCGACCGGCGTGCCATCAGAATCGAAGATCCCTGCGTTCATCGCGAAAGCGATCGTTTCGCCATCGTTGACGGCCGCAAAATCCTTCAGGCTGCGAAAGCGCTTTCCATCCGAAGCAAGCGCCATCCCGATCGTGTTGCGACCGGGCACGGCGAGGCAGTGGGTCAGCGGCGTGTCTTCGAAGATGATCGAGCGACAGGCACTTTCGACCTGGCTCGCAAGCGTCTCGGTTGGGCTCGGCTCGGACGAGGGCGCGGCATCCTGCGCCTTGCCGTCGATCCGTGCGCGGGCGACGGGCTCGCCCTCGGGCTGGGCTTCACAGGCAGTCAGCGCCAGCAGGGCCAGCGCAACAAGTGTCGTTTTCATTGACCGTATCCGGGCTCCTTGGCGAGGCGGACGGCTTCCTTCGCCGCGGCGAGCAGCGCGCTCGCCTTCGCCTCGCATTCTCTCTGCTCATAGGCGGGATCGCTGTCCGCGACTATCCCGGCGCCGGCCTGGACGTGCATCGTGCCGTCCTTGACCACCGCAGTGCGTAAAACGATGCAGCTGTCGACCGATCCATCGGGCGCGAAGTAACCTACCCCGCCGGCATACGGGCCGCGCGTGGCGGGCTCGAGCTCGGCGATGATCTCGCAGGCTCGCACCTTGGGCGCGCCGCTGACCGTGCCTGCGGGAAAGCCCGCGAAGAGCGCATCGATTGCATCCTTCGACGGATCGAGCCGCCCGGTGACATTGCTGACGATGTGCATGACGTGGCTATAGCGTTCGACGGTGAAGCTTTCGGTGACAGTGACGCTGCCGGATTCGGCGACACGCCCGACATCGTTGCGGCCGAGATCGAGCAGCATCAGATGCTCGGCGCGTTCCTTCGGGTCGGACAGCAGTTCCTGTTCGGCGAGTCGGTCGGCGGCTTGCGTTGCGCCGCGTGGGCGCGTGCCTGCAATGGGCCGGATCGTGACCTCGCCCGCGCGCACGCGCACGAGGATTTCGGGACTCGACCCGACGATCGCGAAGCCGGGCATGTCGAGGAAGTAGAGGAAGGGCGAGGGATTGACCCGACGCAGCGCACGATAGAGCGCCATGGGCGGGAGTTCGAAGGGGGACGTAAAGCGCTGGGCCAGTACGACCTGGAAAATGTCGCCCGCCTCGATGTACTCCTTCGCGCGCAACACCATCGCCGCATAGTCCTGCGCAGGCATCGTCGGGGCGAGGGCAGGTTCGGGATGCCGGGCGGCATCGGGCAGGTCGGCGGGTGCGGCGCGAGCCAGTCGGCGGAGCACCTCGTCGATCCGCTCGCCCGCCTGCTCGATCGAACCGTTGCGCCATACCGGCGCGATGCAGAACAGCGCATCGCTGAGCCCGTCGAATACCAGTAGAACGGTGGGTCGTAAGAACAGCATGTCGGGAAGACCGAGTGCGTCCTGCGAGGGACGCGGCAGATTCTCGACCAGCCCGATGGTCTCGTAGCCGAAATGACCGACGAGGCAGGCGAGGGCGGGGGGCAGTTCCCCCGGTACATCGCAGCGACAGGATTCGACGAGCACTCTCAGGCTGTCGAGTGTACCCTCTTCGCACGCCACGAAGGCCTCGCGCGACTTCTGCCATTCGGCATTGATCTCGGCGTCATCACCAGTCGCGCGAAACACGAGATCGGGGTCGAGCCCCAAGAGGCTGTAGCGCCCGCGGATCTCGCCGCCTTCGACCGATTCGAGCAGGAAGTCTCCTCGCCCCGGCTCGAACAGCTTGAGCGCTGCGCCGACCGGAGTTTCGGTATCGGCTACGATCTCGCGCCACACCAGCGCAGGATTTCCGTGCGCCAGCGCCGCCCGCGCCCGCTCGACGCCTTTCAGGCCGCTACCCAAACGCGCCTCAGTTTCCGGCCAGCTGCTTGCGCACGGCCTCGATCGCTGCCGGATTGCGCGAGACGCCCAGTTCCTCACGCATCGCCCGGCCCAACTGCTGGGCATATTCCTCACCCAGCAAGGGGCCCATCTGGCGATGCGCCTGCGCGATCAGCGGATCGTCCTTCGCAATATCGTCCATCGCGATATCGTCGAGCTTGACCACGAAGAAGCCGGCATTGCCGCCCGCGTCGAGCTTCTTGGTCGTCCCTTCGGCCATGCTGAAGAGCAGCGCGATGGGGGGCGGAATCCGCCGCTCGCGCTGGCGCGCAAGATCTTCGCGAGTCATGTCGACTTTCTGCGCCGGGGGCACGCGAAGATCCTCGTCGGCCAGCGCCTCGGCGATCGACTTGCCCGCGCGCACGCGCGCCATCACGCGGTCTGCGGCGGCCTTGGCGGCCTTCATTCCCTCGCTGGCGCGCCAGCGCGCCTCGACGAGCTTTTCGATCTCGGCGAAAGGAGCCGCCGCGGCGGGAACGATGTCGCTGACTTCGTAGACCAGATAGGTCTGTCCGCTTTCTACGGGGGCAATCTCGGGCTCCTCCACATCCATCTGGAAGGCGGTGGAGAGCGCGGGGCGCAGGACTTCGGGCACCGCCTTGTCGGGCGAAGCGAAGAGGCGGCCGTCGGCCACCGCCGGGCCGGTGGTTTCGAGGTCGAGATCGAGGTCCTTCGCGACTTCGGACAGCGTGGCTCCGTCGTCGAGTTGCTCTTCGATTTCGCTGGCGAGGTCGGCCAGTCCGCGAACGCGCTTTTCCTCGCGCAGGGCGGTAGCGATCTCGTCGCGTGCCTGGGCCAGCGTGCGCGCCGGCGTGGCGTCGATCGCGTCGATGCGAGCGACATGCCAGCCGAGCGGGCTCCGCGCGGGTTTGGTCATGGAACCGCGCGATGCCGCGAAATAGGCCGCGGCCACCGCGGGCGATGCCTGTGCCGACAGGCCCTCACGCAGAACATCGACTACCGGCGCGGCGCGGAGACCCGCTTCGCGCGCGACGGCTTCGAAGGATTCGCCGGCGACCACGCGTTTGCGAATGGCATTGGCGGCTGCTTCGGTCGGGACGATGACCTGCGTGACGTTGCGCGTCTCGCTCGCTGCATATGTCTTGGCGTCGCGCTTGTATCGCGCGGCGATTTCCGCATCGGTCGGTTCAATCCTGTCGCCCAGCGCCGACGAGTCGAAGGTTGCGTAGCGGATCGTCCTGCGCTCGGGCCGGACGAAAGCATCGCGGTTCTTCTGGTAATAGCTGCGCAAGACCTTGGGATCGGCCTTGCCGGTCGGGGCATAGGACGCCGCGGGGAGCAGGGCGATTTCACCCTTGCGCCGTTCCTTGAACAGTTGCGCATAGCGATAGGCGAGCTTGTCGGGGACGGTGGCGCCGAATCCCGCGGGGATCAGCAATTGCTGCGACAGGAGCCCCACGCCGAGATCGTCGCGGACCTGCGCATCGGTCAGCCTTTGTTGCGAAAGCGCCTGCCGATAGACTTCCTCGCTGAAATTGCCGTCGGGACCGCGGAAGGCGAGAATCATCCGGATTTCACTGTTGATCAGATTGTCGCCGGCGCGGATGCCGTATTTTTCGGCATAGCCCTTGAGTGCGGCACGGCTGATCAGGGAATCGAGCGCGCTCTCGAGGCCGCCGTCGCGCAGGAAGGCCTGCATCGTTGCAGTCGGTTGCTCCTGGCGCACCCTCTGAAGGCCGTTATTGGCCGCGAGCACGAGATCGGCGGTGGATATCTTTTCGTCGCCGACGACCGCGACCCTGTCTCCTCCGGCAATTCCGCCGAAAGCGCCGCTGCTCGAAACATCGGCGCTGGCGAAAGCGAGAGCGATCAGGCCGAGGAAGGCCAGCGCGATCGCCAGGCCCAGCTTGGTCTTGAAGAAATTGCGGAAGAACTGGAACATGATGTGCGGGCAATCCCGTGTCTGGCGGCTGTCGATCAGGCGGGGCCTGGATGGGTTGGGGCGCTTTATCGGCCCTGCGACCTCGCGGCAACAGGTAGCAAAGGGTTTTGACGTGCGAAGAAACCTTCTCTAGCGGAGCCCATCCCACGCCCCATATAGCGGGCCACAGATTCAGATTATTCGCAGGACTTACCCATGGCCGAACGGCCCTATATCGTCGGAAACTGGAAAATGAACGGCACGCGCGCAATGCTTTCCGAAGCACGCGCCATCGATCGTGCCGCGCAGCGCTACATGAAGGTGGAGGTGGCTGTGGCGCCGCCCTACACACTGATTCACGCGGTCCACAAGGAAGCCGAGCAGATCGGCGTTGGGGCACAGGACTGCCATCCCGGCGCGGAAGGCGCGCATACGGGCGACATAAATGCCTCGATGATCGCCGATGCCGGGGCAAAGTTCGTCATCCTCGGTCACAGCGAGCGGCGGCAGGACCATGGCGAGAGCAATGAGCTGATCAACGCAAAGATCGAATCGGCGCTCGATGCGGGACTGCGCGTCATCCTGTGTTGCGGCGAAACGCTCGAAACGCGCGACGCAGGCAAGGCGGAAGAATTCGTGCTTACGCAGCTCAAGGCGGCGCTGCCGATGTTCCAGGATCCGGCCGAGCGCCTGACGATCGCCTACGAGCCGATTTGGGCGATCGGCACCGGCCGCACCGCGACCGTCGACGATATCGCCGCCATGCACGGGGCGATCCGCGGATTGCTCGACGAAACCTATGGCACCGAAGCCTCGGCGCAGGTGCGTATTCTCTACGGCGGGTCGGTCAAGCCGGATAATGCCCGCGAGATCCTCGCGACACCCGAAGTCGGCGGTGCCCTGGTCGGTGGCGCCAGCCTCTCGGCCGAAAGCTTCCTCGGCATCGTGGTGGGGGCCTCGGAAGCCGAAGAGGTCTGATCCCGGCGCGCTTGCCGTTTGCCGCGTGCGCGCCTAAATGCGCGTGAACCCCGCTATCGCAGTTCCAAGAGTATCCGCATGTTCCTGTTTCTCACCGTCGTCCAGGCGATCGTCGCAGCCGCGCTTGTCGGCGTCATCCTGATGCAGCGCTCCGAGGGGGGCGGCCTCGGCGTGGGTGGCAGTCCCTCGGGCATGCTGAGCGCGCGCGGTGCAGCGGACTTCCTTACCCGTTCGACCAAATGGCTCGCGATTACCTTTGTCGTCCTGTCGATCGCGCTCGCCGCGGTCGCAGTCGAAACCACCGGTAGCGACGCGATCGAATCGACGCTCGACCGTTCGGTGGCCCCGGCGGCGCCGGCCGACCCGCTCGGCCCGGCGACCACGGGTGAGGCCGCCCCGACCGGCGACGATCCGCTTGCCGACGTAGCCGAATAACCGAACCCCAGTTGCAGGCCTGTGGATTGCGCCGTGTACGCGGCGCGATTTGCATGTGTTTGTGCTTGCCCCGACTCAACCCTTCAGCTTAAGGCCCGACTCCCATGGCGCGGTATATCTTTATCACCGGCGGCGTGGTCTCCTCGCTTGGCAAAGGTCTCATGGCAGCATCGCTCGCTGCCCTCCTTCAGGCGCGTGGCTACAAGGTCCGCATCCGGAAATTCGACCCCTATCTCAACGTCGATCCGGGGACGATGTCCCCCTATCAGCACGGCGAGGTCTACGTCACAGACGACGGTGCCGAGACCGATCTCGACCTTGGCCATTACGAACGCTTCACGGGCGTTTCTGCACACCAGGGCGACAACATCACCTCGGGCCGGATCTATCAGGACATCATCGCCAAGGAACGCCGCGGCGATTATCTTGGCGCAACCGTGCAGGTCGTTCCGCACGTTACCGACGAGATCAAGGCTTTCGCCCTCGCCGGGCAGGACGACCATGATTTCATCCTGTGCGAAATCGGCGGCACGGTCGGCGATATCGAGGGCCTGCCCTTCATGGAGGCGATCCGCCAGCTGCGGAACGAGCTCGAACCATGGCAGACGCTCAGCGTCCACGTAACGCTGGTGCCCTATATCGCCGCTGCGGGCGAGCTGAAGACCAAGCCCACGCAGCACTCGGTACGCGAGCTCGCCAGCCTCGGCATCAAGCCCGACGTGCTGCTGTGCCGCGCCGAACACCCGATCCCCGACAGCGAACGCCAGAAGATCGCCAATTTCTGTAACGTGCGCAAGGAAGCGGTCATTCCCGCGCTCGACGCCCCGTCGATCTATTCGGTGCCGCTGCAGTATCACGGCGAGGGGCTCGATACAGAGGTTTTGCGCGCCTTCGGCATCACCGACGCGCCCGATCCCGACCTGTCGCGCTGGTACGACGTGGTCGACCGCCATTCGAACCCGGAAGGCGAGGTCACCATCGGCGTGGTCGGCAAATACGTCGGCCTGCAGGACGCCTACAAGTCGCTCAACGAAGCGCTGGTCCACGGGGGCATGGCGCACCGCGTCAAGGTCAATGTGAAGTGGATCGATGCAGAGGTGTTCGAAGGCGACGATGCCGATATCGCCGCCCGGCTCGAACCGATGCACGCGATCCTCGTTCCCGGCGGATTCGGCGAACGCGGTAGCGAGGGCAAGATCGCCGCAGTGCGCTTCGCACGCGAACGCAAGGTGCCCTTCCTCGGGATTTGCCTCGGGATGCAGATGGCCTGCATCGAGGCCGCCCGCTCGGCAGGTTTCGCCCGGGCCTCCTCGACCGAATTCGGCGAGACCGAGGAGCCCGTGGTCGGCATCATCACCGAATGGATGACCGAAGAGGGCTTGCAGACGCGCGAAGCTGGAGGCGATCTCGGCGGCACGATGCGGCTTGGTGCCTATGATGCAAAGCTGGCGGCGAACAGCCACGTGTCGAGCATCTACGGCGGGGCGACCACGATTTCGGAGCGCCATCGCCACCGCTACGAGGTCAACGGCACCTATATCGATCCGCTTGAGAAGCAGGGACTGATCTTCTCGGGCATGTCGCCCGATGGACTGCTGCCCGAGATCGTCGAACGCCCTGATCACCCGTGGTTCGTCGGCGTGCAGTTCCACCCCGAGCTCAAGTCCAAGCCCTTCGATCCGCATCCGCTGTTCGCCGGTTTCGTCGGTGCGGCTCTCGAGCAGGCACGCCTGGTCTGAGCCGATCCAACGGGGTATTTTTCTAAGCCTCTGTATTTCTTGAGGCTGGCCCCACAAGCGCTTGTAGCGACGCGACAAAATCCACGCGCGGGGCGCTGACGGGTTTATCTTTTGTTATATCTGATGCAGGATAGATCGCATTCCCGCTCACATGGCGCGAATTAACGAGACAAGCGCTTTGCCGACAAGCGGTGGGGCTTGCCTCGATGACGGTCGTCTTCTGCGACCCGGACGGTCGATTTCGAGGTTAGGCGGCGTCATGCGTCGCGGGGGCGGAACCCAAGTTCCGCCCCCTATTCGTTTCCAACTTGATAAGAAGGAGAGAGGGCTCAGGCGGCCTTGCTGTCGTCGTCGTCCTCTTCGTCCTTGACCACTTCGAGCGGCTGCTGGCCGCCGATGGCGATCTTCTTCGGCTTCATCGCCTCGGGCACTTCGCGCACCAGGTCGATCACCAGCAGGCCATCGGCAAGGTCGGCATTGGCGACCCGCACGTAGTCGGCCAGTTCGAACCGGCGTTCGAAGCCGCGATTGGCGATGCCGACATGCAGCATTTCGCCTTCGGCGACTTCGTCGCGCTTCTTGCCCGTGACGACGAGCAGGTTCTGCTGCGCGACGATATCGAGATCGCCCTTGCGGAAGCCGGCCACGGCCAGCGTAATGCGATATTCGTCATCGCCGCGGCGCTCGATGTTGAAGGGGGGGTAGTTGTCGCCGCCGGCGCCGCGCGCCTGGCGTTCCATCAGGTCGAACACGCGGTCGAAGCCGACGGTGGAGCGACGGAAGGGGGTAAGGTCCATACGGTTCATCGAAACAAATCCTCTTGTGAGCGATTCTATCTGGGCGGGGCCCGCATTCGGCACCCCGTCGCCGCCACGTTCATCGTGGCGACACCATCGAGATAGGCGCGCGGATTGGGCTTTCAAGTACCTGTTGCGCACGCTAGTTTCGCGCCCGAATACAAGAGGAAATCGATGAGCCAGCCCCAGGTCGACATCTACACGAAATTCGGTTGCGGATATTGCTTCCGCGCCAAGCGCCTGCTCGACGAGAAGGGGGTCGATTACACCGAGTTCGACATCACCCTCGGCGGTCCGAAGCGCGCGGAAATGCTCGAGCGCGCGCCCAATGCGATGACCGTGCCGCAGATATTCATCGGTGAGACGCATGTTGGCGGGTCCGACGAGCTCGCCGCGCTCGAACGCGAGGGCAGGCTCGACGCGCTGCTCGCCGGCTGATGCCGCGCATCGCCGTCCTCCAGATGACCGCGGGGATCGATCCTGCGGAAAATGCGCGTGTGCTGACCGACGCTGCCGCGCGGGTCGGAGGGGAGGGCGGGCAAATGCTTTTCACTCCCGAAATGTCGGGCCTGCTCGACCGCGACCGCAAGCGCGCTGCGTCCTCGATCATGAGCGAGGAGGACTCTGCGGTCCTGGCGCAGGTTCGTGAAGCCGCGAGCAAGCAGGGCATCTGGATCGCGCTGGGATCGCTCGCGGTCGATGCGGGCGCGGGACGCTGGGCCAATCGCGGATTCGTCATCGATCCGAGCGGTGCGATCGCGGCGCGCTACGACAAGATCCACATGTTCGACGTCGATCTCGCTAGCGGCGAGAGCTGGCGCGAGTCGAATGCCTATCGTCCTGGCGAACGGGTTGTAACCATCCCCGACACCCCTGTCGGCAAACTCGGCCTTACCGTTTGTTACGATATCCGCTTTCCAGCACTGTTCGACGCGCTGGGCCGCGAGCGCTGCGATGTCATAGCCATTCCCGCCGCGTTCACCGTGCCGACCGGGGCGGCCCATTGGCACGTTCTCCAGCGTGCCCGCGCGATAGAGGCGAGCGCCTTTGTTGTCGCGGCGGCCCAGGTGGGGCATCATCAAGACGGGCGCCGGACCTATGGCCACAGCCTCGTTGTCGATCCCTGGGGCGAAGTACTGCTCGACATGGGCGGCGAGGAACCGGGCCTCGGCTTCTGCGACATCGATCTCGCGCGGATCGCGGAGGTGCGCGCGCAGGTACCCAGCCTTGCCAACCGCCGCGAAATCGCCAAATAGGCCGCGCCATGATCGTGTTCGACCTTTCCTGCAGCAATGGCCACCGGTTCGAGGGCTGGTTCGGCTCGTCCGACGACTTTGCCGGTCAGAAGGCAGACGGGTTGCTCGAATGCCCGACCTGCGGCTGCGACAATGTGGGCAAGGCCCCGATGGCGCCTTCGGTGCCGGCCAAGGGCAATGCCCGCGCCGAAGGCGGCGACGAGGCGCAGCAGATGGCCACCGGCGACATGCCGTCAGCAGTCAGGAAGGCGCTGGAAGGGCTCGCGAAGGCGCAGGCTAAGGCGCTCGAAAACAGCACCTGGGTGGGTGACCGATTCGCCGAAAAAGCGCGCGAAATGCATTATGGCGAGGTGGACGAGGCGCCGATCCACGGGCGCACAACGCGCGACGAGGCTGAGGAGCTTTCGGCCGAGGGTATTGCCGTCGCGCCGTTGCTCGTGCCGGTCGCGCCGCCCGACGAACTCAACTGATTGCCTCGCGGCGACGAGCCGCTATACGGGCTCCGGATGCGCCCGTAGCTCAGTAGGATAGAGCATCAGATTCCTAATCTGGGGGCCACAGGTTCGAATCCTGTCGGGCGCACCATCACCGCCCGTAGCGACGTGCAATCATCGCCAATGCGGTCAACAGCAACGAAGCCAGGCCCATCAGGGCGCAGGTCCCGGCCCAGCCGAATGCGTCGTACACGGCAGTCCCGGCGAAACTCCCGAATCCGCCGCTGATGAACATGATCACGATATAGACCGTGGTCAGGCGGGTTCTGACTGCGGGATCGAGCGCGAGGAAGGTCATTCGTCCGGTGACGTCGATACCCGGTCCCACGAGGTTGGAAACGAACAGCGGAACCAGGAGTGTCCACAAGGCTCCGCTCAACGGGTAGAGGAGGGCGATCCCTGCCAGCTGGATGAACGCGAAGATCGTGCGTGCCCGCCGCGGCCCGATCTGGTCTGCCCAGCTTCCCAGCCGTGGCGTGGAGACGATGCTTACCGCGGCCAGGCCGGCGAGATAGCCGACCGTGTCAGTGCCATATCCCATCTGCGGCGAGGTGAGATACAGTGCGAGACCGAGCCACACCGCGATGAACTGGCCGAAGTTCAGCGCCTGAATCGCGCCCGAAATCACGATCTCGCGATGCCGTGGGATCAGCGGAAACACCGACATCAGCAGGGCGGGATAGGACTGCCGGTCGCGCACCGAGCGGTCCCCGCCATCCATCAGCCGCGGAAGCGCGAGCGTGACTGCGATCATCAGGCCGGTGGCCAGCCAATAGACCGAACGCCAGCCGAGGTACTCGGCCATGACCCCTGCGCCGACGCGCGCGACGAGGATTCCGAGGATCACCCCCGCAGCGAGCTTGGCCGTGACCTGACCGAGGCGTTCGGGCGCGACCCGTTTCGAAGCATAGGCGGGCAGCAGGTAGGGCGCGATTGTGAAATAGCCGAGCAGGGTCGAGCCGATGACGAAGAGGGCAAATCCCTGAGCCAGCGTCATGAGCGCCAGCGAGGCAGTCTGGCCCGCGGCGAAGGCAATCGTCAGCCGGCGGTTGGAGATACGGTCGCCGAGCGGCAGCAGCATGAAAATGCCCAGCGCGAGCGCCAGCTGATTGAGCGCGGGGACCAATCCGATACGGGCATGGGTGACGCCGAAATGGTCGGCGACGTCCGCAATGATCGGGTGGATGTAATAGGCGTTCGCGGTCACCACCGCCGCGGCTATGGCGAGCGAGGTTTCCTGCGCGGCGGTCAGTCGTGCAGCGGCGCTCAAGCCTGATGTCCGTTTGGTTGGGGCACGACGGGTTCCCGACAAAAGATCGGGAAAATCCCGTCTCGATTCGAAACCTTAAGGCGTCTTGTTGCGCGTGTCACCCAGCAGGCTGACCGGCACGGTCTCCTTGAAGGTGTGCGTGACATAGGGGAAGGGAATTTCGATCCCCGCTTCGTCGAGCGCCGCCTTGATCGCGCGGACGACCTTGTCCCTGCTTTCCCAGCCGGCACGCGGGGCCGAGCCTGCCCACCAGCGGACAAGGAAGTCGACCGAACTCGAATTGAATTCCTGCGCGAAGATGTCGATGCCCTTGCTGGCAAGCACGTCGTCGACATCCTCGACCGCGCGGCGGATGACCTCGGCGGCATGGTCGAGCCGGGTGTCGTAGGCAACGCCGACGATCACCTCGTGGCGTCGTTCGTCGACATCGGTGAGAATCTCGACCGGGTTCTTGAAGAGGATCGAATTGGGCACGACGGTCAGCTCGCCCGACAGCTTGCGCACATGCGTTTCGCGCAGCGTGATGTGCTCGACCTTGCCGGAGATGCCCTCGCACTCGATGATGTCACCGATCCGCATCTTCTCGCGCAGCATGATCAGCACGCCGGCGAGGAAGTTCTCGAAGATATCCTGGAAGGCGAAGCCGATCGCGACCGCGCCGATACCGAGCCCCGCGAGCAGGCTCGAGGGGGTCAGGTCGGGCATGACCACGATCGCCGCGATGAAGAGGCCGAACAGCCAGATGCCGAGCCGGACCAGCGTGTCGATCAAATTCTTGAGGCTGGCCCTG
>Ga0066644_10000874_pt1 | contig 17933 bp, 17 predicted proteins | sample CryGeyCG2114_020_FD_62735 | JGI IMG/M metagenome (GOLD analysis project Ga0066644, IMG submission 62735) | Groundwater microbial communities from aquifer - Crystal Geyser CG15_big_fil_post_rev_8/21/14_0.20 | ecosystem: Environmental > Aquatic > Deep subsurface > Groundwater | place: USA: Utah...
TCGCCGCCGGGCTCGATTCGAGGAAAATATCGCCCCATGTCCTGCGCCACGCCTTTGCCACCCATTTGCTGGCAAACGGGGCGGATTTGCGCAGCGTGCAGGCCTTGCTGGGCCATGCTGACATCTCAACCACGCAGATATATACCCATGTTCTCGAAGAGCGTTTGCGCACGCTGGTAGAGACGGCGCACCCGCTGGCAAAGCGCTGATATCAACCGCACACACGGCTTGTTCCTTGCATTGGGGCTGGCTAGGTTGCGCGGCGCTTCCGCAACCGGATGCATAACAAGACAGGCTAGATGTCAGACCCGACCCGGACCTATCTCGATTTTGAACGACCCGTTGCAGAACTTGATGCCAAGATCGAGGAGCTGGAAACGCTGGCCGCCTCAAATAAGGCGGATGTGCCCGACGTGGCCGACGAGATCTCCAAGCTGCGCCAGAAATCAGCCGATCAGCTGGCCAGCCTCTATGAAAAGCTCGACCCCTGGCGCAAGACGCAAGTCGCCCGTCATCCCGAACGCCCGCATTTTTGCGATTACCGCCGTCTCCTGATCGAGGATTTTGAAGAGCTGTGCGGGGACCGCCGCTTCTCCGAAGACCCGGCAATTGTCGGCGGTATCGGCCGCTTCCATGGCCGTTCTGTTGTGGTCATGGGCCATGAAAAGGGCCGCGATACCCAGTCGCGCCTGAAGCACAATTTCGGCATGGCCCGTCCGGAAGGCTACCGCAAGGCGATCCGCCTGATGAACATGGCCGAGAAGTTCAAGATGCCGGTCCTGACTTTTGTCGATACGGCAGGGGCCTATCCCGGCGTAGGCGCAGAGGAACGCGGCCAGGCCGAGGCCATTGCCCGCTCCACAGAGCGCTGCCTGACGCTGGGTGTGCCGCTGATTTCGGTGATTGCCGGTGAAGGTGGCTCGGGCGGTGCTGTGGCACTGGCCAGCGCCAACTCCATCATCATGCTCCAGCATTCCATCTATTCGGTGATTTCACCGGAGGGCTGCGCTTCCATTCTGTGGAAGGATGCCGCGCGTGCCCGGGATGCGGCCATCGCCATGAAGATCACGGCACAGGATCTCAAGGAGCTCAAGATCATCGACCACATCGTCAAGGAACCGATTGGCGGTGCCCATCGCGCGCCGGACGACACGGTCCGCAAGATTGGCGAGAAGATCGATTCGGTTTTGTCCGGTCTCGAGGGCCTGCGGGCCAGCGATCTGCGCGCCCGCCGCCGCGAGCGCTTCCTCGCTATTGGACGTCTTGAGGCAGCCGATAGCTAAAGGCGCATTTCCAGCCAGGGCAGAGTACGGCCCGGAAAGACATCCGAGGGCCGGTCGGCGATGAAAACCGCCCCCATGGCCTCGTAAAACCCGCGTGCTTCCGGATCCGACAATATCGTCATGGTTTCCACGCCCGCATCGCGCAGACGCTGGGCGGCTTCCTGGAACAGGACACGCCCGGCCCCGGTTCCGATCGCATCCGGATCAATGAAGAGCAGGTCGAGATTGCCGGACTTTCCTTCGGGATCGAGCTGACAGACGCCAACAATCCGGTCTTCATGATCCAGCGCTACAAAGGCATGCCCGGCGCTCACGCAATGCGGTTCCACCCGCAGATAGGGGGCACAGGCGTCTATGAAGGCCGCATCATAGCCCCAATGTGCCTTCGACTTAAGGCAGAGCGCGGACAGGGCGTCGCACTCCTCCATCCGCGCATCCCGAATACGGAGCGGCTCAGGTCGAGACGGTGGGGCCGCTGATGGCGCCATGGCAATGCTTGAATTTCTTGCCGGAACCGCACGGGCAGGGCGCATTGCGCTGCACCTTGCCCCAGCTTGCCGGATCATTGGGATTGCCCGACATGGAGGTGCGCCGTTGTGTCGGGGCAGTTCGTGGGGCGACGGGGCCGGCGTTCGGACCATCCAGCTCGTTGCGGCCCGTGCGCGGATCAATATGGGTGGCTTTCATGTCCGGCAGTGGCGCCGGCTTGGGCGGGGCGGACTGGACCCGGACCTTCATCATCACCTTGGTGACATCCTCGCGCAAACTGCTCAGCAAATGGTCAAACAGCGAGAAGGCTTCAGTCTTGTATTCATCCAGAGGGTTACGCTGGCCATAGCCGCGCAGTCCGATAATGGAGCGCAAGGATTCCAGCCGCTGCAAGTGTTCGCGCCAGCCCTTGTCGATGGTTTCCAGCAGGATCTGCTTTTCAACGCGGCGCATCAGCTCCGCGCCGGTTTCAGCCGATTTGGCCGCATAGGTCTTGTCGGCCGCATCCTTCAGGCGCTCGATGATTTCCTCGTCCGCAATGCCTTCTTCCTCGGCCCAGTCCTTGACCGGCAGATCGAGATTGAAAACCTCGATGATCTCGGCATGAAGACCGTCCACATCCCACTGATCGGGCAGGGCTTTCGGCGGGATAAAGCGCGAGACAATGTCTTCGGCGGTTTCATTGCGCATATCGCCGATCACGTCGGAGACATCAGTATCCGTCATGAATTCGATGCGCTGCTCGAAGATCGCCTTGCGCTGATCATTCATCACATCATCGTATTTCAGCACATCCTTGCGGATCTCGAAATTGCGCTGCTCGACCTTTTTCTGCGAAGTCTCGATGGCTTTCGACATCCATGGGTGCTGGATGGATTCCCCTTCCTTCAGCCCCAGCGTCCGCATGATCGTATCAAGGCGTTCCGGCGCGAAAATACGCAACAGATCATCCTCGACAGAAATGTAGAATTTTGTCCGGCCCGGATCGCCCTGACGGCCGGAACGCCCACGCAGCTGGTTGTCAATCCGCCGGCTTTCATGGCGCTCGGTCGCCAGCACATAAAGCCCACCGGCTGCCAGAGCCTGCTCTTTCAGCGTTTTCACTTCGGCAGCGATTTCCGCGCGTTTGGTCTCGATGGCCTTCTCGTCCGGAGCCTCACCCTTCTGGGTTTGCTCGTCGATCCAGTCAGCGATGCGGTAATCGACATTGCCCCCGAGCTGGATGTCAGTCCCGCGGCCGGCCATATTGGTAGCGATGGTCACTGCCCCCGGCACACCGGCCTGCGCGATGATGCGCGCTTCCTGTTCGTGATAGCGGGCGTTCAGCACCTGGTGCTTGATCTTCTTCTTTTTCAAAAATTCGGACAGCACTTCGGACTTTTCGATAGACACCGTGCCGACCAGGACAGGTTGGCCTTTCTCGACGGCCTGCTTGATATCTGTGACGACGGCTTCATTCTTCTCCCGCGCGGTGCGGTAGACTTCATCATCATCATCCTGCCGCGCGATCGGGCGGTTGGTCGGGATCTCTGCCAGGCCAAGACCGTAAATCGAGTGAAACTCGTCGGCTTCGGTCGCCGCTGTCCCGGTCATGCCGGCCAGCTTGTCATAGAGCCGGAAATAATTCTGGAAAGTGATCGAGGCCAGAGTCTGGTTTTCCGGCTGGATGTCAGCATCTTCCTTTGCCTCGATGGCCTGGTGCAAACCATTGGACAGGCGGCGGCCCGGCATCATCCGGCCGGTAAATTCGTCAATCAGAACAACTTTTCGATCCTTGACGATATAATCCTTGTCTAACTGATGGACCTTGTGCGCCCGCAGTGCCTGATTGAGGTGGTGAACCACCATCACATTTTCAGCGTCATAGAGGTCCCCCTCTTCCAGAAGGCCTCGCTCGCGCAGCAGATCCTCTATCTTGTCATTACCTTCCTCGGTGATGAGGATGGATCGTGATTTCTCGTCAATCTCGTAATCATCCTCGCTCAAAAGCGGAATCAGACTGTCCATTTTCTTGTAGAAATCGGTCTTGTCCTCGGTCCGGCCCGAAATGATCAGCGGCGTGCGCGCTTCATCAATCAGGATCGAGTCGACCTCATCGACGATGGCAAAGTGGTGGCCGCGCTGAACCATCTGATCCAGCGAGTATTTCATATTGTCGCGCAGATAATCGAAGCCCAGCTCGTTATTGGTGGCATAGGTGATATCACAGGCATAGGCCTGACGGCGCTGTTCATCCTGCAGGCCGTTGAGGATGACACCGGTGGTCATGCCCAGCTTGGCATAGACCTTTCCCATCCATTCTGCATCGCGGCTGGCGAGATAATCATTCACCGTGACCACATGCACGCCCTTGCCCAGAAGCGCATTGAGATAGACCGGTGCTGTCGCCACCAGCGTCTTGCCCTCGCCGGTTTTCATTTCCGCAATATCACCCTCGTGCAGGATCATCCCGCCGATCAGCTGCACATCATAATGTCTTTCACCGAGTGTGCGGTCCGCCGCTTCCCGGACCGCCGCAAAAGCTTCCGGCAGGAGTTTGTCAAGCGTCTCGCCAGCCTCCAGCCTTTGCTTGAATTCAGCCGTCTTGGCGACAAGCTGATCATCGCTCAGCGTCCTGAATTCCGGCTCCAGTGCATTGATCGCATCGACACGCGGCTGAAGCTTCTTGATCCGGCGGTCATTGGGTGAGCCGAACAGTTTACGGGCTATGGAGAGCATGAAAAAACCTGTGCAAACGGGCGGGACGAGACCGGAAAGACAGGGCTGACAGCTTGACGTCACCCCGGAACCGGCTTCATTGGAAACCGGATTTGACTTAAGGACGCGCGGTATAGGTGTCAATGAAACGCGGCTGCAATATCCCTACTTCAACAAGGACTTTGGCCGGTCTTTCGTTTTTGCTGGTGCTGGCGTCCTGCAGCGGACCTCAGTCCGGCGGGACACCTGACCCCAACTTGCCGCCGCCGGACAATGCCGTGGCGCAAGTCAACCAGACCATCATTTACAATGCCGCCGTGCAGCGCGAGGCTCTGGCGCAAGGGGTGATCGAGGAAGGCGGACGCTTGCAGGCGGATACCCCCGAATTCGAACGAATCGTCGAGGAGATGATCGACCAACGCCTGCTGGCGCTGGAGGCGCGCCGCCGCGGTTTGCAGAACACACCCGAGGCCCAACGCCGCCTTGCTGCGGCCGAAGAACGCATTCTGGGCAATATCCTGCTGGAAACCGAAATTGCCGCACGAGTGACCGAGGAAACAGCCCAGCGCCTCTATAGCGAACAGACCGAGCTGTCGCGCCCAGGCGAGCAGATCCGAGCCCGTCATATCCTGGTCGATAGCCGCGAGGACGCTGACGCCATTATCGGCCTTACAAATGATGGCCGGGATTTCGCCGAACTGGCCGTGCAGTACTCAACTGATATCGCAACCCGCGTACAGGGCGGGGATCTTGGCTATTTTTCGCGCGACGGAGTCTTGCCGGAAATCAGCGCCCTGGCGTTTTCTTCAGAAGAGGGGGAAGTTGCCGGGCCTGTGCAGACCGATTCCGGCTGGCATATTCTCTACATCGTTGACAGACGCTCCCCCGAAAGTCCGCCATTCGAGGAAATGCGCAGCTCTATTATCCGCTTTTTGACGTTTGAAACCATCTCCGGCCTGGTGGATCAATTGCGCGCCGCGGCGCGTATCGAGAAGATCGCACCAGATCCCGCGCCACCTGAAACGCTTGTCGTGGAACCGGCCGATGCGCCAGAGGCTGATGCGCCTGCGGACCTGCAGGAATAACGCAGTCCACTCACCCAATATTAAGGACAATTCGCCAGAATGACTGATGTAAAGCCGGTTTTGCTGGTAGCAGCCTGTGCCCTGCGCGATGCGGATGGCCGGGTGCTGCTCGCGCAAAGACCGGCTGGTAAGACTTTGGCCGGTAAGTGGGAATTTCCTGGCGGCAAGGTCGAAGCGGGGGAAACGCCCGAACAGACCATCGTTCGGGAATTGCGTGAGGAGCTCGGGATCGAACCATGCGAAAGCTGTCTTCAGCCCTTCGCCTTTGCCTCGCATCCTTACGAGGCCTTCCATCTCGTGATGCCGTTATTCATATGTCGCCGCTGGGATGGGTTTATCTCCCCGCAGGAGGGGCAGGACATCGCCTGGACGATGCCCGCCCGGCTGCTGGAATTCGATCTGGCGCCCGCAGATCGGCCGCTCGCCGCAGAAATTCGCGATCGCTTGTAAAGCGCTTTGCCATGGATACACAGGGTGCCACCGCGATCGAATATTCCATCATCATCGCGCTGATTGCGTTTCTGACCGTTGCCGCTCTGGCGTTAATCGGGCCGCAAGTCCTGCAAATGCTCATCGACGCCGGAAGCGCTTTCTAGCCTCCGGCTTTCTCGCCCGCTGACCTTTCCGGTACGCTCAGCACATCTGCCAGCCTGACCGTGGCAGAGCCTGGCCGCTTGGGCCGTGGCTGGTCCGGATGCGGGGCCCATCCACCGGCATGGATGATCTCGAAACTGGCGCGGATTTTCCGGTCAGGATCAGCAAAGCGCTCAGCATAAATTTCCGCCATGCGGACAAAGAAGCTTCTGCCACGCGGGGTCCGGGGCCGGTCCGCCAGCACGCTGGTTTCGCCCATCTTGCGAAGATCGCGCATCAGCACAAACGCATTGCCAAAGCGCACCGTGACCCGGTCGACATCGGTCACCGGCATGGCAAAGCCAGCCCGCTGTAACAGCCCCGCCATGTCCACCGTGTCGGCAAAGGGTGAAACGCGTGCCGCCGCCCCGTCATACAATTCGGTTTCGGCCGCCATCAGCGATTGGCGAAGCTCTTTCAGGCTGCCCCCGCCAATAACAGCGCAGGCAAAGAAGCCGTCGCTTTTTAGCGCCCGGTTGATTTGGATCAGGGCGCCCGGCAGATCATTGGCCCAGTGCAGGGCGAGGGGCGATAAGACGAGATCAAAGTGCTCGTCGGCAAACGGCAGGGCATCTTCATCCACGCACACATCGCGTGCCAGACGCTCCGCAAAATCGGTTTCGATGAGTGCACCAATTTTGGCCGCCACTTCCGGCCGGTCTTTCAGCGCCCGCCCCACTGCACCGCCACCGCCGAGCACCAGGGCGCGCGGAAAATCGCGGTTGATACTCTCCACCCGGTCCAGCAGATCATCGATAACCCGTTGCAATAGGTAGTCATAATCGTGCAGGCTATGTGCGGCGCGATTGCGGCGCTGCCTTAAAAGGCGGCGGTCAAACAGGGCGGGGGGCGATGAGTTCATGGAACCGATATGGCGCGTTGGACGCGGTTAGAAAAGCCGGGACTGCGGTCGGCGATCTGATCTGGCCGCCGGTGTCGCCTCTGACGGGCCGCAATGTGGCGGCTACCGGACAGCTCGAAGCGGCGAGCTGGGCGGGTATTCATTTTCTGGACGCGCCCTGGTGCGACACCTGTGGCCTGCCCTTTGCCTATTGGGTGGGCGCGGGAGCGGAATGCGGAGCCTGTGCGGCAAGGACCCCCGCCGTTCACAAGGCCAGAGCCGCTTTTGCCTATGGCGATTCCTCACGCCAGTTGGTGCTGGATTTCAAACATGGCGGACGGCTCGATGCACTGGATCAACTGGCGCAATGGATGGTGCGGGCCGGGTCCGATGTGCTGGGCGGGGCGCAGGCCCTCATTCCGGTTCCGTTGCACCCAACGCGGCTTTTTTCACGGCGCTATAATCAGTCGGTGTTGCTCGCCAATGCCGTCTCACGGCGCACGGCCATTCCGGTGGAGCCGGGCTGGCTGGTCCGCAAACGGCGCACGCCCACTCAAGCCGGACAATCCGGCAAGGCCCGCCGCCGTAATGTTGCTGGCGCTTTCGCAGTTACAGCCAGAGGACAATCTGCACTTCCGGGCAAGACAATTGTCCTGATAGATGATGTGATGACGACAGGGGCGACATTCGAGGCCTGTGCCAAGCCGCTTTTGCGCTCTGGTGCAGTCTTTGTGAACGCACTGGCGCTCTCACGCGTTGTGAAACCTGCCGATCCCACTACATAAGGGAAACAAAATCTCACTGGAGGGAGATGGCATGGCCAAAGTCACGATCTACACCCGTCCGTTATGCGGCTATTGCAGCCGCGCGGTCAGCTTGCTGAAGAAAAAAGGTGCCGATTTGGAGGAAATCAATGCCGGTTTCGACGCGAACAAGCGCGCCGAAATGGTGAAGCGTTCCAATGGCGGTCGCACTTTCCCTCAGATATTCATTGGCGATGAGCATATTGGCGGTTGCGACGAGATGATGCGGTTGGAACGCGCCGGCCAGCTTGATGCGATGTTAAGCGCCTGACGCGATGCGTGTTGCCCTCATACAGATGCGGTCCGGCACGGACATTGCGGCCAATCTTGCCGAAGCGGAACGCCTGATCCGCGAGGCGGCAGAGCAGGGTGCGCGTTTCATTGCAACGCCGGAGACCACCCATCTCGTCCAGAAGGACGCTGAAAAACTCTTCGAAGTCCTGCAACACCCGGACGATGACGCGGCGCTTCCTTTTTTTGCCAAGCTGGCCAAGGAGCTGGGCATTCCCCTGCTCATCGGTTCACTCGCTCTGCGCACCACGGGCAATCGCGCGGTCAACCGCTCGCACCTTTTTGGCACGGACGGTCAATTGATTGCCGCATACGACAAGGCCCACATGTTCGATGTTGGTCTGGGGCAGGGTGAAAATTATTCTGAATCCGCGCATTATGACGCCGGAAACAGGGCAGTTCTGGCGAATATTCCCGGCGCGAAGCTCGGCCTGACCATCTGCTATGATGTGCGCTTCCCTTATCTCTACCGGCGGCTGGCACAGGCCGGCGCGCAGATCATCACCGTGCCATCTGCCTTCACCTGCCCGACCGGCAAGGCGCATTGGGAGGTACTTCTGCGCGCCCGGGCCATCGAAACCGGCAGCTACATTCTGGCCCCGGCGCAAGGCGGTCTGCATGAAGATGGCCGCAACACCTGGGGCCATTCCATGGTGGTCGATCCCTGGGGCGAAGTGGATGCCATGCTGGATCATGATTTGCCCGGCGTTTTGCTGGCCGATCTCGACCTGTCGAAAGTCGAAACCGCGCGCACCCGAATTCCCTCGCTTTTGCACGACCGCGAGCTCTCCGGGCCATAGTGGCAGGGAGGCTTGGCGATTTCGGCAATCTTCCCCATATAGAAAACATGATCCGCTATGCGCTGATATGTGATGGCTTGCATGAATTCGAGGCCTGGTTCCGCAATTCTGACGACTTCGATGTCCAGTCTGAAGCCGGGCTTGTGGAATGCCCGCAGTGTGCTTCGGCGGCGGTGAAAAAAGCCATCATGGCCCCGGCCATCGCCAAGGGCGGCAGCAGGCCCACAGCGGATCCACAAAAGATGATGCTGGAAATGGCCGGCAAGATCCGCAACCATATTGCCGAGAATTTCGACTATGTCGGCGATCGCTTCGCCACCGAAGCGCGCGCCATGCACACCGGCGACAAGCCGGAAAAGCCGATTTACGGCGAAACGACTGCGGAAGAGTCGAAGGCCTTGCAGGATGAAGGCGTTCCGTGCTCACCCCTGCCCGATCCGCTGGTGCCGCTGCAGGCAAAGAAGCTGAACTGATCAGGTTATCAGCAGATCACCGCTCAGTCCCAGAAGAAACCCCGCCACAGCACCGAGAGACGGCATCCATGAAGCCTTGAGTTGAACCTGCGGTGCCACATCCTGAAAAGTCAGATAGAGAATGCCGCCAGCGGCAAACAGCATCAGCCCGCCAAGCACCAGATCACTGGCGGCGAACACAAAAGCACCGAGGATTGCGGCAACAGGTCCCAATGCAGGAAGCACGAGAAACAGTCCGAAAGTTGAAACCGAAATGTGTTTTTTCCTGCTGGCCAACTCGCGATAGGCATTGAAGCTCTCGGGCAGGTTCTGAAGCGCAATCAGCAAGGCCAGAAGCAAGCCGGTCCCGCTTCCGGTTGCCAGAATAGCTCCGAGCGCGATCGCTTCCGGAACAAAATCCACCAGCATGGCCAGCAATTGGCCCACGGGTTTGCCACTTTTTTCAAGGGCACGATCCAGCAGGAAAAAAGCCACGCCTCCCGCCGCGAAAGAGGCCAGCGCGGCAAACGGTGGCATCCGGTCCGAGCCTTCCGGCACCAGTACCAAAGCCACAGCCGCGATCAGCACCCCGCCGCCAAAGGCCATCACGCCATGACGAAATTCAGTCGTCATCCAGTCAGGATGAATCCGGTCCTCCAGGGCCAGCGTCGCCCCGATCGGTATCGTCGATCCGGCGAGGAGCGCTAACAGTATGACATCAAGGGCCGGGAGGCCGCTCAAACTGGCAACTTCACAACTGCCATCATGTAGTTCACCGACGTATCGCTGGTGATGTCGAACGCGTCCTTCAGGGGATTATAGGTCACCCCCACAGGCGAACGTACCTCCAAATCTTCACCGCTCAGGGCGCGGCGGATGTCCTCCGGCTTGATCAGCTTGTCGAAGCGGTGTGTGCCACGTGGGAGCCAGCGCATCACCCATTCCGCGCCGAAAATCGCAAACACAAAGGCCTTGGAGGTGCGGTTGATCGTGGCGACGATCATGATTCCGCCGGGCTTGAGCAGCTTTGCGCAATCGCGCAGGAAGGCGTCCGGATCGGCGACATGCTCGACGACTTCCAGATTGAGAACGACATCAAATTGTTCTGCGCCTCCGGCGAGTAATTGCTCCGCCGTACCGTGGCGATAGTCGATCTTCAGGCCCTGTTCTTCGGCATGCACCTTGGCGGTCTTGATATTGGGCTCGGCGGCATCAACAGCGGTGACGCTCGCCCCCAGCCGCGCCATGGGCTCGGCGATCAGTCCGCCGCCGCAGCCAATGTCCAGCAGTTTAAGCCCCTTGAGTGGCTCCACCCCGGCTTTCAGCCCGAAATGGTTGATCAATATATCCCGGATATAGCCGATCCGCGCCGGATTGAATTTGTGCAGCGGCTTGAACTTGGAGTCCGGATCCCACCATTCTGCCGCCATGCGCGAGAATTTCTCGACCTCATCCGGGTCAATGGAGGGGCTGGTCAGCTTTTCCGGGGATTTGGCATAGGCCATGTCGCACACTCATTTCCTCTATGAATTTCTGTTCTGCCATAATATGGCCTCGCAGAGGCGCACTTTCGAGCCCGGTGTGAAGCGGTTATACGCCGCAGCACAGTATGCGAGGGTCAGGTTTGACCACAAGGGTCATGAAATTCGGCGGCACATCGGTCGGCTCACTGGACCGTATCCGTGCCTGCGCAGGCATTGTCGCGGCGCAATGCGCCCGCGGTGAGGCGGTCGCTGTCGTGGTTTCGGCCATGGCAGGCGAAACCGACCGGCTGTTATCGCTGGCCGGCAACCTTGGCTTCGGCCTCGGTGATGAGGAAACCGATGTCGTGCTCAGCGCCGGTGAACAGATCAGCGCCGCCCTGATGTCCATGGCGCTCAGCCAGAACGGGTTGACATCGCGCTCCTTCCTTGGCTGGCAGGCGCGTATCCGTACCGAGGGCCCCGCCGGTTCAGCACGGATCAGCGGGCTTGATGCCGCTCCCATACAGTCCGCAATGGGCGAAGGCTGCATCCCCGTCATGGCCGGCTTTCAGGGCGCGTCCATCAATGAACGTCTGCGCACGTTGGGCCGGGGCGGCACCGATCTTTCCGCTGTTGCGCTGGCGGCCGCATTGGGCGCGCAATGTGATATCTATACCGATGTGGACGGCGTCTTTACCACGGATCCGCGTCTCGAACCGAAAGCCCGGCGCATTGACAGGATCAGCTATGACGAGATGCTGGAACTCGCCGCCCAGGGCGCAAAAGTGCTACAGACCCGCTCGGTGGAACTTGCCAAGGCGCGAAGCGTACCCTTGCGGGTCTTGTCCAGCTTTGCCGAAGCGGGCCAGTCAGAGGGCACCATGATCATGCAGGCAGAAGATATTGCCGAACGCCGGATTGTCTCCGGAATCGCCTATGCGCGCGACCAGTCCCGCATTGCACTGCGTGGCTTGTCATCCGAACCGGGTGCGGCAGCGGCTGTCTTTGCCGGGCTGGCCGATGCGGATATCGGTATCGACATGATTGTCCAGTCTCCGTCCAGCGAGACCGGGCGCGCCAATCTGGAATTCACAGTTGATCGCCGTGATCTCGACAAGGCGCTGGTCTGTATCGGCGAGAGCGATGCGCGCGATGTGCTCAGCGAAACCGGGCTGGCGAAAGTCTCTGTGGTCGGCCTTGGTCTGAACCGCCGGGCAGATGTCGCCCGTATTCTCTATGGCGCGTTGGCAAAGCAGAAAATTTCTATCCGCACAGTTTCGACCTCGGAGATCAAGATCAGCGTGTTGATCGAGAATGATGCCGTGGAAAAGGCCGTCCGCGCCTTGCATGCTGCGTATGGCCTTGATGGTGCTGTATGATGGATGAGGTGATGGATACGTCCGGCATAAAGGATTTGCCGCCCGGACCCCGGCGTTTGCTGAAACGCTTGCGCGCCCTCATGGCGGCGCAGGAGAATGCGCAAAAAAGGCTGGACAACCTGACCGCCATGATTGCCGAGGAAACCGGATCGGATGTGTCTTCCATTTATCTTGCGCGCCGCAGCGGGTCACTGGAGCTGTGCGCGACTCACGGCCTCAAACAGGAAGCCGTTCACCATACCCGCCTGCAACACGGCGAGGGTCTGGTCGGGCAGGTCGCCCTGACCGCCAAACCTCTGGCCGTGGCTGATGCCCCGGCCCATCCGGCCTTTTCCTACCGGCCCGAAACCGGCGAGGAACCGTTCAAGTCTTTTATTGGCGTACCAATTCTGCGCGGAGGCCGTCTGGTTGGGGTTCTGACCAGCCAGACCATTCACGACCGCAGGCTCGCGGAAGGGGAAATAGAAACCCTTCAGACTGTCGCCATGATCCTCGCTGAGATCATTGCTTCCGGCGACATCATAGCGCCGGAAGACCTCGCTGGCCTCGATGTCCGCCCCTCCCGGTCCGAGCGCTTTCAGGGCGGCGCATTTTCGCCCGGTCTCGCCATCGGTGTTGCGGTCGTGCACGAGCCGCATGTCTCACCGGTACGCCTGATTGCGGATGATCCCGAGGATGAAGAAGCCCGTCTCGACATCGCCATCAATGAGCTCCGTAAGGGGATTGATGACATGCTGGATGCCGGGCGTCTGCCATTCGGTGGACCGACCCGCGATGTGCTTGAGGCTTACCGAATGTTCGCCCATGACCGCGGCTGGCTGACCCAACTCCGCGACGCGGTCCGGCAAGGCCTGACCACCGAAGCCGCCGTCGAGCGGGTCCGCAATGAGCACCGCGCCCGACTGATGCAGGCCAAGGACATGAATTTCCGCGAGCGGCTGCATGATCTGGAAGATCTCGCCAATCGCCTGTTGCGCCATCTTGACGAGAACAGCGCCGATGCCGGTGCCCCGCTGCCAGACAACACCATCCTGATCGCCCGCTCCATCGGCCCGGCTGAATTGCTGGACTATGACCGCTCGAAACTCAAAGGCCTTGCCCTCGAAGAAGGTTCTGCCTCCAGCCATGCTGTGATCGTTGCCAAGGCGCTGGGTATTCCGCTTGTCGGTCAGGTGGAAGGCGCGCTCGACCGCTTGGAAACAGGCGATGCTGTCATTCTGGATGGCGAATTCGGCCTTCTCCACATTCGCCCCAGTGACGAGGTCCGGGAAGCCTATTCGGATCGCGCCAAAACCATATCCCGGCGTGCCGCCGCCTTCGCCAAGCTGAAGGATGCTCCCTCAATCACCGCCGATGGTGTGCCATTCGAGTTGCATCTCAATGCCGGACTATTGGTGGAATTGAAGCGGCTGGAAGAAACCGGCGCGGCTGGGATTGGTCTTTTCCGCACAGAATTCCAGTTCATGGTATCCGATACGCTGCCCAGTGTAAGTGAACAATACGTGCTCTACAAATCGGTGGTTGATGCTTGCGGTGACCGCCCGGCGGTATTCAGGACGCTTGATCTGGGCGGTGACAAGGTCACGGCCAGCGGGCCGGCCCAGCGCGAACCCAATCCGGCTCTGGGCTGGCGGGCCATCCGCATGGGGCTTGACCGCCCCGGCTTGTTGAGGCTGCAATTGCGGGCGCTGATCCAGGCGGCAGATGGCAAGGAGCTGGACGTGCTTTTCCCGATGATCGCCGCGCCGTGGGAATTCTTTGCCGCCCGCGACATGCTGGAAACGGAAATCCGCCGCGCCGGGAAATATGGCCATAAAAGGCCAAAGACTTGGCGGGCCGGGCTGATGCTGGAAACACCGGGCATGGCATTCGCCATTGATGAAGCCTTGCCACGCGTTGATTTCGTCGCCGTCGGCGCCAATGATCTGATGCAGTATTTTTTCGCTGCAGACCGGCTCAATGCGCGCGTCTCGAACCGCTATGACATTCTCTCTCCGGCTGCCTTGCGGCTCTTCCGGTCGGTCCAGAAATCCTGTGCTGCCCATAATGTCCCGGTATCGGTTTGCGGCGAGACCGCCAGCCGTCCGCTGGAAGCCGCCGTATTGTTGGCGTTGGGCTTTACTAAACTCTCCATGGCCGCTTCCAGCGTCGCGCCGGTGCGGACATTGCTCAATGGCCTGGAAGCAGAGAAATTGGGGGCCTGGCTTGCCTGCCGGCTGGACAAACCGGGGCGCACATTGCGTGATGAATTGGTAAAAGCCGGATATTCTGCAGGTTTACCGCCAGACTCTGTTGATAACTCGCGCATCATCTGAAATTATAGGCATCTACGCGCGTGGTGGGAGATTGCGGCGCGGCTCAACAGAATCTGGCTAAAAGAGCCATGGAAAGCAGGGTGTATGATGTCCCAAGGGACGTCCAAAACAGGGTTTATACCTGTCGATGCCGTTTATGCCGGCTCGGGAAATGCCTATACGCGCCTGTCGGCCGGTGAGCGCCTGCGCGAAGCCCGCAGCCGGCTTGGCCTGACGCTCGACAGTGCTGCCGCCCGCACCCGTATCCGCCGCGATTATCTTGAAGCCTTGGAAACCATGGATCCGCGCGGTCTTCCCGCACAGGCCTATGCCATCGGTTATCTGCGCACCTATGCCCGCTTTCTGGAGCTCGACGAGGCGGCGCTGGTCGAACAGTTCAAGGCTGAAGCCGACACCCAGACCGGCCGCGCCACACCGACCGCCCCTCAGCAGCAGCGTGAGATCAAATTGCCGCGCGGCCTCATCGGCGTTGTGCTCATACTAATGCTCGTGGCGCTGATTGCTTGGTGGTATTCAAACGCGATTTCCGGTGAGACCGTATTTGATGACATTCCGCCACCGCCCGATGATGTGCTTGGGCAGAATGACGGCAATGACATTTTTGACTCCGATTTACCCCGCATGGCGTCAGCGGACATCTGGTCCGGCCTGCCATCTCTGAACCCCTCGGAGGATGAAATCCCGGATATCATCCTGCGCGCCAGCGCGCCGGTCTTCCTTGAAGTGCGCGACAGCGCCGGACGCATCCTGTTTTCGCGTGAGCTGGGTGTGGATGAATCCTACCGCCTGCTTTCCGAACCGGGCGTCACGGTGACCGCCGGGGATGGCGGCCGTATCATGGTCGAAGTCGAGGGTGAGGAAGCCCGCCCGCTGGGTGAGCCAAGCCACCCGGTGACGGATGCACTTTTGCTGGGCAACACACCGGTCGACCCGGCATAGGGACGCACCCCCTCGCAAGCCGGATCAATCGGGTCTATATCCGCGTATCAAAGCCCGAATGAGCAAGTCCATGCACGAACAGCACCGCGAAGTCCGTCCCTGGCGCATGATCGAGCGCCGCAAGAGCCGGAAAATCCATGTCGGCCATATCGCTGTGGGCGGCGATGCGCCGATCAGCGTGCAATCGATGACCAACACGCCGACTCAGGATGCCTCGGCCACCATTGGCCAGATCCGCCAGCTGGAAGAGGCCGGTGCGGATATCGTGCGCGTCTCCTGTCCGGACGAAGAGTCGACGGCTGCCTTCTCAGCGATTGCAAAATCTGTTTCGGTACCGCTCGTGGCGGACATCCATTTCCACTACAAGCGCGGGATCGAAGCGGCAAAGGCGGGAGCCGCCTGCCTGCGGATCAATCCCGGAAACATCGGCAAGATGGACCGCGTGAAAGACGTCGTGCAGGCCGCCAAGGATCATGGCTGTTCCATCCGTATCGGTGTCAATGGCGGCTCTCTGGAGCGCCACTTGCTTGAAAAATATGGCGAGCCCTGCCCCGAAGCCATGGTGGAGAGCGCGCTCGATCACGCGAAAATTCTCGATGATCTCGACTTCCACGAATACAAGATTTCGGTGAAGGCGTCCGACCTGTTCCTGACCGTAGCCGCCTACCAGATGCTGGCCGAAGCCACGGATGCGCCCTTGCATCTGGGGGTCACAGAGGCTGGTGGCGCACGCATCGGCTCGGTCAAATCCGCCATCGGCATGGGCAATCTGCTCTGGTCCGGCATTGGCGATACCATCCGCGTCTCCCTGTCGGCAGAGCCGGTCGAGGAGATCAAGGTCGGGTTTGACATGCTCAAATCGCTCGGCCTGCGCACCCGCGGCGTCAACATCATCGCCTGCCCCTCCTGTGCGCGGCAGGGCTTTGACGTGATCCGCACCGTAGAGGCGCTGGAAGCGCGTCTCGCCCATATTTCAGAGCCGATCTCGCTGTCCATTATCGGCTGTGTCGTCAACGGGCCGGGCGAGGCCATGTTCACCGATCTGGGTTTCACCGGAGGGGGCAAGGGCTCAGGCAAGATGTATGTCTCCGGCACGCCGGATCACAATGTCACCAATGAGGAGATGGTCGAACACATTGCCGGCCTGGTCGAGGCCCGCGCCGAACAGATGCGCGCGGCGAAGGATGCGGCGGAATAAACCCATGAAGCTCTACGGCCTGAAGAATTGCGATACCTGCAAGAAGGCGATGAAGGCGCTCGATGCCGCCGGGCAGGACTACGCTTTCATCGATATTCGCGCCGAAGCGGACGTGGCGGCGCTTGCACCGCAATGGCTGAAGCAAGTTGATTCCGCAAAGTTGATCAATACCCGATCCACGACATGGCGGCAGCTGGACGACGCGACCCGCGCCTTGGCCGAAACTGATCCGGCGGCGTTGCTGGCCGCGAATCCCACATTGGTAAAACGCCCGGTCATCGAGACGGGCGGCCAGGTTTTCGCCGGCTGGACAAAAGACGTGCAGGCGGCACTGGGAGCCTGACTCAGAGGTCAGCCGGGATCAGCCAGTGGCGGCGTGCGTCCCGCAGCTTCGGCGAAACGTCTCAGAATGCCGGTTTCGACACGTGCGAAGTCGCTGAACTCCGGCGTGTTCGTGTTGATATTGACCGCAACCGAAATCCCCAGCTCGGGATAGAGTGCCAGCCAGCTCATCGCGCCGCGGCTGACTCCGCCATGGTGGATAATACGCACCGGCTCGCGGTCCTCACCGAAGCGGCTCGTCACCCTGTCCGCACGCCAGCCCATGGCGTAATTCTGTTCGTTGACACTCCCGTCTGCAAGCTGCATCGGAGTCCAGAACATTTCCCGCGTTTCAGGACTGATGAAGTCAGGATCGAGCCAGGCCGAGGCGACAAGGACAAGATCGCGCGAGCGTGAAACGAGCCCACCGCCGGGCCAGCGCTGACTGACGTCCGTATACGGCCAATCCTTTACCCGGCCGCCGCTGCGGATCAGGTAGTAGCGCGCCTCGTCCTCGTCTCGTGCCCCGAAGTTACCGAGCACCGGTGTATCGAGGCCGAGCGGCACCCGGATCTCGTATTCGACCAAGGAAACGTATTCTTCCCCCGCTGCGCGCTCGGCGGCATGCGCGGCGAGATTCACGTCGAAGCTTGAATAGTGAAAATCTGCGCCAGATTCGAAGAGCAGGCGGGAATTGTCCACAAGCCGTAATCCCTCATCGACGCTGTCGTAAGAACCCTGCATGCGCATCGTGTCGATCACGCCGAGCCAGTCTGTATTCTGACTATAGCCCGGCATGCCGGCGGTATGCGACATGAGCTGGCGGAGCTGCAGTGGCGACCAGTCCGGATTCAGCAGTTCGTCAATATGATCGCCGACGGTGTCGGACATCGACAGGACACCGCGATCATGGAGACGGGCAAGGATGGTGGCGGTCATCGCTT
>Ga0066644_10000875_pt1 | contig 17916 bp, 29 predicted proteins | sample CryGeyCG2114_020_FD_62735 | JGI IMG/M metagenome (GOLD analysis project Ga0066644, IMG submission 62735) | Groundwater microbial communities from aquifer - Crystal Geyser CG15_big_fil_post_rev_8/21/14_0.20 | ecosystem: Environmental > Aquatic > Deep subsurface > Groundwater | place: USA: Utah...
ATGCCCCCACAGCAGCGTCGCGAAAGGACCGAACCATGTGGAGCGATGATCTGAACAACCTGGCCGAGGCCGTCGACGAACTCGCCCGCCTCGGCGGCGCCGGGCCGACGGCCCTGGGGCTGATTTCCGAACGCCTGCGGGCGGCCGGCATGGGCGTCGCCGCCCTGGAAGCCCTGCCGGTTCCTCCGGCCGCGCGGCCGGCGTGCCGCATCCTGCCGGCCGGCGTCGCGGACCTCAACGCCTACCGGCGCGGAGGCGCGCTGTGAGCGGCCACACCAACACGCTGCGCGCCGTCACCTGGCCCCGCGGCCCGGTGCGGGAATTGGGCGCGGTCCTCGGCGCTTGGAAGCTGCGCGACGGCACGACGGTGAACGTGATCGAGGACACGGCCGGCCGGCGGCGCATCTGCGTGACCATCGGCACGGAGGGCAAGGCGCAGCTCCTGATGACACGCGCCGTGACCATCGCCGAGGCCCTGGCCCTGGCCGAAATCCAGTTGAGCAACCAACGCATCCCCTTGCCGGAGACGGAGGCCGCGAAGATCGCCGCCGCCACGGTGATGGTCCTGGCCCACGACGCGGGCCGCGCCCTGATGAACGGAGAGGCCGCATGAAGCGCCGCACCTGGTACCGCCTGCGCAACCGCGCCCTGTTCCCGCTCGTGGCCGCCCTGGAATTGCTCCTGGCCGGCGTCGACGCCCTGATCCACCCCCTTCGAAACCTGATGGAGGACGCCCGTGGCGAAACCGACGAAGCATAAGGCCCCGGCCCTGGACCCCAACCTGACCGACCGCGACGCCGTGGCCATGCTGCGCAAGCTGGGAAGCTTGCAGCGGCGCATGGAGGCCGTCGTGGCGCACGGCGCAAGCCGGATCGCCGCGATCCAGGAAGCCACCGACAAGGGCCTGGCGCCGATCCGCGCCGAGGCCGACGAGGTGGAGAAGACCCTCCGGGCCTACGCGGAGAAGCACCGCGAGCGCCTGTGCGGCAAAGGCCGCAAGCTGGCGCGCCTGGCCACCGGCGAGTTCATCTGGCGGAAGAACCCGCCGAAGGTCTCCATCCGCAAGGCCGAGGAAGTCCTGGCCGCCCTGAAGACCCTGGGCCTGAAGCGCTTCGTCCGCGTCAAGGAAGAAATCAACAAGGAAGCCATCCTGGACGACCCGGCCGCCGTCGCCGGCGTGAAGGGCGTCACGGTATCCGCCACCGAAACCCTGGAGATCAAGCCCTTCGCCCTGAAGGAGACGGACGCATGACGGCGGCCGGACAGCACCAATGCCCCGAATGCGGCGCGCGCGTTCGCGCCTACCCGGTGGGCGACGGCTCCGCCGTTGAGATCGCCCGCCACCCCGACGCCGGTGGCCACCCCGGCGACATTTGCGAGGGCACCGGCGAGATCGTGAACATCGGTGACGTGGAGATCGATGGATGACCCATTCGCGGCGCGCCGGCTCGCGCGCCGCCAACTCGGCCTTCGGGGCGGCCCGGCCTCCCCCGTCCGTCCCCCACGGAAGCCGCCCCGAAGGCCACCTTTGCAGCCAACAGAAAGGACCTACGCCCATGACCGCCCCATTGAACCGCAAGCCGTTCATTCCCGCCGTCGGCGTCGAGGCCCTGGCGGATTTCATCGCCCAAGCCCCGGCCGGCGCCGAGGCCGTCTATCACATCGGCAACCTGGCCGAAGCCCGCGTCAGGTCGCAACGCGCCGACCTGGCCGCCCGCGTGGCGGCCCAGGCCGCCGCCGCCCGCAAGGTGTTCCTGACCCAGCGCCCGCATCGCGCCGGCGGGTTCGAATACATCATCAGGAAACGGTGGCCGTCATGCCCGCGCCGCGGCTGATCGACGCGGCCCTGGGCGTGGAGGCCGCCGTGCGCGCCCTGTTCCCCAGCCCGCGCCACGACACGCCCCGTGTCGCGGACCTGCGGGCGGCCGTGGCCGGGGTGCGCCGCGCCGCCCTGGGCGAGGCCCTGGGCGACACGGTACGGGACGCCAGCCCCCTGGCGGTCCTGGAACTGGCCCTGGCCCATTGCCGCGAATTGGGCGTGGCGTCGGAGAAGATCATCGCCGCCACCACGCGTGCCGTGCACGGGCGGGCGGAACCGTCGGCGCCGGCGCCGGCCGCTGCCACCGGGAAGGACGCCGCCGCCGGGGAGGGCCTGGAATGACCGAGAACTGCCCCCTTTGCCTGCAACGCCTGCCGCAAGGCGATGCCGTCGTCGTGACGGTGGAGCCGCCCGCGGTGCGCGTGGGGATGCGGGCCGAAAAGCTGCCGCCCCTCCACGCCGCCATGCTGGAGTGCCTGGCCCTCCGGATGGGCCGCCTCGTCACTCACGGCGACATCGCCGCCTACCTGTGGGCGCCGCGGAACGAACCGGTAAACCCGATGGTCACGATCTATCCCATGGTCCGCGACCTGCGGAAGCCGCTGGGCCGCCTGGGCCTGGAGATCGTCACCATCCACACCCAGGGCTACATGCTGCGGAGGCGGTCATGACCGGCGCAGCGGATGACCGCCGGGCCAGGCTGCAAAAGGCCATCCACGCCAGCCGGCGCAAGCTCGGCCTGGACGACGACACCTACCGCGACCTGCTGGAACGGGTCACCGGTTTTAGATCAAGCAAGAACCTGTCCGTGATGGAGATGGGCCGCGTGCTGGACGCCATGCACGGCCGCTCGGGCGAACGGGCGACGCCGGCCGCCAAGGAGGGCGGTCCCATGGGCGCCAAGATCAGGGCGCTATGGGCCACGCTGTGGAACCTGGGCCTGATCCGCGACAGCTCGGACGCGGCCCTCATGGCCTTCGTCCGCCGCCAGACCGGGCGCGACGCCATCCGCTTCCTGACCGCGCCCCAGGCGTCCCAGGTGATCGAGGCGTTGAACGCCTGGGCCGCCCGCACCGTCGAGAACGGCGGCGGCGGCGTCGACTGGTCCCCCCTGCCGTCCGGCGCCGGCAACCCGCGCGCCCGCGTGCTGCAAGCCCAGTGGCGGCGCCTCCACGGCCTGGGCTGGGCCAAGGTCGGCAGCACCTTCGCCCTCGCCGGATGGCTCCAGGCCGCCGGCTACACCCCCAACCATGCGTCGGAATGGCACCTCGATCCCGCCACCGCCGACCGTGCAATGCGCCACCTGGGCGGCCTGATCCGCCGCCACCTGAACGAAGGAGACCCCACCGAATTAGCAAGCCCAAGGCATCAACCGCATTCAAGGTCTGGCTGGAAGACGGCACCGACGTCGTCGTTCTCGCCCGCTCGGCCAAGGGCGCGGCCAGCTACGCGGCGCAGGTCCAAGGCCTGCCCGTCGATCATCGCCGCCAGCCCGAACCGACGGAGGCCAACGATGCCTGACACCGCGTCCGTCACCATGGAAGACCTGAAGGCCGCTCACACCAAGTTCAAAATGCACATGAACCTGGGCGACTATCACGTGTCGATCTACGAGTGCGTTGAGTACCCGCAGCTTGGCGTCGTCTGCCGCACCCCCAAGAACCGCCGCGCGCCCAAGGACGTGCCCATGGGCCGCTTCTACGTCGTCGCCGGCATCGACCAGGACTTCGACACCCTGGCCGACGCCCTGCCGCACCTCAACGCGATCCGCGCCGCCGAGGCGGCCGAGGCAATGGAGGGAGCCAATGACTGACCTGTTCGGCAACGACGGGCGGGCCGAGAACGCCCTGAAGGAGCTGCGCCGCGAGAAGGCCATGCGCGAGCGCCTCTATCCCGATTGGGTCAGGTCCGGCCGCATGCGCCAGGACGTGGCCGACCGGCAGATGGCCGGCCTCGACGACGCCATCGCGCTGATCGAAGAGACCAACCCCTGAAAGGACCCCAGATGAAAAAATTTCCACGCCAGAAGACGCAAGACGAAATCCGGGCCGCCTGCCGGGCGGCCGGCTTCGAGATCGACACCCGCCGCTATGACCGGGGCAGTGATTTCGTGACGATCTACGGCACCTTCGCCGGCAAGGACCGGACGGTGATCTACGCTTCGCACGATGGCCGGTTCCTCGTCCAGGACGAAGAAGGCCAGGTGCGCTCCGAACGCAGCGCCGATCTCGACGGCACCGACTGGTACGACGCCATCATGGCCTTCCTCTACGTCGCGGCCGAACCCGCGATGGCGGGGTAAGCGCCATGTCAAATATCCAAGAAATGGCCGTGCATGCGGCCTTGAAGGCGTACCTGCACGACGACTACGAGCGGGATTACTCACTCGAGGAGTTGGCGGAGAACCGCGGGGCCATGACCCGCGCGTTGGAGGCGGCGGCAGCGGTCTACCGCCCTTGGGCACTACTTGCCGGGACGCTCCATGTCGGCTTCGATCCCGCCCGCGTCCAATGCCCCACCTGCAACGACACCCGCCAAGTGGTGCCCATGCCCGATGGCCCTGTGCCGGCGCCGAGCGAGCCGCGCGCCAGTGTGCCCGAGGGCGCACCGGCGACGGTCCCTTGCCCGGCTTGCCGAAAGGGAGCGTCCGATGCCTGACCCCGAAACCATGACGCCGGCGGAAGCCCTTTCCCGCAAGGAAGTGCCCGGCCTGTGGCAGGTCTACGACCGCCAGAAGAAGAACGGCCGCGTCCTGGCCGACGTTGAGGATGCCATCGCCCAGGCGCTGGCCGACGCCGAGGAACGGATCGAGGAAGGGCCCGCGGCCGGCGCTGCCCCCGACCCCGAACCGGAACCTGTGCCCGAGCCCGAACCGGAGCCCGCGCCGGCGCCGGCGGAAGAGCCTGGCCGGGCCGCGACGGAGAACCCCTTTGACCGCATCGCCAGGGAGAATGAACAGGCCAAGGCGGCGGCGGAAGCCGAGCCGGAGCCTATGGCGGTTCATCCGGACCTCGTTGCGGAAGCACAGGCAGAAATCCAACAGGCGATTGGAAGCGCCGCGGCCGACGGATCGTTGGAACTAGAACAGCCCCCCGCAATCGTCACCCTGGGCCGCCGGCCTGCCTTCGTCCCGCTCCATCATCTCCGGTCCCTGGAACGCCGCATGACCCGGCGCCGCCGGCGTCAGTCCCGGCGCCAGACCCTGAGTTCCTGCCCGCCTTGTGTGGACGTGCCGGCATGACGGATCGCGAAGACATCAAGGCCCGGGTCCGCAAGATCATGGAGCGCACCACGGCCCGGGGGTTCACCGAGGCCGAGGCGGCCGAGGCCATGGACAAGGCCGCGCGGCTGATGGCGGAGCACGGCCTTTCCGAGGACGACCTGGTGATGTCCGCCGTCCGGGCCCAACGGCCGGTGCGCTTCAACGCCCACGTGCGCGACCTGTTGGCGGTGACCGTGGCCAGGTGCCTGAACTGCGCCATCGTCAAGACCAGCGTCATGAACGGCACCGGGCACGTCACCTATTACGGCCAGGACCCGGCGCCGCAGATCGCGGCCTACCTGCGCGACATGCTGGAGGCCGCCGTCGACGCCGAACTGAGGGCGTTCCGCCGGACAACCCACTACAAGCGCAAGCGGACGAAGAAAGCCAAGGCCCGCGCCGCCCTGGCGTTCTGCGAAGGCCTGGTCACGCGCCTCAACAACAAGCTGTGGGAACGCTTCGGTTCGCAGGTTTCGGCGTCAAAGCGCCTGCGGGCCAGCCGTTACCGCGACGAACAGACCGGGCCTCTCGGCACCCTGGGCGCGCCCAAGCGCAGCGGCGACATGGACAGCAAGGGCCTGGGCTACAGGGCCGGCGCCGGCGTCGGTCTGGCCGACGGCATGGGCGGTGGCGCCGCGCCGCTTAAGATCGGGAGGCCGGGGTGAAGAGCGACTTTCCACCGGGCACGACCATGACGGCCGAAGACGCGGCAAAGAATGACAGCGTTGGCCTTGCCTATATCGAGGGCCGCGGTTGGTTCGTCTACGTCACCCAGCCCGACAGGTCGATCTACCATTATTCGCCTGACGACGCAGAAAAGTTGGCGAACGCATTGGCGGCGGACCCGGTCTTAAACGCTCGCTTTGTCCCGGCGCTGCGCCAGTTGGCGGCGGATTGCCGTTTGAAAACGGCGGCGACGGTTGGGTCCGGAAAGGGATAATCAACGTGCGCCTTCCCCCCGTCGAGACCTGGCCCCCCATGCTGCGCGAGCTGACCGAGATGCTGGGCGACGGCGGTGTCGGCGCGCTGAAGCTGGCGCGGGCCTTCGGCGGCCAGGCGCGCCACATTCCCCTTCGGGCGCGGCCGGGTCAGGTGATCGCCCAGGCTTGCGGCCTGGACGTGGCGCGCGCCATGAGCGAATTGCACGGGGGCGGCGTCGTGGAAATCCCCATGATCCCCACCGCCACCAAGAAGGTCCGCATCCTTCAGGCCGCCGGCAGCCACAACCGCGTGGCGGCCGAGATCGGCTGTACGCGCAGCCACGTGAAGAAGACCCGCCGCGCGGCCGAGCGCGCGGTGACGCCGCCGCTGCTGAAGATCATGGACGGAGATGGGTGATGCGAGATGTAAACATGCCGAGCCAGGCATACGGTGCAGGAAGGTCGCGGGTTCAAGTCCCGCCCGCTTCGGCGGTAGCTCAGATGGTAGAGCACCTGAAAACCGAGGGCGCCGGTTCAAATCCGGCAGAGGCCGAGTGCCTCTTAGCTCAGACTGGTAGAGCGCGGCGGTGTGGGGCGGGTGCTTCCAAGAAGGCCCGCCCCCGCCGGAAATCCGTGGCATGACCCTTCCCCTGTTCCCCGACCAGAACACGCCACGGGTGCCGCGCCGTAAACTGATGCACGTCGCCGACGCCGGCCGGGACATGGTGCGGCTTCAATGCCCGCACTGCGGCCACGACACGGGCTGGATTCCCGAAGAGCTTCCGGTGAGCGCCTACAAGCGCGGCATCCCCTGCCCGAAATGCAACGTCACAGAGCCGACGCCTTGACGAATTGGCGTCCGCGGCCCCATGGTGACGCCGCCCCGCGCACAGTGTTTCACGTGCAACGGGGGGAGCCGTCCCCCATGCCCCGGAAATCCCCCGCCCGCTAACTTGCGGGCATGAGCCGGCACTCATCCCCCGACGCGCCCAAGGCGCCCGATCTGCGTTCCCTCCTGGCCAAGCGCCTGGAGGATCACGAGGGCCGCGTGCGCCACGCCTACCAGGACAGCGAGGGCTTCTGGACCATCGGCGTCGGCCACCTGATCGACGCGCGCCGGGGCGGCGGCCTGCCGGACTTCATCATCGATCTCCTGCTCGACTACGACATGGACGTGGCCCAAGGCGACCTGGACCGCAATCTGCCCGACTGGCGGGGGCTGCCCTTCGGCCCGCGCCTGGCGCTCGCCGAGATGTGCTTCCAGCTCGGCTGGCCGCGCCTCGCCGGCTTCAGGAAGATGCTGGCCGCCGTCGCCGCCCGCGATTTCCAAACCGCCCACGATGAAGCCCTAGACAGCAAATGGGCTGTCCAGACCCCCGGACGCGCCCGCGATGTCGCGGGCCTGTTCCTGAAAACGGAGGACGACTTCCATGAAGATCTCCACGCATAAGAACTTCCTGCTCGGCCTGATCCTGTCACCCGTCGCCGCCGTCCTGCTGATCGGCGCCCTGCTGACCGGCTGTTCGTTCGTCGGCGGCCAGGCCGACAAGCGCCTGGGCGAGGCCTGCACGCCCGAAGTCCGTCTGCTGCGGGCCGCCCTGTTCACCGACCTGATGCACGCGCATTTCAACAAAGAAGTCCCGGCCCAGATCAAACAGCTTTCGCAAAAGCTGGATCTGATGGCCGAGGCCCTGACCGCCGGCGCCGGGCTCGACGCCGCCGGCGATGCCTACAAGCTGACCTTCGTCAAGACGGTCCTGGTACTGGCCGCGAAGCGGGGCGAGGAGATCAGCCTGCGCGGCATGGACGAGGCCGTCGACTGGCTGCGCTCGATCCCCGAGCGCGCCGTGGTGATCGCCGCCGATGTCAACGGCATCGAGGCCCGCGTGCAGATCGCCTGCGCGGGCCTGGCCAAACAGACCGGCTGACTTCCGTGGACGCGGCGCCCCGGATCGACTGGAAGCGCGCCGGCCTGGCCGCCCATGCGGCCGAGCTGGCGTATCGGGACGGCAATGCGTTGGCCGCCGGCGCCCGGCGGTTGGGGCTCGATGTCCTTCAGGTGCTGGCCGACGCCGGCTCCGGGGCCAACGCTTGCCTGTTGCGGGGCGACGGCCTGGCGGTCCTGGCCGTGCGCGGCACGGAGCGGGATTACCGGGACATTCTGACGGACCTGGATTTCCGCAAGCAGCGGCTTGCCCGCGCGGGCCAACACCTGAGCGGCGCCGAAGGGCGTGTCCACTCCGGGTTCCTGCGCCAGGCGGCGGCCGTGGTGAACGGCAAGATGGGCGCCGGCGTGCGCGGGCTGCTGGACGGCGGCACGCCCGTCATCGCCTGCGGCCACTCGTTGGGCGGCGCCGTGGCCCTGCTGGCCGCGATCTTCGTGGGCATCGAGGAAGCCTACACCTACGGCGCGCCGCGCGTCGGCGACCGGGCGTTCGCCCGGTGCGGGCGGGTCAATCTGGTCGAACACAACCGGTTCGTGCGGGCCGCCGACATCGTGCCCCATCTGCCCTTGCTGGGGCTCGGTTTCCGCCACAACGCGCCGGCGCTCTATTTCGACGGCGGCGGCCGGTTCAAGGGCCGGGCGTCGCTGTGGCGGCAGTGGGCGGCGCTCGCCTGGCGCGCGCTCACCGGCCCCTGGATGCGGGGGCCCATTGTCGGCCTGCCGATCCCGGCGGCGCCGTTCACGGATCATCGCGTCGCCGGCTATCCGGCGGCGGTCGACCGCGAGGCGTTCATGCAGGGAGTGATCGTTTGATGGAGCCGCAGGTGCAGCAAGCCATGTCCTGGACCGACCCGCCGGCATTGATCGCCCTGGCGGCCGTGGGGTGGTCGATCATCGACAGCCTGTGGCGGCGGATCAAGGGCGGCGACACCCGTATTCACGCCCGCATCGATGGTCACGAAAATCGCCTTACGGCCGTTGAAACGACCCTGGAAAATCGCCCCGACATGGATCACGTCGGCGGAATTTATAAACGGATCGGCGAGGTCGATACCGAACTGACCAGGGTTCGCGAGGGGGTCGGCGAGATCAAGGGGACCGTGCAGAAGATCAACACCAGCGTGGATCTGCTGATGCAGCACCACATTTCACCGGGAGCTGACAGGAAATGAGCTTTCAAGCGCTTTTGACCGAGGACCGCCGCCTGGCGGTGCTCCGCGTGCTGACCCAGGCGCCCCGCCACCGCGCCAACGGCAGCGTCCTTCAGACCGCGCTCGGCGCCATCGGCCATGACGTGAGCCGCGACACGGTCCGCGCCGACCTGGCGTGGCTGGCCGAGCAGGGCCTGATCGAGGTTTCCGCCGTGAGCGACAGCCTGCACGTGGCGGAACTGACCCAGCGCGGCGCCGACGTGGCCGCCGGCCGGTCGGTGGTGCCGGGGGTCAAGCGGCCGGCCCCGGGGGGCGCCTGAGGTGCCCCCCTTCTTGAAATTTGAACGGGGACACCCCGTGGCCCCGTGGCAATAGGCCCCAGGAGCCGACCATGGGTCAAAAATCAACCATCGCCAAACTGCCGGAGGACATGCGCCGGTTCATCGCCGACCGCCATGCCGAGGGCCTGACCATCGAGGAAGTGTGCGAGGCCCTGTTCGACGCCTTCGAGATCGCGATCCCTCGCTCCACCATGGGACGGCACCTGAAGAAGCTGGACGTGGTCGCGGAGCAAATGCTGCGGTCCCGCCAGATGGCCGAGGCCCTGGCCCAGCGCACGGACGACAAGAACAGCAGCGACCTGGTGCGCATGAACCTGGAGATCATGCACAACATCATCTTCAAAGCCTCCATGGCCGAGGACGGCGAGTTCCTCAACCTGCCGGCGGCCGACGTGATGATGCTGGCAAGCGCCGCCCGCAACCTGACCTCCGCCGAAAAGCAAATCACCGACCTTGATCTGGCCGCACGCAAGCGCCTCTCGGCCGAGCTGAAGGAAAAGCTGGCCGAGGAAGCCAAGGCCGGGCGCGGCAAGGTCGGCGACCAGGACATTCTCGCGCGCATCGAGGAACTGGTTTTGAAACCGTAAGCGATGTCCGCACCTTTCCAGCAAGAGGGCAAAGGCCCCTTTCCCGAACGGCCCGGCGGCGCGCCGCCGGAGTTGCCGGCCGGGCTGGGCGCCGGCGGCAGCGACCTTCTGCTGAAATACCAGAAGCAAGGCCTGGGCCTGATGGACACCACGGCCCTGCTGGTGGTGGAGAAAAGCCGCCGGATCGGGTTCACCTGGGCCGTCGCGTTCAAGGCGGTGACCACGGCCGGCAAGCGCCGCGCCGGCGGTGGGATGGACGTGCTTTACATCGGCTATAACCTGGACATGGCGCGGGAGTTCATCGACACCTGCGCCATGTGGGCGCGGGTCTTTCACCAGGCCGCGTCTGAGGTCGAGGAAACCGTCTTCGGCGATGACCGCGATCCCGAAAAATCCATCAAGGCGTTCCGCATCACGTTCAAGGACTTCGATATCGTCGCCCTGCCGTCCACGCCGCGCAGCCTGCGCGGCCGCCAGGGCATGGTGATCTTCGACGAGGCCGCGTTCCACGACGACCTGGACGAGCTGCTGAAGGCCGCCCTGGCGCTCTTGATGTGGGGCGGCCGGGTTGTGGTCATTTCCACCCACAACGGCCAGGACAACCCGTTCAACGAGCTGATCGGCGAGATCCGCGCGAAGAAGCGCCGCGGCAAGGTGTTCACCGTCACCCTGGCCGACGCCTTGAAGGACGGGCTTTACGAGCGCATCTGCCTGGTCACCGGACGCGAGGCGACGCCGGAGGGCAAGGCGGAATGGGAAGCCGAAATCCGCGGCTTCTACGGCGACGCCGCGGGCGAGGAACTGGACTGCATTCCGCGCCGGGGCGGCGGGGTCGTCCTGCCGCTGGCGCTGATCGAGGCCGCGGTTGATCCCGAAGCCCAGGTGTTTCGCCTGACCTGCAAGGATGCGTTCGCCCTGGCCGACGCCGGCACCCGCGCGGCCGAGATCAAGGCATGGTGCGAGGCCCATCTTCTGGAGCCCCTTGAAGGGCTTTCGAAGGACCTTCCAAGCTATTTCGGGGAGGACTTCGGCCGCACCTCCGACCGCACCGTGATCTGGCCCATGCAGGTGACGAAGAACCTGTTCCGCAAGACCCCGTTCACGGTGGAAATGCTGAACGTCCCGTTCGAGCAACAGCGCCAGGTCCTGTTCTACATCGTGGATCTGTTGCCCCGGTTCACCAAGGGGGCGCTGGACGAGGGCGGCAACGGCGCCTACCTGGCCGAGGTGGCCTGGCAGCGCTACGGCGAACACCGGATCGAGAAGGTGAAGCTCTCGCAGGAATGGTACCGCGAGAACATGCCCGCTTTCGTGGCCGCTTTCGAAGACGCGCACATTTCGGTGCCGCGGGACCGGGACACCCGGGACGACCTGCGCCAGCTGAAGCGCCTTGACGGCATCATCCGCCTTCCGGCGCTGCGCACCAAGGCCCACGCCGATGCCGGCCTGCGCCACGGCGACGCGGCCATCGCCGGCGCCCTGGGCTATTACGCGACCTTGGCCCCGGTCGAGGAATACGACTACACCCCCGCGCGCATCCCCGGCCGCGCCATGCCCGGGCCCGGCCGCGGCCCGGGGGGGCAGGGTCGGTTCCCGATGCGCGCCGAGGATTGGGACGACGACGACGATGGCGCCGGCGACGGCACGTGGCAGGAAGGAGCCTGGTGATGGCGATACTCGATCAGTGGGGCAACCCGATCACGGCCGGCGACCTGAAGGAGCGCCAGGCCACGCCCGACGTGATGAACATGCGCGACCCTTGGAGCGATCACGTGTCCGACGGCATGACGCCGGAGAAGCTGGCCGGCCTGGTCAAGCAGTCCGAACAGGGGCAGCCCGCCGGCTACCTGGCCCTGGCCCAGGAAATGGAATTGAAGGATCTCCACTACGCCGCGGTGCTGGGCACGCGCAAGCGCCAGGTCGCGCAACTGCCGATCACCGTGACGCCGGCCGGCGACGGCGCCGACCAGCAACGCCACGCGGAATTCATCGAGGACTTCCTCGACACCGGCATCCTGCAAGGCGCGCTGTTCGACATGCTGGATGCCGTCGGCAAGGGCTTCTCCCTGATGGAAACCGATTGGGACACGTCGGCCCGCCAGTGGATGCCGCAGGCCCTGCATTGGGTCGATCCGCGCTGGATCGAGTTCGACCGGAACGACGGCACGACGCCGATGCTGCGCGGCGCCGGCGGCGCCCGGCCGCTGGATCCCGGCAAGTTCATCTATTGCCGGATCAAGGTGGCGTCCGGCCTGCCTCTGCAAACCGGCATCGCCCGGCCGGCGGCCTGGGCCTACCTGTTCAAGAACTTCGACGTGAAGGCCTGGGTCCAGTTCGCGGACGTGTACGGCCACCCTTTGCGGGTCGGCATGTACGGCCCCGGCGCCACGGCCGAGGACAAGCGCAAACTGCTGCGCGCCGTCGCCGGCATTTCCCGCGACGCGGCGGCCGTGATCCCGGAAAGCATGAAGATCGAGTTCGTGAAATCCGAGGGCCGCACGTCCGTCGACATGTACGAGAAGCTGGCCGCCTTCATGGAGCGCCAGCAGTCCAAAATCGTTCTGGGCCAGACCACCACCACGGACGCGATCTCCGGCGGCCACGCCGTCAGCCAGGAACACAACGAGGTCCGCGAGGACATCGAGCAATCGGACTGCGTCGAGCTGGCCAGCGTCATCAACCGCGACCTGATCCGGCTGATGGTGGCGTTCAACTTCGGCGAACAGGCGGCCTATCCGCAGATCCACATCGGCCGCGCCGAACAGGTCGACCCCAAGCTGTTCTCCGAGGTCGCCGAGCGGGCCGTGAAGATGGGCGTCCCCGTAAGCAAGAGCGACTTCTACGGCAAGACCGGCCTGAAGCCGCCGGAGGACGATGAAGACAGCATCTTGCCGCCGGCCGCGCCACCGGCACAGGAAGCCGCCACCCGGCCCGAGGGCGCCGGGGAAACCGCCCGCCGCCTGGCCGCCGCCATCCTGGCCGCGGCCGAGGACAAGGGGGCCGAGCCCCATGACGCGCTGGAGCGTTACGTCAAGGGCCTGGGCGACGGCACGGCCCTGGCGCAAGCCATGGCCCCCTTGGTCGAGGCGCTGGAGAAGGGCCTGTCCGGCGCCGCCTCCTATGACGACTTCGTGAAGAACCTGGCCGGCCTGGCGGCCGGCATGGACGTGAACGCCCTGGGCGAGATGATCGCCCGCGCGCGCTTCGAGGCGCGGATCGCCGGCGCCGTGGGCGCGGACATCGGCGACGGCGAGTAGCCGCCATGGCGGAATTCGAGTTTCCGGGCCTGCCCCCGGAAGAGGCCATCCGGTTCTTCCGGCGCAAGGGCTACGCCGTCGGCTTCAACTGGCGGGACGTGTGGAAGGAGGAGCACGCCGTCGCCTTCACCGTCGCCAAGGCCATGCGGGTGGACATCCTGGAGGACATCCGGGCACAGGTCGACCGGGCCATCGCCGGGGGGCTCGCGTTCGAGGACTTCCGCAAGACCCTGGCGCCTGTCCTGCAAAGCAAGGGATGGTGGGGCCGCAAGACCCTGAAGGATCCGTTGACCGGCGAAATGGTCGACGCCCAGCTGGGCAGCGACCGGCGGCTCCGCACCATATTCAACGTCAACATGCGCATGGCCCACGCCGCCGGCAGGTGGGAACGCATCGAGCGCGTGAAAAAATCCCGCCCCTACCTGCGCTATGTCCAGGTGCAGCGGCCGACGAAGCGCCACAGCCACGAGGCGTTCCACGACGTGGTGCGGCCCGTCGACGATCCGTTCTGGGACACGCACTATCCGCCCAACGGGTTCAACTGCGGCTGCACCGTCCAGCAGCTGTCGCAACGGGATCTCGACCGCCGCGGCCTGAAGGTCTCGCCGCCGCCGGAGGTGAAGCGCGTGCGCCGCGTCGACCCGCGCACCGGGCGCGAGTTGAACACGCCGGAAGGCATCCACCCGGGGTTCGACTACAACGTGGGCAAGGCGCGGCTGCGGGCCTTCACCCCGCCGCCGCGTGATGGCTCTCAGGGGGGCGGCCTGCCCACGAGCTTCCCGCCCAACACGGCCTTGCCGGACCTGCCGGCGCCGCGCGCGGTGCCGGCCGGGCGCGTTCTCCCCGGCAACCTGGCCGAGCGGGACTATGCCGAGAGGTTCCTCGCCGAGTTCGGCGCGACCATGGACAAGGGCGCGGTTTTCACGGACAGGGCGGGCGAAGACCTGGTCATCTCCGCCGACCTGTTCCGGGACGCGGACGGCGAACTGAAGGTGACGAAGGCGGGCCGCCACCCGTTCGTTCTGCTGATGGCCGACGCGCTGAAGGGGCCGGACGAGATCTGGTGGGTTTGGGAGGAGCGCGAGGGCCGGCCGGGTGAGTATCTGCTGCGCCGGCGCTACGTCACCCGGTTCAAGGTCGGCGGGGGCGACGGCCAGGCGTCCCTCTTGACCGTGTTCGAGTTCGGGGACGACGGCTGGACAGGCATCACCAACTTCGCGCCGCGCAGCGACCGTAGCCAGACATCCCAGGACCGCTACCTTCAAGGCCAGCGCGCCGGCACCTTGGCGTATCGCCGTCGGCGACAGGAGTAGGCGGGAAAGTAAATGCCCCCCTTCGGGTGGCCTCCGGGGGGCGTTCACATGTCCCTTGGCTACGGTCACACCCATGTGGGACAGCTACTGACCACAGCATACCACCGGACCCCCGCCGCCGCAAACCGCCCGGCGGAATTTTTCGCGCCCTGACGTGCTGTTTCCCGTTCGTCCGGGGCAACCCCGCCCCCGGACGGCAAACCCCCGTTCAAAACCCGTTCTAAGGGTCCGACAGGCCACATATGGGGGCCGCCCGGGGGACAAATCCCATCCAGGACGGCCAGACACCAGATGTTGGGGCTAGTAGACGCCTGCAAAACCGCATGGGGGACTTGTCCCCCATGCCGCCGCTTCCGGCATGCATCTACATTCGCCGAAGAGATGCCGGCGTGCAAGCCGGCAATTGGAGCGCGAGGACGCCTTGGACCCGTTCATTGCCATCTGTGCCGCCGTCCTGCCCGGCGATGGGAGCGCGCCCGAATGGGTGCGCCTGATGCCGCTCGGCGAGATCAAGGCGCGCGACGGCCGGGCCTGGACGGTGAAGGACGCCGCGGCCGTGGTCGCGGCGAGCCAGCCCGATCCGGCCGGCGTCATGCCGGTGATCGACTTCGATCATGCGACCGACGCCAAGGAGCCCGGCAAGCCCGCGCCGGCGGCCGGCTGGATCACCGAGTTCCAGGCCCGGGCAGACGGCATCTATGCCCGCATCGAATGGACGGTGGTTGGCGCGGACGCCCTGGCCAAGCGCCTCTACCGCTACATCAGCCCCGTGTTCACCGCGACGAAGACGAAGGAGAAGGATGTCATCCGCATCCTTCGCGCCGGCCTGGTCAACGACCCGGCCATCGACCAACCCGCCCTTGCCAAGAGAGAAAGTGAGGACATCATGAAAGAGTTTCTACTGGCCCTGGCCAAGGCCCTGGGCATCAAGGAGGATGCCGACGAGAAGGCCATTCTCGCCGCCGTCCAGAAGGCGATTGAGGCCGGCGATGCCGGCGACGCCTTCCGGGCTCAGATCTGCAAGAGCCTCGACCTGGCCGAAGGCGCCAAGGTGACGGAAGTCGCCGCCGCCCTTTCGGTCCTGAAGGAAGCGGCCGAAGCCGATCCGGACGAGGCCCCCGAGAAAGCCAAGAAAGAACCCGCGCCGGGCGACGACGTGGCCGCCCTGAAGGCAACCGTCGACGATCTGCAAAAGCAGCTCGCCTCGGTCCAGGGGGACCGGGCCCGCGACACGGCCACGGTTGCCGTGGAGGCCGCGGTCAAGGCGCGCAAGATCACCCCGGCCCAGAAGGATTGGGCGGTCGACTACTGCACCCGCGACCCCGAAGGCTTCAAGGCGTTCGTCGACAAGCAGCCGACCCTGCTGGCCGATGGCCGCCAGGCCACGGGAGAACCCGGCAACACCGATGCCGGCGGACTGACGGCCGAAGAGAAGGCGATCTGCGCCCAGACCGGGATTGCCGAAGCCGACTATCTGAAAACCCGCAAGAGCGAGGAGGCCTAAATGCTCTCCCAAGACCGCAACACCCCTGAAAAGGGCGGCGTGGACCGCGAGCTCGGCGTCGCCGCCGGCGAGAAGCTGTACACCGGCGCCCTCGCCATGCTGTCGGCCACCGGCTTCGTCGAGGCCGGCGCCACCGCCGTCGGCAAGAAAGGTCTCGGCCGTGTCGAGACCGGCGTGGACAACACCGGCGGCACCGACGGCGCCGTGACCGTGCGGGTCAAGCGCGGCGTGTTCCGCTTCGCCAACTCGGCCGGCGGCGACGAAATCACCGCGGCCGACATCGGCGGGACGGCCTACATCGTCGACGACGAGACCGTCGCCAAGACCGACGGCGCCGCCACGCGCTCGCCGGCCGGGATCATCTACGACGTGGACGCCACCGGCGTCTGGGTCGAGTTCTAAGGGAGACCCTTTCAATGAATAACCTCTTTTGCCTTTTCGCCGTCGGCGCGGTCTGCGCCCTCGGTTTCCTGGCCGGTTCGCCGGCGGATGCCGCCCAGCACGGCTTCGACCTTCAGGCTTTTGTCGGCGCCGCACCGGCGGTCGCCCTGGGCGGGCTGACCATCAATCGCCAAACCTTGACCGGCCTCTACACGGCGTTCAACACGGCGTTCAACGCCGGCCTGGGCCAGGCCCCGTCGCAGTACACGACGGTCGCGACGGTCACCAACAGCACGACCAGGACCAACGAATACGGCTGGTTGGGCAAGCTGCCTGGCATGCGCGAGTGGGTGGGCGACCGCGTCATCCACGGCCTTCAGGCGCACGGTTACTCCATCAAGAACAAGCCGTTCGAAATGACCGTCGGCGTGGACCGCGACGACATCGACGACGACAACCTGGGCGTCTACACGCCATTGTTCACGGCGATGGGGCAGTCCGCCGGCGCCCACCCGGACGAACTGGTGTTTCCCTTCCTGAAGGCCGGGTTCACCACCGCCTGCTACGACGGCCAGTACATGTTCGACACCGACCATCCGGTGCTGGACGCCAACGGCAACGTTACCAGCGTCGCCAACACCGACGGCGGGGCGGGCACTCCGTGGTTCCTGTACGACAGCAAGAAACCGATCAAGCCGGTCATCTTCCAGAAGCGCCGCGACTACACCTTCCAGGCCATGGACAAGATGGATGATGAGAACGTCTTCATGCGGAAGGAATACCGCTACGGCGTGGACGCGCGCGTCAACGTCGGGTTCGGCCTGTGGCAATCGGTTTGGGGCTCCAAGCAGGCGTTCGACAAGGACGCCTACAAGACCGCGCGCGCGGCCCTTCAGGAAATGAAGGGCGACTACGGCCGGCCGCTGGGCAACATGCCCGACACGCTGGTCGTGCCCCCGTCCCTGGAAGGGGCGGCGCTGGAAGTCGTCAACTCCGAACGCGACGCCGCCGGCGCCACCAACGTCTGGAAGGGCACGGCCAAGGTCATCGTCGTGCCGTGGCTGGCCTAACCCGAGACCCTGAAAGGACACGTCTATGACCGAAGCAAAGAAGATCGACCGCCACGTCCGGGTCATCGCCAAGCGCGACGGCTTCCGCCGCGCCGGGATGGCCCATTCCGGCGACGTTACCCACCCGGCCGGCACGTTCACCCGGGCGCAGATCGACGCCATGAAGGCCGATCCCAACCTGATCGTCCACCTGGACGGCGACGGGCCGGCGCCGGCGGCGCTCGACGCGGACGCGGCGGCGCTCCCGAAACAGGTCGAGGATCTGACGGCCGAAAACGCCGCGCTGAAGAAGCGGGTCGCGGACCTGGAAGAACAGCGTGCCGACAAGACGGGCTCCTCGCCCGACGCCGGCGGTGGCGGCGGCAA